>BNJU01005615.1_pt1 | contig 308711 bp, 354 predicted proteins | sample 8539281 | NCBI WGS metagenome assembly BNJU01 (sample SAMD00202456, study PRJDB9452) | human saliva metagenome | isolation source: human saliva | place: Japan | reverse complement strand
TGAAGGCAAAGAGCACCTTTTGTGTTGCAACTAATCAATGAAAATGAAGAAAAGTCGAAGTTAATGTAAACTAACTGATAATGAGTGAGAAATGGAACGATTTGCATAGAAGTACCCTTTTCAAAAAGGGTAGGAATATGCATATTTAGGCAGAAGTTCAGTTACCAAACCGTTACCCGATTTTGCCATAGGTAACGATGGAGTAATGTTCGGTAACTGAATTATTTTCGCTCGTGTGGCTGTTGCTACGGTCGGCAGTTTTCTGCATAAGTGATGAACGCTTTGAAATTGGTATTTTTGCCACAAAACATCAAAGCGTATGAAAATAGAAAAAATGAAGGTGTTGCTCTACCTCAAAAAGAGCGGTCTGGACAAGTCGGGTAAGGCTCCGATTATGGGACGTATTACCGTCGGGCGTTCCATTGCCCAGTTCAGTTGCAAGCTATCCTGCGATCCTAATCTTTGGAATCCCCGTGAGAGCAGAATGGACGGAAAAAGTCGTGAGGCGGTGGAAGTGAATGGCAGGTTGGAGAACTTGCTGCTGTCCATTCAGTCAGCTTATCAGTCTTTGCTTACAAGAGGTTGCCCATTTGACGCAACCGATGTGAAGGAACAGTTTCAAGGAAGTGTGCAGATACGGTGCATGCTCATCGAAAGACTTGATATGCTCATCAAAGAGAAAGAAAGTCATATCGGTGTAGACATCAGAAAAGAGTCAATAGCCAGCGATCACTCCACGAGAATCCACTTGCAGGAGTTCATCCAAAAGAAGTATAAGGTTTCTGACTTAGCCTTCTCACAACTGACAGAGAACTTCATCCATGAGTTTCAGCAGTACTTCTTAGGGGAGTGTGGATTTCAGGAAAGCTCATTCTACAATGTTGCCACCCATTTGAAAACGGTATGCAGGTTGACTTACCGTGAGGGGTTGGCAGACATCCTACTTTTCGACAAAGTCAAAATCAGCAAGGGTAACAAGAAACTCCCCAAAGCACTTGACAGAAGGGCATTTGAGAAGTTAAAGACTCTTCAATTTGAGGACTTGGAGGAGGAAATGGAGACGGCAAGGGATATTTTCCTCTTTGCCTGTTATACGGGTGCTGCATATTGTGATTTGATGGAACTGGACAATTCCCATCTTGTGCGTGATGACGAGGGTAGCCTTTGGCTGAAGTTCAACCGCCACAAGACAGGTGTGCCTTGTCGTGTCAAACTGCTGCCCGAAGCCATACGACTGATGGAGAAGCTCCACAGCGATGAAAGGGAAACATTGCTCCCTTTCATGGGATATGCCACTTACCAATCTTATTTGAAAGCCCTGCGGCTTCGTGCTGGCATCTCGTTTCCTTTTACCACACATACGGCAAGGCACACCTTTGCCACGCTCATCACGCTTGAACAGGGTGTACCGATTGAGACCGTGAGTAAGATGCTGGGGCATTCCAACGTGAGCATGACCGAGCGTTATGCAAAGGTAACGCCACAGAAACTCTTTGAGGAATTTGACCGTTTCCTTTCTTTCACTGAAGATATGCAGTTAACAATCTGATTCCTATTTTTTCTATCTTATCATTATTCAAAATCACCAAGACAATGAGAAGTACATTCAAGATACTATTCTATATCAATAGACAGAAGACCAAGGCAGACGGCAATACCGCCATTCTCTGCCGTATCACCATCGACGGAAAGAATGCAGCCATTACCACAGGAGAAGAGTGTAAAGTCTCCGAGTGGAACACCAAGCAGAGTTTGACAACTAACAGGAAAATTAATCAAAGAATCAATGAGTTCAGGGAATTGGTAGAGAATACCTATCGGGACATTCTTGTAAAGGATGGAGTGGTAAGTGTGGAGCTTATCAAAAACCGCTTGCAGGGTATTGCCACCAATCCCATCACACTCCTTGCCATGAGCAGAGCGGAACTCCAAACAGTCAAGGAAAGTGTTGGCAGATCAAGGGCAGAGGGAACTTATCTGAACCTGTTCTATTCTGACAGAAATCTCCGTGAATTTGTAGAAAACAAAGGAGTGCAGGATATATCCATCGGAACAATTACAGAGGGCTTATTCGAGGAATACCGCTTCTTTCTCAAAAAGCATGGACTGAAAGCATCTACCATCAACAGCAACCTCTGCTGGCTGAGCCGACTAATGTTCCGTGCGGTCAGCAAGAGAATTATCCGCTGTAATCCGTTTGAGAATGCCAAGTTTGAGAAAGAGGAAAAGAAGATACGCTTTCTGCAAAAGAGCGATGTGATGAAACTTATGGCAATGAAGATGAACGACAAGGAAGCGGAGCTTGCAAGACTGATGTTTGTCTTTTCCTGCTTCACAGGCTTAGCTATCTCAGATATGGAGAATTTGGAATACAAGCATATCCAAACGGCAGCGGACGGACAGATGTACATAAGAAAGGAACGTCAGAAGACCAAGGTTGAGTTCATAGTGCCGTTACATCCCATAGCGGAAGCCATTATCGGAAAGAGCAGGAAAGAAGCGAGGAACGGCAGACGGTGAAACAAAAAGATGACCACCTTGTCTTTCACCGTAATTGCAGCCGTAGTGTCATGGATACCAAACTGAGCATCGTGGGAAAGGCTTGCGGTATCCGCCAAAGACTTTCCTTCCACATGGCAAGACATACATTCGGCACAATGAGCCTAAGCGCAGGTATTCCTATTGAAAGCATCGCCAAGATGATGGGGCATGCCTCCATATCAAGCACTCAAGTCTATGCGCAGGTAACGGACAGGAAGATATCAGAGGATATGGACAGGCTCATTGCCAAGCAATCGGCAAAAGAAATGGCAGAGAGAGGAAAATGAACTTTAATTCGTGATTCTTTGATAATCATCGGTTTGTAATGTGTTAAAATCACGTTGCGACCCAATTGCGACCGAGGCTTGTAACTCTCTATATATCAGCTTATTGCAAGCATTATGAAATTAAACCTATTTTTGTGACTGTTTTTCAGCCTGATGTGGGTCGCAATTCCAATGTCGGTCATTCCTGCTTAAAAGAATTTTTATCTCAGATAATCAAGAACTTACGATGTTTGCAACTGATTTTCTAGAATTATTTTTCCAATATGTCGTGTGTGTCACTTGTCGTCTGGCAGTGTTGCCACCCCTTCGGCTGTGTTGTGACGTTAGTGTGCCTCCTCCACCTGAGCAGAATTACATCTCCCACCGGAGGATCGTATGAAGACGCATTTTGAATTTGGGTTCAAATTTACTACTTTTCGAACTAATATCTAAACTTACTGCTGACAAAGTGCTTAACTTTAACACTTGGTCGCAGAAAGTAGTGCAAGAGGGTGTGTCAAAATGTACACATCCTCTTTTTTATGCACAAAGCCCCGACTTTCTCAAGGCAGGGCTTTGCTATTTCCTAAAGTTTTTGTACCTTTAGGCATAAAAATTCTCATTATGACAAAGGTACACTTTCGTTCTTACATACACAAGAAATGATTCTTTTTCCTCAAAGAATCGATAAGGATATCGTAGAAGATGACCCTGTTCGTCTTTTAGCCGTCTTAGTTGATAACCTTATGCTGGATAAAGTCTATAGGCTTTATAAGCCCAGTGGTCGTAAACCGTATCATCCACAAATGATGCTCAAGGTGATTCTTTATGCCTATATGAATAATATCTATTCCTGCCGTCGTATAGAGTCGCTTCTCAAGCGTGACATTCATTTCATCTATCTAGCAGGATATGAGCAGCCTGACTTTATTACCATCAATCGTTTCGTAATCGTGTGAAAAAGGAAATCAACAATATCTTCACACAAGTCGTATTATTACTTGCAGCCAAAGGTCTGATAAGCCTTGACGTTGAATATATTGACGGTACAAAGATAGAATCGAAAGCCAACAAGTATACCTTCGTTTGGAAAAGAACTGCGCCAAGTTGCAGGAACAAATAAGCACACTCTTGCTTCAGGTTGACGATGTCATTGCGCAGGATAATGCCGCTAAGAAAGAAGGTATTGAGTTCACTGCAGTTCTGTTTGATGAGATATCCGATGAATTGAACAAGTCTTTGGAATCAGTCCCTGAGCCTAAGACAAAAGAACAGCAGGCTGTTAGAACCAAGAAAAAACAGCTTAAGGAGCTTGAGAAGAAACGTAATAAACTTCAAGAGTATGACCGACACCTTGAGATAATGGGAGAAAGAAACTCTTATAGCAAGACCGACCCTGATGCCACGTTTATGCACATGAAGGAGGATGCTATGCGCAACGGACAGACTAAGCCAGGATATAATCTACAGATAGCAACTGAGAACCAGTTTATCACCGACTTTGCACTCTATGCTAACTGTACAGATACGCTCACACTTCCCTCTTTCTTGGAGTCCTTCAGCTCATGCTACCATCGCTATGCAAAGACAGTCGTAGCCGATTCGGGGTATGACTCCGAGGAGAATTATCTGTTCATGGGCGTACATAATATGGAAGCCTATGTGAAATATAACTACTTTCATAAAGAACAGCGTATGTTATCAGGCAGAACGCTGTGAAGGCTGTCCGCTGAGAGGTTCATGCTTCAAGGCAAGAGGAAACAGAATCATAGAAGTAAACCACCAACTACAGCAATATAAACAAAAAGCACGGGAACTACTGACCTCTAAAGAAGGCATCAAGCATCGAGGACGAAGGTGCATAGAACCTGAAGCTGTTTTTGGACAAACAAAATATAATAAAGCCTACAAGAGATTTAGACATTTTGGAAAAGACAAGGTCAATATGGATTTTGCCTTCTTTGCCATTGCCTTTAACATAGGAAAAATGTGCAGCAAAACTAATCTCAAGGAACTAAAAGCCATTATGGAGGTACTTTTAGTCACCGTCAGGTGCTCTATACAAGTTTATATAGGCTATTTAAGGCCCAACAAATCATTTTATATGAAATTAGCAGCATAGCTGCACTAAATAATGAATTATGTGGTAGACAAGGTAAATGGGGAGTAAAAAGAGGATGTGTCCATTTGACACACCCTCTTGCACTACTGGTCCACCTGCGTCGAGTGTTAAAGTTATGTTCTGTGGCTTCATTTCATGAGAGACCTGATGTCCTCTATCATCCGTCCAAGTTCTGAGTAGGTGTAGTCTCTGCTGCCGTTGTCTCTTTCCACAAGAGATTGGTTGCCGTGAGCTATGGCCTCACTGAGTTTTCCTCCGTTCTTCTCAAAGTAGCCATGGAGGCCTTTGTTCTTTCGAAAGAAGGCTTCTGTCTTCTCGTATGGGCAGATACTGTTCAAGTCTTTGAGGAGTGACCGCTGGTCGACATAGGCACGTGAGGTGTACTTGAAATAGTAGATGAAGAACAGCTCTGTACAGCGGTGCGTCTCGTAGAATCTCACCTCGCAGTGGATACCCTTCTTGGGCTTGTTGACAGGCTTTGCGTATTTTCTCTTCAACTTTTCATACTGCTGACGCTCCTATATCTCATCCTTATTGTCCATATCGATGACGCAGAAGATGTGCGAGTAGTTCAACGTGATGCCTTCCTCTATCTTCAACTCAAGTTCCTTCATGCTCGTGTGCTTCGGATAATCAGGCTTGATGTTGATACTGCGCAGTTCGTCACGCAGCGAGTGGAAATAGTAGAACTCTGTAGGTCCTTCTCCCAGGATGAGTATGGAGTTATGTTGCTTTGCCATATGCTAATCCTCCAAATCAATGAACATACTTCCCAGTTCTGGTTTGGCTCCCAGTCTTCCCGACTTATAGGAGTTGTACAGAGAGAGATTCTTGTGAAGACCGAAAGAGTCGCCACGGCTATACTCCGACGAAGCAGTATTGTGATTCTTCTCGACAAACCATACTGCACCTCTGTTCTCATTGATGAGATCCTGAGAGAGCAGGGCAGTCTCCTGGCTGGTGATTATCAACTGCGAGTTCTCGGAGTTGAAGAGGAAAACACTCAGATAATAGAACAGCAGGTCATAGTGCAAGTCCTCGACGAGCTCGTCAAGATAATACACGTGGTTGCTGCTGATGAGGTCGTAGAGCGTATTCAGAATACGGATGTACTTCTGTGTGCCGCGTGACTGCATCTTCAGAGGCACATCGAATGTAGTGCTATCTGTCTTGTGTTCAAACACGATGGATTCCACTGTCGGCTTCAGTAACTCCTCTTTTATATTGTCTGGAATCGACTCATTCTTGATATGCTCACGATATGCGGCAGGGACAATTCTGTCTTCCACCACTGGGCGGAAGCCAACAATGTTGAGGTCAGCCTTCTCGAGCATCTGTTCGAAGAATCTCCGCTTGGTCTTGTCGGAGTATGCCTCCTTCATTATCTCAACGATTCCCTTTGCTCCATCTGCAGTGCCATCCACATCATGGAATCTTGTCATGAGATAGCTGTGTAGAGCAGTAAAAGGTTTGCTATCCTCTTTAAAGGTATTCTTGATGCAGACTGACAGCACACTATGATTGCTCAGCGTGTTCTCACGTATGCTATCCTGAGTTTTCACCTGCAGACGCAAACTGGCACCAAACTTCACTTCAGCCTGCACACCGTCGCTAACGAACGTACGCGCATAGAACAGCGATTTATTGCCCTTGGGGTAATAATACAGTTCTTCTTTCAGAATGGACGAATGGTTGTATATTACAGCATAGTCATATCTCACCTTACCGACATAGAACGACACAGCCATCTTGGTAGGCTCGTCGGCTGTCAGACTAAACGGAATATAGCAAGAGATAGCTTGAATGGCATCATTCTTCGGCTGCACAAGAATGCGGAACACGTCGTTCATAGCCAACAGCATGTTTGACTTACCCGATGCGTTAGCACCATAGAGAACACCTAGTTTATATAGGAATACGCCATCGGCTACTTCTGATACCAAAGCAGACGACGGACCTTTAGCGGTAAAATCCAATTCCTGCCTGTCGCTGATGGACAGGTAGTTCTTAACAGAAAAGCATCTTATCATAACACAAAATCTATAAATCAGTAATTCTGCTACAAAATTAGCTATTTTACTTCATAGAAAAATGTCGCAAAATGATTCTTTTTGTAAAGAGGCTACATTTTAGCGATGTTTATGATCAACTTTTCAAATCACCTGTTCAGGAGTGCAATTGCTCGCTCTGCTGTCTCCTCATCCAGTCCTGTATAAGGATTAACAATAAGCAGTCTAGAGAGCTGATGCTCATTGAAACAACTTGCGTCCATATCATCAAGAATGATATAATCTAACGCTTCTTCGTCGCATCCAAACAACCATTCGTCAATTTAGTCTCCGCGATGCAGACTACAGTTAGGTGTGGTACCAATCAACTCGCCAGGTAAGTTGCGAGCCTTCCACGTGTCGAGGAGTTCCATGAACGACATGATGTACTTCCAGTCAGAAGTCGCCACCACCTTAGCATCAGTAGCTTCTATGATATGTCTAAGGTTTTCTACACACTTTTGCTGGTGGCATATTCTTATTTTCCTTTTGTAGTTAACGTTATGCATTGCCATTTTTCATTTCGGCAAACAGCGACACCCTCTACATAGTCCCCATCGTTGACACCTGTGAGAAGTCTTTCATGAACATAGCTGTTATCCACGAATGCAAATGCCTTGTTCTGACTATTTGTCTTTATTCTAACGTTGCCTGACACTCGCTTTATCCAGTTTACACTAGGCATCTCTATAGCTTTGACAAAACGTATCTTTCCATCTGTCATTTTGATCTCAAAGCATTGGCCGTCTGGTAAGGATTGAAATCCAAACTGCCTTGGTTTAACTTTTATTGTTTCTCCATTGTTGTTGAGAAGCATCCATTTACGTACCTTCTTTTGTTTCTGAGTTTTGTGATCTGTCACCTGATCGGATCGTTCCCCAATCTTTACCATAATTTGAGAAGGAATGTCAGAATAAACAAGAGCATCTGCTTTGCAGAAATGATCAGAATACTCCTGTGGTATTGCCACAGTACCTGCTGGAATCATTCTACATAAATCCACAAAAGTGTTGTTCAGATGCCAATTGTTACGCTCGTATACTTCTTTATACTTATCCAATTCTGCTTTTGCCCAATCAAAAACTTTGCTATCGATTAGAGCATTAGCAAGGGCCAAATGCAGCTTCCCAAGAAATTCTTCTGGCACTTTTATACTTAATGCTTTGCAGAGCAGTGAAATTTCACATCATCAGAGTCTACCAGCATAGCCATTTCGCTCCACAAATAGAACTTTGCAGAGAATTTCAAAACCAGCTGTTTGTAGACACCAATAGCTTCTTCTTTTTTGCCTAACTTTATCAGTGCAATAGCCTTGTCTCGCAGAAGATTATCATTATCCGGCCATTTGTCTATTGCTTTTTGAAGAACAGACATAAATGTCTCCGACGGCAAAGCCGTAGAAACCACTTGTATCTCTTTGGAGTACAAGGTAATCATACGCTCAACTTGAGACGGATATCTGTTGCCATCCTGAGTTTTACCATCCTGCCAGTCTTCGTCACGCAAATTTTCGAGATTCCATATTTCAATAAAACGCGTAAACAAGAACTCATTCGGGTTGATGCGTTCCGTATTCATTGCTTCTGAAAGAATGCAGGAATGAAGCATGGAGGGTGAAGGAAGCTCCAACTTTAGATAGTTGTTCAGTATCCGTCGTCGCTCAATAGTAGATATCTGCTGGTTCTGATGCAATGCTCGATATATTATCCAACCGAAGTTCTCATATTGGACACTAGCAAGCTCGTCGTCATTTTGAAATGACAACACCTTGTTATACGCGGCTAAGGCATCACCGTTCTTCGCTTGTTCTTCTGCCGTCCTGATTTCATCTTGATGAGGTAAGAGTGACCTGTCCGCAGAGACTAACGCTCTTTCAATATATTCATCACTGCGCTGTATCTGTTTTGCGAGTTCGTGCATTTCCTTCACGATTGCGTCTCTCTCAACCAATTCTTTGACTAGTTTGTATTTGTCGTTCAAGCACCAGAAAAGCCCAACGCATCCCCAATAGTCTTGGAGATGGTTATAGTCAGCACGTGCCATTTCAAGTGCTTGTTCTAATTTACCAGATTTGCGTAGAGCTGTAACTTCTTTAAATGCCATAAGCCAAGTTGTAATTAGTTTCTGAGTTTCTCTATCAATTGAATTAACTTCTCGTCTTCCGCTCCCATATCAGAAAGTGGAGCTGCATAGGAAATTAATTTTTTAGCATTGTAAAAAAAATGTATCGAAGAAAACATTCCTGATGTCTTCAAGTGATATATTACTTGATATTGTGCATTGGTTATGTTCGTAATGAGAATGCCCAAATCATCGCAATATGAAACCATTTTATGATAAAGTTTCATTAACGATGTCGCTTCAGAAGAATAGCAAACATCATAAAAATATTCACATTCGCTCATCAATGCTTCTTGTACTATATCGTCATCGGGATATAATGACAGTGCTTTTACAGAAGTGTACATGCCCATGCCATTGTACTGTAGATTGTATATACGTTCACCTTCAGAACTCTGAATATAATACCTGTCAACATACTGGTAGAACTCCACTTTGTTGATATATAAGCCAAGTTTGCTTAACGCTGTCTTTACAGAAAGGAATTTAGCTTTTTGACTATCTGTTGCATTTGCCGGTAAATCTTCTATATTGCCCATACATGGAACTCTAATACAATCCTTTTGAGGTTTTGAGACTTTTGTGATCGGATTGATTTTGAGTCTGTCAAGCAACTGCATATTAGGCATAAGAACACCATACAATATTTAGAAGCACGCGTAGTAGCAGTATAAGACCAACGTAGCGAGTCGTCATTGAGTCCAGTGCGGCCATGATAGTCTACAAAAACCGTAGGCCATTCACCGCCCTGTGCCTTGTGGCAAGTGATGGCGTAACCGTATTTAACACAGAGTGCATTGAAATACGGGTCTTCCTGCAACCCTTGTGACACCTCGGAACGCGACTTTAAATTAGGATTGTGCATACGGAAGTTGATATATAGTGCAGTTGTCTCCTGAGGCGTGAGTCCGTGATTAGAGTTGTGGAGAAGAGAATCTACAATCTTGCAACGCAATGTTCGCCCATCATATGTGAGAATACCTACATTGCGGAATGTAAGTTCTATATTGGCACGCTTCTTTTCTTTGCCAATAGTAGTCCAGACTGGTGCTGATTGAATTTCAATTCCTTCGTCCACAGCTGTTATCTGAGCAAAGTCGCCATTGTATAGTTCGTGGATGTGACTATTTCTTATAATCTGAATGACATCACCGACATGAGGGATATTAATATCCTCAAAATAATTGTGGCGAATAGCATCGTTATAGTCTCTAACCAATGCATTACTATAGCAGATAACAACGCTTGAGCCGAGCCGTGGGGTAGGATATTCCTCAAAAAATCTTTCTATAGTCTGTTCGCCAGTAATATCCTCCACCTCGCCCTCAACTCTGTCAAAAGATAGTTCGCTACGCTCTGTGGTGTTAAGGAGATCACGAATCTTCATGGCATTTGCCAAAATAGCACTGCCTTCCGACTGACGTAGAACCTGTGTAAGCTCATAGCTGTCAACACTCAATCCAATCTTCTCGAAATACTGTTTGTCAAGAGCTGCAGAACGGTTGTCACCGACAGGTGGCAACTGAGCTGGATCGCCAACAAATATAAACTTCGCACCCTTGTGTGGATTGCCATAGGTTAAAAGGTCGTCAAGCAATATGTCCGTACCGAAATGAAGCACTTCGTCTGTCTCTTTCCGAGAACTGATCATTGATGATTCGTCGACAATGCAAACTAGTCTGTCAGGTGTCTCACCATTCTCCAATGCTCGTATACCGAAATATAATTGTAAATCATCTACACCATCGGCTCTTAAAGAAGGAGCGATTTCACTTTTGATTTTCTTGCCTTCCTCATCATGTCGGGCATCGCGGATATCTGGTTTGTAATAAATAACTTTATGGATCGTTGAGGCTGATTTAAATCCGGTTTTGTCTTGCAAAACCTTAGCAGCACGTCCCGTAGGAGCCATTAACTTGACAATCTTCCTAATCTTCTGAAGTTCTGGAATAATCGTCTTAATCATTGTTGTCTTACCTGTACCAGCATATCCTTTCAAGATGAAAACAGATTTGTTGTCATCTCTTATGAAAGTTTTTATAACTTGCAGAGCTTCCAGCTGTTGTTGGCTTAGTGTAAACATATCAATTATTTTTCGTTTGAAAATTACCTTGCTATCGCGAACGCTATGTTCGTATAATAGCCATGCAAAAACAGGAAGTACTATAGGATCAACATTGTAACCTCTTCAAGAATAGCCTTGGGGGAAGTTGCGTTTTCCCAATTGACTTCGATGACAGATGTCATTATTTCGAATAATTATTATCTTGTTTAACTCCGAGAAGCCTTATTTCATATGAGAACATAGAATTCTGCTTTACGACCTCTCCGATATATCTATCTTTGTAGTTACGTACAAATTCAATATTGGTGATAGAAACATCGATTAGGTCAGCCAAGTTTCGGGATCGAGGAATTATTTTACTGTTCCTTAGAGAAAATGATATGTCGATTTTATCGCCAATATTTAGCAAATATTCGTTATGATCTTGCTCTCGTTGATAGACTAGCAAAATCTTCGGATATTTAAATACCTTTAAAATGTACGCTTTTATTTGTGTATTTTTAGATGGGTTCTCCTTGCCTATCATACTTGACAAAGGAAGTAAGGCTCTAGAATCTAATAGACTGCACTTAAGGAGATAGTGATGTGGCAATCTCTTAATAACAAGAAAGTCGTAGGTTTTGGTAAAAGAAATATTTCTCATCCTTTCTTGTATTTCTTGTTTATGATTTTTTTGCGTAAAGTAACACGCATATCCTTGATAGCCCCTTTTTGTTAATAAGGATTAAAAGATTTCTGTCTATTTTATATCCGTTCCCAAAAACAATATTAGAGATAAGCTTACCAATAACTTGTCTCGGGGCATCCATTCCTTCCAACTCTTTAATTAAGGAACTAATATATGGATATGAAAATACCTCTACTACCGTTTCTTGTGTAATTAGATTCTTCGTTTTAGCGGCACTATAGTATTTGTATAGGGCATAGGCTGCCGCCAAATTATTCAAATTAGTCTTTAGAACATTAATTGCTATAGAAGGAGAAATGTCAAGAAAAAGAAATACTTCACCAATCAAATCGGGATTATGCGTCTTTACACAACTTCGAATTATAATCTCTACTTGTTGGTAAGACAATTGCTTGCGACAAGGTCTTATTAAGTTAAGCGCATGTGAAATCTTATCTTCAGTTCCGAAAGCATCCCTAACAATTTCAGACAAAATACTTTCATCACATTCAGGTATAACCTTTTCGTCGGGCGAATTCTTGGCAAGTGTTGCAAGGAATAAAGATGCTTGGTAGCTTACTAACGCATCTATAAAATACCAATAATCAACATACACGAATTCTTCAGACTGTAAATACGATTTTACGTCCTCCAGTATATTGGGAATATTCCTTCCTTTCGCGTGTTCATTTAAGTAAGCATGTATATCTTCCTTATTTTTGTAATTAACCCATTTTACAGGCAATGACGGCTTTTCCTTTGGCTTAGATTGAATATCAATCTTTTCGCCAACAGCTTCTTTGCTAAGTGTTGTAGAATTACTATCTTTACTTTCGTTCTCAACAAACCATTTGAATTCCATATTCTATATCTATCTTCTTATGTTCTCTCGTAAGTAAGTTCTCATTCTATCAAGTTCTGTCTTAAACAATTTAAGAAATTCCACCTGCAGACGATACCATTCGTCTTGAGAGAAAGGTTCATTCACGCTCCCTGTTAACAACAACAGCATGTCATCTTTGCTAAATTGTCCGTCACGCTTTATGAAATTATCCATTTCGTGACCGCCTCCGAAAGAATGTCTAGCAATGTCAGTACATTTAGCAAAGTCAGAATTTGAGAAAAATGACCAATGCAAATTCTTAACCTCATTCCTACCATCTTTTGCTCGTTCAAAATATGTTTTGTATAGAGCGGAAGCAAAGTCGGAAAACTGGTCCTTATTATAACAAGGTGTGCGAAGATCATTTTCCATCGAAGAACCATCGTTTACAGGTTTGAAAATCGCATTTTTCCCATAGTTAGCCATTTGGTTGTTTATCGTTTCTATTAAATCCATACATCCTCGAACTAATGTCTCTGTTTCATTCTTTTGTGGACGTGCGGCTTTTATATCATTCATTTCTGCCAAAATGAATTCTTTTAAAAATTGAAATGGAATAGACATCTTTTCTTTTCCATCCACTTTTACGAGTCCCTTGTTGACAAGATTTGTCCTACTCACGGATTTCTCTATCTTCTGAGGCAGTAAAGCTACAGATTTAAGAATACGATACTCTCCTGAAGACATCGCTTTTGCTGTGAGTTCCTTAAAAAATGTATTGCAGATACTGAAGTCTGGCATTGAGTTGTTTCTATATATGAATGAACCAATAAGATCCTTACCATAAAAAGGTACTCCTCCAGAATTTTCATATGCGAATTCACAATAAGACCTCATTATTTCGGCTTTCTGTGAATCTTCTATTTTTGAGCATTCGTAATCCCACATCTTTTGGAAAGCAACTTTGTCTATTGGTGTTACAAACAATGGACTAGTTACCGTATTTGCTTCGCCAGAACCAGGAACTGCAGCAATAAGTTCATCCCATGGAGTTGCACCAGCTATCCAAAAGCAGAAATACTTGTCGCCTTCAGAGTTTATATCGCTACTCATAGTGCGTATTTTACTGAAAGCCAAAGGCGTTTCAAGAGCATATTTGAACAAGTACTCGTATTCGTCGATAATAAAAAGTATAGCTTTTTCCATAAGTTCCGAGAACCATTTTATTACTTTTTCCAGTAAACTTTGCGTTCTCGGTATAGACAAGTTTTGAAATTGTTCAGAAACCTCTGTCCAGTCATCAGAAGGTCGTATCTCAGTTGCTCCAAATATCATTACCTCATTGAACAGTCCATCAACATATAAAGATGAAATCAAACATGAGAGCATGTAACTATAAGACAACTGAGTTCCTTGGATTGCACTATCTTTAAAAATCTAGGTATATAGGATATAAGCCAAGATCTCCATCTTTTTTTATAATCTTTTCTACTGTTTTTTTAAAAAGACAAGTTTTTCCCGAAACGCCGTGCCCCTATAATTGGGACATTGAGACGCATAGAAGCGTTTACAAATAAATGCTCAATTAATTTTTTTCACGTCCGAACAATTCTTCTCTGTTCGATATGTCATGTAATTGGAAAGGTTTTGCAGCCATATTCTATAAAATAGTATCAATTTCTCTTGTTAAGTCGTTGTGATGTTGCCCCCACCATCTTCTAAATAAATCAACAGATAATTTATATACGGGCAATCCATCGTCTTCATATTGAAGAATAACTTTTTTTTCTAAAAGTAGTTCTATCGCTTCTGCAAGTTTTGAACGAAAGGCTTGTATGTTTTTTTTTGCCCATAACTCTTGTAGCTCGACCATACCAACTCCGCGTTGATTCTCTATGTTTTCACGATTAAAATACGCCAAACTAGTTATTAGAACATTAACCTCTTTTGGGTCTGCAGGGCTGAACATATTGTTTTGGAACACATTCTCAGGAAGAGGCATAACCATGGAACCTTGCTCGTATTCATGTTCACCCGTTAGTATCTTTATGACATACTCCAATTCCGGATAACCTATTATAGATCTTTTTTTCTCCACGGCAAATAGACCGCAGTATTTACAGATTATCTGAATAAAGTATGGAACGTCTCCAGATAAAGTATGGATGTGTGATCTGGCTTCATTCGTAAAACGAAGTCGCTCACCCATTACTGTTATTAATTCTTCTGCGGCGGAAGGGCTTATTTCACTTATCTGTTCTTCGACAGCATTTACAAGCTGTCCAGTTATTCCATACTTTTGATCTTTTATTAAAGCTTTAATGTCATAGGTGCCAGCATATATAAAACTTGCCAGTCCTTCTAGTGCGTACTGGCGTAGAGTATGCAAAAATGCAGGATTAACAATACGATTATCCATAAGAACTTTTATGAAGGAGAATTCATCCACCAAGAATAAAGGATAAATCCCCTTCTTTTTAAGATAGGATAAAATAGAGGGGAAATCCTTCGCTCTAGGTTTCTCTGAGAGATTGAATTCTTGATAAACAGAGCCATCTAAATAATCACCTATGTGATCATAAACCTGGTCAAAAAGCAAATACTGCCATAAGTCTTGAGCATTTCCGAAACTTGAAGCCAATGACAAATCCCAATCAAAAGTCGCAATGGTAAACTGACGACCATCAAATGTCGTATTTTGATTATTCAACGCTTCTTTTAAGTATTTTAATATAGAACTTTTGCCGGTTCTTGTTAAGCCATATAGTATGTAAGGTTTATCTTTTTCCAACGATGTATAATGTCTCTTTAGGACATCAAGTATCTGCTTCCTACCTTTGAACATCTGCTCTTTGGGAATCGCACCATCTTTCCACGGAATGTCATTGTAAGTCAAAGAACTTTCAGGCTCATTTTCAAGTGTAAACGAGTATTCTTGAGTTCCGACTTCTTTTCCTTGATACAATGCTGTGATTTCCATAGACAATTCTATCGAATTAGCATCGTATAAGTGCTTTGGGAGATTCATGGAAAATTCAAAATTTGTACCAGCAGGAATCTCTCTCTTATATTCATTTACCGCTTTTATGCTTTTGGAACTATTAACTTCACTTACGCGGGGTGCAAGAATACATCCGTCCGCTGTACTATCGCCAATGTTTTTTACTATCAGATTAACGATTTTTTTCTCGCCATTCATTACAATATATGGGGGATCTGCCAATACTTGCAAAATTGGTAATGTGTCGGCAATTTTCTTATCAAGCAGCCCTTGTATACTTTTCTTCCATTTGTTGAACAAGGAAAAGAAAAATGTTCTGCCATAATACGTAGTATTATCATTAATAAAAGCAATTTGTTTTTCCAATAAACGTTGAACTTGTATAAGTAATGTTGTTCTCTCTGCTTGATTTCGATTAGCGTAAGGTGTAAGTATGCGAAGAAAATCCTCCACAGCATTCTTAGATTCATTGTCAGTTGTTGACATCAAGAAATCGTATTCTCTAATTTTTCTCCAGGCATCGGAAATCCTGGTAATAAGATGAACGTCTACATTTAATTTTATCATCTCGCCACAGTATGTGGCAAGTTCCTTGTTTAAAGTAATCCTCTTCTTAAAAGCAGATTTCAAAAAATCACCAGGTTTCAAATTAGTGCTAATATTTGTTGCACCAAGTCTATTAATTGTATTATATATTGTTTGTGGATTGCCGGACATCTTCCCATATAATCCACTTGTACCACCTTTTATTCGAACAAGTTTATTCCATGCTCCAGCACTAGCTGCTCCAACTGCTATAATAACAGACCACGCAATATCGTTATATTCCACATTATCACTATCTATGCATGAGAAAAATACAGATTGGAATTGGCCTGTAAAATTCACCGGTTCGTTGTTCTTGATATTACATAATGCAATACTAATCTTTAGATAGTTGCTTAAGATGGACAATAATCTATTTGAAGGAATACTTGACATCAGATTCAGTGATTCTATATAGTAACTGCATGCACTATCCTTCAATCGTGTTAAATACTTGATATCATTCTCACCTTGGCTTACAGCATTTCTGAATTTTATATAAATAGAATCACCTTTCAGAATTGCATAATAAGCTACTGCCTCTAAATAGTCTTGATAGTCATAACTACCAATCGGAAGTTCACTAAATGCTTTTGCGGCCTCAAGATATACAGGATAACGTTCAGATAAGTCAACTTCTTTTGTTGCCTTCGCTGTATCAAAAATGTTTTTTGCAATTATAGCATTAGGCTTACTATCATTCCTTAATATGTCTTCATTTGTAAATTTATGTTCCTTAATGTCTATATCTATCATTTTACTAATAGTGACGCTTCCTTCATCGGACTCTAACATTAATTCCGAATCATCTGATGCACTATCAATATTTGAATTGGTATTTGTTTTACCATTGTTCAATTGGCTAAGCAATGTTGAAGCGAAGGAGTTATCTCTATTATATTGCAAAGCTTTTTTTACAGATCCAACAGCAAGATCATTCTCGTCCTTATTCATCGATTGCAGTCTCGCCAGTTCTGTATAGAGATGACTTAAATTTTTAGCATCACCATGAATTGACTCATTAAAGGAAATCAAGTCAATATATGTTTTTTTTGCACTTTCGTAATCTGTGATTGAAGAAAAAGTCTGGGCTTTTTTCAACAGCAAACTACTCTTGTATTTATCATCAAGTATATTTGATGATAATGCTTTATCGATGGATTCTATAGCCTCTTTGTGTTGGCCATTACGAATCAAATTATTGATCTCTTTTTCTATTTCTTTGTATGGCTTTGGCGTTTTGCAAGTTTTGGCACCTGATGGTCGTTCCAATCTAACATTAGCTGTGAAAAGAGTAACCAATTTGAGCTCCTTCAGTACCTCAAATATAGATACTCTTGTCGATTTATTTCTTATATGTGATAAAAGAAAATAGCAAAGAAGTTTAGTTTGAAGATAGTGCCTCTCTTCAACACTTGTCTTTAAGATTTTAACAAAAGACAATATCGTACCAGGGCTAACAGTTAATATTACTTTAGATGGATTATCTTTATGTGAGTAAAGTACCAGAGGTAAAACATCACCTATCCTAAAGTTATTGATTTCGCTCAGCAACTTGCTTGTCACAATCGTTTTTGTCAGTACACAATATTTGGGATTGTCTTTTGTATTAACGACAATTGTGTGTTTTAATGTTCCGATGACATATGCATTTGCAAATATCATCACATCTCCTTCTGTTCTAGATAGACTAGTTTCTATTTTATTTGCAAGAGCATGGAGATGCGAATGATTGATATTATTATTTTCAATTTCATCTCCTATAGTTTCATAATGCTGAAGCAAGTTCGATCCTTTTGTTTTACCGACAACGGTTTGTTTTATAGGCGCAATGTCATTTCTATACTCCGTTGCTGTTTTGTCTATAACATTTGTATCGATGTTAGTTATTTCTTCATCTCGCTTTATGATAATATTGCCTGTTGAAAGCCTTATTGCTATCATATCCTTGGTCATTTTTAAAATAACCCCTGTATATACATCATTATCACAGTGAATTGTGATTGAATCACCTTGATGAAGGATATCTATTATGAAATCTAAATACATATTCTTGATATTTAATTATTAACTAGCTTATCTATATATGTTCTGACTTTGTTATCCACTTATTTATAGGCCATCACATCTTTATCTGTAATAATAAAGGTATTATAGATCGCTCTACTGGTGGCAACATTAAACATGGCAACTTTAAAGCTGTAAATTTGAGCATCACAATTTGGAATCATAAATATTACAACATCTTTAGTGATGCCCTGCACTCTTGCCACTGTATCAACCAATATTGTACGTTGTCAAACGAAAGTGCACAACTGCAAATATAGTTATTTACTCTGATATTTCATTGTTTTATTATCAAAAATTCTTTTATTGATTGAATTTTGCTTTATTGTTTCTCTTATCTTTTTAATTTCTTCCCCTTGCCCTAAATATACATCTCTTGGTGTAAGATTGTCCAACGATTCATGAAACCTCCTCTCATTATAGTATTTCACCCCCATCGATAGCCTTTTCTAATTCAGAGGGACAGAAATAATGATTTAGTTTTATCACATTCTTCATTGATCGATGATATCGTTCTATCTTCCCTTGTGTCTGTGGATGCAAGGGCTTGCCATGAATATGCTTGATGTTATATTCCTTACTGAGATACTGTTTGAGCGAGGAAGCAATATAGTATGGACCATTGTCCGATAGTAAGCAAGGAGGATTCTGAAGTGTAACCCCGGCCTTTTCAACAGCCTTGTCTATTGTTCTGGATACATCATCAGAAGTCATGCTCGAGCATAGCTCCCAATGGATAATATACCTGCTGTAGTCATCGATTACCGTAGAGAGATAATACCAGCCCCAACCCTTGACTTTGAAATAGGTGAAATCCGTCTGCCACATCTCATTGGGGAATTTAGTCTTATGATGGAACTCATCGGCTGCAAGGACGAAATCATGCTCCATACGTTCCAACAGACCTCTTTCATGCAGAATACGATAAAAGCTTGATTCTGAAACGAATATCTGACTTTCTTCCAATAAAAGGACGGACAACTCCCTGGGAGTGAGCTCAGGATGTTCTAAAGAAAGTTCTACCACTATTTGTCGAATATTGTCGGGGATGCGGTTCCATGTCGTCTGCCTCCTATAAGGCGTTTCTCTAAGAGCATTCACTCCCCCTGTGGCATATTTCTGATACCAGTTATAAAAAGTAAGCCTTGGAATACCTAAGCGTTTGAGGGCCAGAACAATACTTAACTCTGAACGCTTTACAGACAGAACTATAGTCTCTTGCTCTTCCGCACTATAACGTATATACGATTCATGCATAGGACTTATTCGATGAGTTTCAAGTTTTTTACAACGTCATGTCTCACTACCAAATCGGCAAGGGCTTCCTTTAAGCGAATATTTTCCTGACGAAGTTCCTTCACCTCATCGCTTGTTGCTTCACGGACGATGTTACCATCAAGGCGAGCTTACCAGCCTCAATAAATTCCTTATTCCATTTGTAATAAGTACTATCGGATATGCCATACTTACGGCAGAGCTCTGCGATGCTCTGTTCACCACGGATTCCTTCCATCACAATTAAAACCTTTTGTTCTGAAGTGAAAATTCGTTTCGTGTTACGACGAATATCCTTTAACAAGGATTCTGATGTTCTCTGCTGAGAACCTGCTGAAAGATTCTTTTTTGTTGTCATTGTGCAAATATACTTTTTTATTAATATAATTCATACTAAAACCCCAAACTTAATTGAGGTCCCAGTTGGGCACTTTCGTTTGACAACGTACAATCAAAACAAGTCAAACATAAAATGAGATAAAGATATGGAAAAGAAAAAAGTCAGTAACAAGGGAAAGGAGAATACCATTCACTCCACCAAGCAATATTTAGGACTTAACCAAATTGAAGGTTCGTCTGAATATCTTATTGCCGAACTTCGGGCAAGGGGAGCCAGAAGTTTCCAAGACCCAAACAAGCAGGATACAGAGAACACCACGTACTCTGAACCTGCACAGAACACAGAGAGTGCAACCATTCAAAGGCGCATCAGTGCCAAGATGAGAAAGGAAACGCTCGAAGCCTACAAGCAAGCCTACCTTGTCCCGACAAGATTGAGCAACCGAAAGGCGGTTTATCTGAGCCGAGAAACACAGGAGTGTGCCGACTTCATCGTGCGTAGGCTGGGCGACAGGGGCAGCAACCTCTCAAGTTTCGTGGAGAACATCGTGCGCCTCCATTTGGAGGAATACGGTGAGGACATAGAGAAGTGGAGAAGATTGTAAGCAGTTTGAGACTTTGTCATACGATATACAAAAACAGTCGACTGTTTCTAAAAATCGCTCGACTGATTCTTTTATTCAGTCGAGTGAAATTATGAGTATTGATGAATGATGGGAATGCCACGAACGCAGTTAGTCATAGAATACACGGCATTCGTTTTTCGACTATAAAACGCCTTGTGCGTAAACGTTTCGTTAGTTGATATTGCAAGACGTCAGTTTGTACCCACAAACTGCGCCCTGCTCCCCTTGTCAGACTATCGGGGAGATTAGATCGTAATCACTCCGTTCTCATCGGTCAGCATTCAAGAATTAAGAGACAATGAATCATCTATAATGATTAACTTTCAAAGAAGCTTATATGGACAGAAACAAGAGAAAAACTGCCCTGTGGCAGCAACAGGATAAGGAAGAGTAGAAGATGAACAAGACAGAATTCATCAAAGTAAGATGTACCTTAGAAGAGATGCATCGTATCAAATCAAGAGCAGAAAGTACGGGGCGGAAGTTCTCCGATTATTGTCGTGAAATACTCCTTAACGGAGAAGTGCCTGCCGTCCCCAAGATGACCGACAATGAGAGGGAAGCCATTACCATCCTCCAACATACAGGAAGATTCTACGGGCAGGTTTCCAACCTCATCAAGGTCAAGGATGAGGATTGGCTACATATCACAAAGAACCTTTCCCTATGTGCAAAGGAAGCATTTAAGCGTTTTTACGACCCTCGTTTCGTGTAGATGATGAGATATATAAGGTCTTAAATCTGAGAAGAGATGATAGGAAAATGTAAGGCGATAGCGCGTGGCAGCACGGCTCTGAACTATATTTTCAGAGAGGGCAAGCTCGGCTATCGGTTTGCCTTCCACAACCTTTGTAGCAGGGAGCCAAAGAGCATCTATGAGGAAATGAAAGTGGTCAGCGACTATAACAGCCGTTGCAGGAACAAGTTTCTCCGTATCGAAATAGGCATTGCACCGCAGGATGAGAAAAAGTTGCCTGTGTCCGAATTGATGAGGATAGTCCATTTGTTTGCCAAGCGAATGGGGCTTGACAATCACCAATGGGTGGCGGTAACGCACAAGGACACTGACAATATGCACATCCATATCATTGCCAACCGCATCAATCTGTACGGAGAGGTCTATGACACCACCTTTGTGAGCAACAGGGCAGCGAGAGTGGCGGAGGAAATAAGTAGAGAGAAAGGCTTGACCATCGCCAAGAAGGTCAAGGCAGAAAGAAAATATCAAAAGACAAAAGCCAGTCCTGCAAGAGATCAGACCAAGCAGCAGGTGCAAAATATTTGCTATGCCCTGCTTGAAAAGTACAAAGGTATGGGTATCACGGGACACTCCATGTTCCTTTATGACCTTAGCAAGAGTGGCATAACCATTGAGCGCATGAAGAACAAGCAGGGCAAGGTCTATGGTTTGAAGTTCTCATTTGGCGGACAATCTTTCAAGGCATCGGAAGTGGGCAGAGAGTTCGGCTACCGTTCCCTGCAGAAAAACTTTGAACCAACCAACAGGGAAGAACCAAAGAAACCACACCAAACAATACAAGAGGCAACAGAAAAGAAAGAACAGCCTGATAAAGGCTACCAGCTTGTACCTAAAAGCCGTTCCTCTATCTCACGAGACAATGACACTCCACCTGAACAGAACTCCATTGGTGCAGTGGACACCATCGTTAGCGCAGCCGATGAACTTGTGGAAGAGTTAGGCGACTTGATTACACCATCCGCACAGGGCGATGACTATGCCGAAGCTGCGTGGCAGCGCAAGCTCAGAAACCAAGCCAACAGAAAGAAGAAGCGAGGACGAGGATTATAACCCTATCAAAAATCGCATTAGAAAAGTGCAGAAAGAAGAATATCTCATCAAAAACGCTTGTTATTCGGTAACAAAGTATTATCTTTGCAGACAGAATAACAAGCGTTCTTTTTTAGGTAGAAAACAGCAACTTGAAGTAGTTTGCTCGTTTCCCAATCGTTACCTATTTAGTTATACCAACAAGGCTACTTCTTTATTTTCAACAAGTTGTATTTTAAGAATTATCTTGAAATGCTATTTTGTAATAACTTGATAAACAGATTGTTGTAAAGATGCTGAAAGGATGAATTTTCCTTTCTTTTAAAGTGAGATAGTCTGTTGAGTTTGTAATGTTTTTTCGAAATCTGTTGTGTGCTTTAAGATAAGTTGTTGATTCTTTTTGATAATGGAATTTACGCAGAACTATCTATGACCTTTCTTCTATGATTTACTATGTGTAACTAATATAGCGTTTAGCTAATGCGTGTTTACTCTATATTGTTATCTGCAAAGTAATTTATTTTAAGGGCACTAATTGACTAAGTTATTTCTTAACTTTTCCTTTCAATGACGCTAATTTCTTTTCTAATAATTTAACAAGGTCTTCAGGTTTACTGTCTGAATCTGATAAAAGATTGTCAACCTTTTCTTCTAAAGTGCCTTTTAACTCCATTGATTTATCACGCATTTTTCTTGTAAGACTATCTATTTGGTCTTTTAGTTCATCAACTTTATCGCCTATAGAATTCTTTTTTACATAAGGTTTTATCCTTGTCAAGTACAAAAAGTACACCTATACCTGCAACTGTTCCAGCTGCTACTCCTAATAAAATGCTTCCAATTTTCGACATAGTCTTAGATATGTTTTAATTAGTTTAAAATATGCCGTCGTTGTAAATATAACAAGTAAATTTGATATAAGCAATATTGATGTGAGAATTGTGTGGTAATTTTATAAAGAATAACATTTTTCCATGGTTATTGTGATAATATTTTATATATTAATAAAAAAATCACTATCAGTGCCTTTAAAAAAACAATGTTTACTTGATAGCAATACAATTTTTTTACAAAAAAAGTCAAGTCTATATAACTATCTTCTACATTCAATTTTAAAGTTTTTTTGTTTATGTATGAAAGTAGAAAAATACCAAACCCGTGATGGTTTGGTATTTTTTACTCTTGCATAATACTACTATTATGGTAAAATAATTAATTCAAGGCTGTCGGATTTTACTTTCACTTTAAGCCAGTCATATAGCTGTTTTCTGTTGTCTTTGGCAAGAGGCTTGTTTGTTTTGACTATAGCCACGATATGATTTTTTATTGAAGCAGAATCAACGAAAGACTCAGATGCTTTTGAAAGCATAATACTCTTTGCTGAGGGGCATACGACTTTAAGTTCTTCTCGCATGTCGTTTGCAAGTACTGGATAACGTGTATAAGAAGTTAGTTCCCTCTTTAGCACATCGTTGTTATATGCAAGTTCTTGCCATTCAGCCGTATTTTTTTCTCCTACCATCAACTGACCTTTATTCTTGTGCTGTAGGAGTAATAAGCTATCAGAGTTAGATCCTTGTATCACCTTTAGTGCGTAGCCATCAAGCTGATAATTAGTCATCATTTTTTGTGCTTTAGCTATCGAATCAGTTGATATCGGATTGCCCACCGCTACCACATGGAGGGTTTTGGTTTTTAGGTCGTATTGGTGTGAGAGAATATTTGTTCCGCTATAATTAAGTTCCTTTGTAACGAAATTCTCTATGTTATTTTCAAATACACTTTGCTTAATGATGTTCCATGTCATGTAGCTTGCAGGGATAATTGTGATAATGATAATGCTGACGATGTAAAGATTTACTCGTCTCATTTTTTCACGATTGATAAACTGCTTTCTATGAAAATGCAGAAAGCGTACACCAAGACAGGTTGTAAAAGCAATGAAAACAGTATTGATGAAATAAAGGTAAAATGCCCCAAGGAAGTAGGATGTGTTTTGTACGGCAAGTCCATAACCTGCTGTACAAAGGGGTGGCATTAAGGCTGTGGCAATGGCAACACCCGGCACCACGTTGTTTCTTCCTTTTGTTGACATAGCTAAGAATCCAGCAGCACCACCAAAAAGAGCTATCAATACGTCATAAAGGGTAGGTGATGTGCGTGCTAAGAGTTCGGATTGAGCATCCGTGATAGGTGAAAGTGTAAAGTAGATTGCTGCAGTAACAACGCTAATGAACGTACTTACCAAATAGTTTTTTATGGACTGTTTGAACAAGTCCAAGTCAGCAATTCCAAGAGCTAATCCCATACCGATGATTGGTCCCATCAGTGGAGAGATGAGCATAGCACCAATAATTACTGCTGTTGAATTGACATTTAAGCCTAAGGATGCAATAAATACGGCAAAGATAAGTATCCAGAGATTAGAACCTTGAAAGTTGATGCCATTAGTTATTTGTTTAATAACATATTTTTCGCCGTCTTTGTCAGGTAAGACATTGAAATAACGCTTAATTATCTGCCATAAAGTTTGATTGTTATTTTCCTGCATTTCGTTTTTTTTTGCAAAGATACTAAATTTAATGGAAAGTTTCAAGCAGTTTCTTGATTAACCATTAGGGAGTGGGCTGGTATTTGTGAGCGTACATTCTTTTCGTTTCACATAATAACAAGATTGGTAAAGATAAGGCTCCGTTGTAGTGTACAGCCGATATGTAATTATGATAGTCCTATATATGAATAGGTGTTCTGATCAACAAAGAGCTAAGAGAATAAAAAAAGAGTACCAAGAAAACTTGATACTCTTTTTATTTATGTTAGATTTTAGTGTGCAAATTACTTGCCACCCTCCATCTTCTTCTTCAAGTCAGCAAGAACACCGAGGTCACCGAGAGATGTACCAGCAGCAACGTTGTTGATAGCAGCTGCATCATTCTTTGGCTTGCTCTGAGCTGCTGGACGCTGGCGACGTGGCTCTTCCTTAACCTCCTCGAATGTACGAGAGTGAGAAAGGATGATACGCTTAGTGTCCTTAACGAACTCGATTACCATGAATGGGAGAACCTCACCAAGCTGTGCCTGTGTGCCGTCCTGCTTAACAAGGTGCTTTGGAGTAGCGAAGCCCTCACCACCCTCGCTGAGAGTGATAACAGCGCCCTTGTCCATAGACTCGGTAATCTTACCCTCGTGGATTGAACCTGGAGTGTAATTGCCTCGTACTCATCCCAAGGATTAGACTCGAGCTGCTTGTGGCCGAGGCTCAAGCGACGATTCTCCTTATCGATTTCGAGAACAACAACCTCAATCTCAGAACCCTGTGATGTGAACTCAGATGGGTGCTTAACCTTCTTAGTCCAAGAGAGGTCGCTGATGTGGATAAGACCGTCAACACCTTCCTCGAGCTCTACGAAGATACCGAAGTTAGTGAAGTTACGAACCTTAGCGATGTGCTTAGAGCCTACTGGATACTTAACCTCGATAGCCTCCCATGGGTCTTCCTTGAGCTGCTTGATACCGAGAGACATCTTACGCTCGTCGCGGTCGAGTGTGAGGATAACTGCCTCAACCTCGTCACCAACCTTCATGAACTCCTGTGCAGAACGCAAGTGCTGGCTCCAGCTCATCTCTGAAACGTGGATCAAGCCCTCTACGCCTGGCTGAATCTCTACGAATGCACCATAGTCAGCCATAACAACTACCTTACCCTTAACGTGGTCGCCAACCTTGAGGTTAGATCCAAAGAATCCCAAGGGTGCTGAGTGAGCTGCTTGAGACCGAGAGCGATACGCTTCTTATCCTCATCGAAGTCAAGGATTACAACGTTAATCTTCTGGTCGAGAGCAACAACCTCGTGTGGATCGCTTACGCGGCCCCAAGAGAGGTCAGTGATATGTACGAGTCCGTCAACACCACCGAGGTCAACGAATACACCGTAAGATGTGATGTTCTTAACAGTACCCTCGAGGATCTGACCCTTCTCAAGGTGAGAGATAATCTCCTTACGCTGTGCCTCGAGCTCAGCCTCGATGAGTGCCTTGTGTGAAACGACTACGTTACGGAACTCCTGGTTGATCTTAACAACCTTGAACTCCATTGTCTTACCAACGAATACGTCGTAGTCGCGTATAGGGTGAACGTCAATCTGGCTGCCAGGAAGGAATGCCTCGATACCGAATACGTCAACAATCATACCACCCTTAGTGCGGCTCTTGATGTAACCCTGGATAACCTCGTCGTTCTCCAGTGCCTTGTTGATATTCTCCCAGCTCTTCTGGAGGCGAGCCTTCTTGTGAGAAAGAACGAGCTGACCGCGCTTGTCTTCTTGGCTCTCTACATAAACCTCTACCTTATCACCAGGTTTGAGATCTGGGTTGTAACGGAATTCAGAAGCAGGGATAATACCATCGCTCTTGTAGCCGATGTTAACAACTACTTCCTTCTTGTCAACTGAAATAACAGTACCTTCAACTACTTGGTGTTCCTGGATCTTGTTAAGAGTTTCGTTGTAAGCCTTTGTAAGGTCATCCTTACTAGCTACAGATTGTGAACCATTTTCGAACTCATCCCAGTTGAAGTCAGCTAAAGGCTGTACATTCTGGACGTCTTTGAAATTTGTCATAAAGTGTTTAAAAATAATTTAATTAATAAAGTTTGACTTTATATTACCTTGTATGAAATGGGTATAATACACCCAAATCGGTGCAAAGTTACTAATAATATTCTGAATATCAGAGTTTTTGACTACGTTTTTTTGTCTTTTTCTTCTTCTTCTTCCAAATATCACTTAGCTTATAGAAGTCTTTCTTCAAGATAAGACCTATTCCTTGTGTTGTGAGAGAATTGCGTGTGAAGTATCGGTCATTTGTCTGGTTATAGAATCGGAATGCAATATTTCCATTAGGTGATAAGAGATAACGAATATCAAAGTCTCCGATAAAGGAGGAATTATTCTTCGCTACATTATCACGATAACCGAATTGTCCGTTGAATAAGAGTCGGTTGTTAAGCATGCTACCTGATAATGTTCCTTCATATTCAGCATTATCGAATCCCTCATTACCTGTAGCAATATTTGCTCCGAAGTTCCAGTTGTTGGTGTTTATCACATTGGACAACACTGTGTTTATTTGCTGAGAGAGAGTTCCTGATAAAAGACTTTGCATAGCGAGCGAAGCGCCACTTGGAGTTCTATTGCCTTGTGCTGTGCTATTATTGTTACTCTGTGGGTAGAATCGTCCGACTGCAAGTAAGTAAAGTACCTGCTGGTTCAGTTCTTGTTCAGAGTTTAATACAGAACGTACCATTTGTTGTGCATCTGAAGATAGGGTAGGGAGATCGAGTCCGAAGTTGACGGAAGGAGCACCAGGCGTGCCATTTATATCTAGAAGGCAATTCACTTTCGTATTATTAGAGCTGAAAGAATTGCCAAGTCCCAAATCGCTCAATGGTACGGAGTTAATTGTGTAGACACCTTTCAAATCTAATGCAGCGTTGAATGGATCGCCGCCAAAAGCGATAGTAGAACCTTGTTGGAATATGAACTGCTTCTTAATAATATTCTGGATGGTGAGGTTATATTGTCCGTAATCTACATTATAATTACCAAAGAGCTGGAATGCTCCCTTATTATAGTAGGTGGCTCGAATAATACCAGAACCATTAAGTTTGATGTTATCACCAGTCGTTTCATCCATTAAGACACCTAATGTTAGGTTAGGGTTAGTCTTCAAGATGAAATTCATGTGCAAGTCACTAGGTATGTTTGCAAATCCCGATTTTGATATAGGACGTGGTGATGAAACCATCTTTGTCGGTACTGATAGTGTCTCATTGGTCTCTGAAGAGATACTTTCTATACTGTCCTTTGGTGTATTTAACCAATGAATAAAGTTGTTTGTTCCAGCGTCATTGGTTGTAGCGGCATTGTAAGTAATGAATGTATTCTTGCAAGGCTTCATTTCTACATCCAATGTCGTTGTGCCTGACCACCCTTTATGTGACAATTACCTGTAGCATATACGATGCCCCAGAAAGACTCTTTGCCCAGATGTTTGGGGAAGTTGTAAGCAAGAAGATTCTGTGCTTCGACATTTATATCATAGGTTAGGTGCCTCAAACTATTGTGATGTAACCCTCCTGTAATAATGCCGATATGTCCATAAGGATCAGTAATAGTGTCGTTGGCAAAGATGATTTCATTTGGTATGATGCGTATGCGTCCCCGCATTAAATCGTATGTTGTCCCTGTCGGTTTGATATAAACATTGCCATTAGCCTCCATGTCACCCTCAAGATTTACATCGCTTAGCGGACCAACGACCTTGCACCACCCGTTAGCTCTAAGTCTTATTTTTATCCATGAAAGAATCACAGAAGGTCTTGAGGAATGATAAATGTGTGTTATGTGCGTAAATAGGAAGGTTGATATAACTATTTTTTATATCCACATATCCTTTGATTTCTGTTAATGCTCCATCGTCAGTATCCGCATGTGCATCAATACCGATTTTGCCTTCCTTATCGTAGTTTACATTGGCGTAGAGAGTTCCCATATCTCCCTTCTCAAACTTGAAATTGTGCACTTCGAGGTTAGCTTCCATCTTAGGTTGATGGAAGAAAGATTTGATAGAGGCTGTGCCAGAGGCTGTACCAGAAAACTCTACGCTATGGAAATTGGCAAGGTCTAGAATATAGGGTACGTCTATTTCTTTGAACTTTACGGTGATGGAATCGTTCATATTACCTGACGTAACACCATTCGCAATAAGATGTTGGTTGCGATTAGATATTTCAAAATGACTGATGTTAAGGTTGTTTCGCCTATAAGATAAGTCAGATGGAAGAACATTTAATGTGATAGTATCAATATTAATCTTAGAAGGGTTGAAGTGTAATTGTGTCTCCAAATCACCATTGTGATGAGTAAATTCCACAATACTATTGATATCTCCAGACAATGCAGTGTGCCCAGGAATTTGGAAATTTACATCAGAGCTAATTGTATTGTTCTTAATGAGTCCTTCTGCATTAACTATAATGTGTGGTCCTTTAGCACCCTTTCTTTCTCCAGATAATCGAGCTAATAGACCTTCTGAAAGCGTAGAAATATCAATAGATAAGTTTTGTAATTGTTGCCCAGCATAGGTAAGATCTGCTGCATCAAGAGATAACTTTATTTCATTTCGTCCTTCATTTATAGCACCGCTAGCTACAATAGGGTAGGGAGAAATGATAGAAGTCTTAAGTAATTGATTGATTAATTGCGTGTTATTAAGCTTCAAAGAGAACGTATAAGCATTCCGATCCTTTATCATGTGGTAGTTGGGGTGCTGGTTGACAATACTTGGAAGATAATGTCCTAATACGGAGATAATACTCTGAGGAAGTGATTGGTAATTATATTGTCCATTAATATCAATCTCTCCAAAGTCGGTCTTTGCTTTTAAAGATTTGGCAATAAGTCCATTGTTCATGACCACATTGATGTGGTCAAGATTTATATTTTCTTTGTCTCCATTGAGCATGAACTGAGAGACATCCAATGTTCCTATTATGTTGTTAATATTAGAACCAGACCCTTTAATTTGGCTTTTAAATGAGAACGTTCTATTGCCTAGTGTGTTGGTCAAATGTAATGCGGCAAGATTAACTCCTTGTGCATTGATAGATATATCAGCAGACAATCTTTCTCTCTTTTTGATGAATGCTAAGATGTTATAGGCTTTTCCTTTAATTGCTAACTTCCCATTAGGATCATTGATAGATAAATCTCCTATAAAGGCATCCTCCTTATATAAGCTGTTGAGATGAACATTTTTATAGTTATAACCTTTATATTCGAAAGAAAAGATGTCACCCTTTGCTAATATATATGAAAGGTTAGTTTTCCCATCAACGAAGATATTTGTACTAATCATTCCAAAGTCAGGATTAGCTAGTACTCGCCCAAGATTAAAGTTAGATGTATTTACTTTGCGCGAATGTTTTTACCATAAACATTGGCTGTTAATCGTACTTCTCCTGCACTACTTCTCAATGTTCCATGTGCATTAAGATTTCCTCTAATAGAGGATACGGAACCTTTATAGTAAATATCACCAAGATTGTTAAGTGTTGAAGGGATTGCTTGATGTAGAAGTTTTGCAATAGTTTTTAATGTCGCATTGTTTATTGTTATCGGATTAAGAGAGAATTTCCAATTAGGTCTATGGTGTAAATTATTAACCCAACCTTTAGCGTGTAATAATGTTGATAAATCTTCATTCTTTATGGATAAAAGTCCAATTCTAACATCATCGTATGTGCCTTTTGCCTCCAAAGCAGTGGAATAGTTTGTATGAAGGCTTCTCAAGTCATCTGTGAAAGGTGCAAAATCAGAAGGAGTAAAGTCTGCCTTAAATCCTTTAATAGAATATTTTAAACTTTTATTTATTAGTTTTTTATTTTCTAATTGGTAATGAGTAGATAATTGTTTTAACTTCACATGGCTATTAGGTAATATGAGGCTAAAATCATTGATAAAACCTTGGTGTTGGTCTATCTTTGTTTCAAATGTAAGTTGTTTGACGCTTATTCCAGAAGCATCGTTAAAGGACAAGGATTTGAGATTAGCCCAAAGAGAGTTATTATCCAGCTTGTTCACAATGATGTGTGAGGATATACTACTTAACAAAAGATGGTTAATGTTGAACTTATTGGGCGTTTGGGGAGCGTCTAATATGTCATATTTAATTTTGCCATTACGAATGACAAGGCTATTAATGGCTAGGTGTAATGGGGTTTTCTTACTATTATCCTTGGATGCTAAAGAATCTAAGACAAATTGAAAGTTAGGCTTGGCATCCTTATCTTTTTTGTATAAGTTGGCGTCTAATCCAAAGATCTGTGCAGAAGAGATATTAATATCTCCACTACGGAGTAATGGCATAATATCAATTTGCGCCAATACGAGAGGCCGAAACCATCTTCTTTTTGTTTTGATCATAAATAAGAATATCATCGAGGATAAACCTATTTAAAACGCCGAGGTCTATACGTCCAATACAAACTTCTGTTCCTAGCTTTGTTGAAGCAGCATCAGCTACTCTATGCGCAACAAAAGTTTGTATTGTTGGGATGTGCAACAATACAATCAAGACAATATAAAGACTAACTAAAGTCCATATAATCCATCGGAAAGTGGTTCTAAGCTTCTTCAATGCATTTGCAAAACTACTAAAAAAACATTTTGCGCTGAAATAAATACATATAAATGTTCCTAATCTCCTTAAATTTTGCTACATTTGCACAATATTCATGAATGAAATAAGATAATATCGCATTTATATAATTGTTATGGCAAATGTAATTAAGTTACGAAAGGGCTTAGACATTAACCTTACAGGACGTGCACAAGAGCAGATGTTGTCTGTAAAATCATCAAAGGAGTACGCATTGGTACCGGATGATTTTATAGGTTTAACGCCGAAAGTTGTAGTTCGTGAGGGTGAACATGTTCGAGCTGGCGACTCGCTGTTTGTGGACAAGGGTTGCCCTGATGTAGGTTTTGCTTCACCTGTGAGCGGTATAGTTTCGGCCATTGAACGTGGAGCGAGACGTAAAGTGCTGCGTGTGAAAATCGAAGCTGATAATCAACAAGAATTTACAGACTTCGGTGTTAAGCAAGTAGATAACTTATCTGCTGAAGAGGTGAAAAGTTCTTTGTTAAAAGCGGGTTTGTTTGGTTATATCAATCAGTTACCTTATGCTGTTTCAACTCGACCAGACACGGAACCAAAGGCTATCTTTGTTTCTGCTCTTCGTGATAAACCATTGCAGGGCGACTTCGAATTTGAATTGAAAGGACAGGAGAAGGACTTCCAAACGGGTTTAACAGCGCTGTCTAAGATAGCAACTGTTTATCTCGGTATTGGCGCGAAACAATCAGCTAATGCTTTAGTGAACGCTAAGGATGTTAACGTAAATGTCTTTGATGGGCCATGTCCTGCTGGTAATGTTGGTGTGCAAGTGAACAATATTTCTCCTGTTAATAAGGGCGAAATCGTGTGGACAGTAGATCCTACTGCTGTTATTTTCTTTGGTCGATTATTCAATACAGGTAAGGTCTCTCTTGTGCGTCGTGTAGCCATTGCAGGTAGTAAGGTGAAACAGACAGGATATGTTGATGCTCTTGTAGGTACTCCTTTGAAGGATATTTTGGCAGATAATATTGCTGATGGTTGCCATGTGAGAGTTCTAAATGGTAATCCTCTTACAGGTGTTGTTGCGTCTGAAGAGGCTGTACTTGGAGCACATACTTCTGAGGTAACATTAATCCCAGAGGGTGATGATGTACATGAAATCTTCGGTTGGATGCTTCCTCGTTTCAAAGATTTCTCAACCTCACGTAGTTACTTCACTTGGTTGCAAGGAAAGAAGACTTATGACCTTGATGCTCGTATAAAAGGTGGTGAACGTCACATGATTATGAGCGGAGAGTATGATAAGGTCTTACCCATGGATATCTATGGTGAGTATCTCGTAAAATCAATTATCTCAGGTAATATTGACCGTCAAGAAGAATTGGGTATTTATGAAGTAAGTCCTGAAGACTTCGCTCTTGCAGAGTTTGTCGATAGCTCAAAAATTACCATTGCAGAAGATTGTTCGTGAGGGATTAGATATCCTTAGAAAAGAGAATGCATAGGGGTCAAAAGCCCACAATAACTTTAACTATAGTTTTAAATAAGGTTTCTCAAAGTGTTATTAATGATAATCCCATCAGCTGTTATAGACGTAAAAGGATGTAAATCATGCTTGATGAGTGCATTACAAATGCTTTGTAGTAACATTACAAAAGGCTTGTAATAACATTACAGATAACTTGTAATAGCATTACAAAAGCTTTGTAACAATTTGGAAACTGATTTTTGGACTTTAAGAACCCTATAATAAAAGTATTATGAGTTTAAGAAATTATCTCGATAAGATACGCCCAAACTTTGAAGAGGGCGGAAAGCTTCACGCTTTCAAGAGTGTCTACGATGGTTTCGAGACGTTCCTTTATGTTCCTAACGAGACATCAAAGAGCGGAACTTCTATCCATGACGCTATTGACTCGAAGCGAATAATGAGTATAGTAGTACTTTCGTTGGTACCTGCTATGCTCTTCGGTATGTATAATATCGGCTATCAGAACGCATTAGCAGCTGGTAAGTTGGCTGATGCTACCTGCTGGGGAATGTTCCTCTATGGTATGCTTGCGTTGTTACCAAAAATCCTTGTATCTTACATTGTCGGCTTAGGTATTGAGTTCGCTTGGGCACAATGGAAAGGTGAGGAGATTCAGGAAGGTTATCTTGTATCAGGTATTCTGATACCATTGATTATCCCTGTGACCACACCTCTTTGGATTCTTGTACTTGCAGTGGCCTTTGCTGTTATCTTCACAAAGGAGATCTTTGGTGGAACAGGTATGAATATCTTTAACGTAGCATTAGCTGCACGTGCCTTCCTCTTCTTCTCTTATCCAAGTAAGATGACTGGTGACAGTATCTGGGTGGCAAAGGATGCTATCTTCGGACTTGGTTACACCTTGCCTGATGGCTTCACTATGGCAACCCCATTGGGTGAGATTGCACAAGGGACAACGGTGAACACGCCTATCTGCGATATGGTAGTAGGACTCATCCCAGGCTCTGTTGGTGAGACCTCTGTTATCGCTATCGCTATCGGTGCTGTAATCCTTCTTTGGACAAACATCGCCAGCTGGAAGACAATGTTGAGCGTATTCCTTGGTGGTATCGTGATGGGACTTATCTTCCATTCAACTGGTGCAACACCAATTCAGTGGTATGAGCACCTCGTCTTAGGTGGTTTCTGCTTCGGTGCAGTCTTTATGGCAACCGACCCAGTGACCTCTGCTCGTACAGAGACAGGTAAGTGGATATATGGTTTCTTCATCGGTGCGATGGCTATCATCATCCGTGTGTTAAACCCAGGTTACCCAGAGGGTATGATGCTTGCCATCCTCTTTGGTAATATGTTTGCCCCACTCATCGACTACTGTGTAGTTCAGTCAAACATCAGCAAGCGCGCAAAGCGTGCTAAATAAATAAGGAGGACGAAGAAATGAAAACAAATAGTAATTCTTATACAATTATCTATTCTGTCATCCTCGTGTTGATTGTAGCCTTTTTGCTTGCATTCGTATTCCAAGCATTGAAGCCAATGCAGGATGCTAATGTACAGCTTGATCAGCAGAAGCAGATTCTCTTTGCACTCAATCAGAATCGTGATATGACTAATGAGGAGGCTGTTAAGCTTTGGAAGCAGATTATCGTGGCAGATGACATCATCAATGCAGATGGTAAGGTCGTTGAGGCTGGAAAGCAGGGTGGCGTTGATGCTGGCTTTAAGTTGAATAGTAAGGATGCCAAGGAAGGTAAACTCGCTTTGTTCCGTTGCAAGGTGAACGGTGAGGATAAGTATGTTATCCCTGTTTATGGTAACGGTCTTTGGGGACCTATCAATGGTTTCATCGCTATCAATGGCGATAAGAGAACCGTCTTTGGTGCTTACTTTAACCACGAGAGTGAGACAGCTGGTCTCGGTGCTGAAATCAAAGACAATAAGGCATGGCAGGATATGTTCAAGGGTAAGCATCTCTTTAGCGGAAACGATACTCAGAAGATAGCACTTGCTGTTGAAAAGAAGATCGAAGACCCATCTACACAGGTAGATGCCGTAACAGGTGCAACGCTTACCAGTAATGGTGTAACAGAGATGTTTCATGCAGAAAAGGGTGGACTTCAGCCTTATGTTAAATTCCTGAACAGCAAATAATATTCTAATCTTTAGAACAATAAGAATATGGATTTATTCTCAAAACAAAATAGAGAGGTGTTCAGCAATCCGCTGAATCTGGACAATCCAATTATGGTCCAGGTGCTCGGTATCTGTTCTGCCCTTGCCGTAACTTCACAGCTGAAGCCGGCGATTGTTATGGGACTTGCCGTTACCATTATCACGGCATTCTCAAATGTTATTATTTCATTAATCCGCAACACCATCCCTAACCGTATTCGTATTATCGTACAGTTGGTGGTTGTTGCTGCTCTGGTAACAGTAGTTAGTCAGATTCTTAAGGCTGTAGCTTACGATGTAAGTGTGGAGCTTTCTGTTTACGTCGGACTTATCATTACCAACTGTATCCTTATGGGACGTCTTGAGGCTTTTGCTATGACAAACAAGCCTTGGCCAAGTTTCCTTGATGGCGTCGGCAATGGTTTAGGTTACGCTATGATACTTGTTATCGTGGGTGCTATCCGTGAGTTCTTCGGTCGTGGCTCATTGCTCGGCTTCAAGATTTTGCCACAAAGCCTCTATCATGCAGGTTATATGGACAACGGAATGATGTCAATGCCAGCGATGGCACTCATCCTTCTCGGTTGTGTTATTTGGGTTCATCGTGCATATTTCTATAAAGAAGACAAGAAGTAATTATGGAACATCTTATTAGTTTATTCTTCCGGTCCATCTTTGTGGACAATATGATATTTGCGTTCTTCCTCGGTATGTGTTCATACCTTGCGGTATCTAAGAGCGTAAAGACTTCATTGGGTCTTGGTGTAGCCGTAACATTCGTGTTGCTCGTTACCACACCAATCAACTATCTTTTGCTGACTAAGGTTCTCGGACCAGACTGTCTTGCAGAGGGTGTTGACCTTACTTATCTTAGTTTCATTCTCTTTATCGCTGTCATTGCTGGTATCGTACAGATTGTGGAGATGGCTGTTGAGAAGTTCTCACCTTCACTTTACGGTGCATTGGGTATCTTCCTTCCGCTGATTGCCGTTAACTGTGCTATCATGGGTGCTTCACTCTTTATGCAGCAGCGTATCGGTCTTGACCCAGCAAGCACACAGTATATCGGTACTGTATGGGACGCACTTGTCTATGGTACAGGTTCTGGTCTTGGCTGGACATTGGCTATCGTGGCAATGGGTGCTATTCGTGAGAAGATGGAATATTCTGATGTACCAAAGCCTTTGCAGGGTCTTGGCATCACATTTATTACAGTAGGACTGATGGCAATGGCAATGATGTGCTTCTCAGGTCTTAAAATCTAAGTAAACAATGGGACAATTCATAACAATAAGTATTGTGGTATTCCTTATCACCATCCTTGTGTTGGTGATTCTCCTGCTTGTGTCTAAGAAGTATCTCAGTCCAAGCGGAAAGGTAAAGATAACAATTAACGGTGATAAGGAGATGACCGTTGATCAGGGTAGCTCAGTTCTGTCTACGCTGAATGAGAACGGTGTGTTCCTCCCTTCTGCTTGTGGTGGTAAGGGTAGCTGTGGCCAGTGTAAGTTGCAGGTAGTAGAAGGTGGCGGTGAGATTCTCGATTCAGAGCGTCCTCACTTCAGCCGTAAGGATGTTAAAGATCATTGGCGTCTCGGATGTCAGTGTAAAGTGAAGGGTGATATGTCACTCAAGGTTCCTGAGTCTGTCATGGGCATTAAGGAGTGGGAGTGTACTGTTATCTCTAACAAGAACGTGTCAAGCTTTATCAAGGAGTTCAAGGTTGCCTTGCCTCCAGGCGAGCATATGGACTTCGTTCCTGGTTCTTACGCACAGATTTCTATTCCAGCTTACGACTGCATTGACTATGATAAGGACTTCGATAAGAACGATATCGGTGAGGAGTACCTCGGTCCTTGGAAGCAGTTCAACCTCCTTTCTCTGAAGGGAAAGAATCCTGAACCAACTGTTCGTGCTTACTCTATGGCGAACTATCCAGCTGAGGGTGATATCATCACACTGACTGTTCGTATTGCAACACCTCCATTCCTGCCACGTCCGCAGGTTGGTTTCCAGAACGTGCCAACTGGTATTGGTTCTACTTACATCTTCTCTCTTAAGGAGGGTGATAAGGTGATGATGAGCGGTCCTTATGGCGACTTCCATCCTAACTTCACTTCTGGTAAGGAGATGATTTGGATTGGTGGTGGTGCTGGTATGGCTCCTTTGCGTGCGCAGATTATGCACATGACAAAGACCCTCCACACTCGTGATCGTGAGATGCACTTCTTCTATGGTGCGCGTTCACTCAGTGAGGCATTCTTCCTTGAGGACTTCTGGGAGCTTGAGAAGGAATATCCTAACTTCCATTTCCACCTCTCTCTTGACCGTCCAGACCCTAAGGCTGATGAGCTGGCGTGAAGTATTACACTGGTTTTGCAGTAAACTGCATCCGTGATGAGTATCTAAAGAATCACGAGGCACCAGAGGATTGTGAGTACTACCTCTGTGGACCTCCAATGCTCATCAAGACTGTTACAGACTATCTTGACAGCATCGGTGTTGATCAGGATGCAATCATGTACGACAACTTCGGATAGATATAATCTAAGGCAGAACTCCAACTAAGGGTTCTGCCTTTTAGATTATCTTTGAGATGTTGGGCTATACCATCAGTCTGCGTCAGATACGTGAGGATATTCCAATTTAAATTATTACATTTGCACCCCATGAGTTACGTTCTATGTTCACATCTCCCACCTTCGTCGCTGATAAAACTGATATGCAGGAACGAGGATTCTATATTCCTCGACTGCATTGAGAGCGTAGTCTGACGGGTACTGAGTTTGAAGTAAAATTCCGTAACGAACTTGCCCAAATCTACGCAAAGATATATGGCAACAGAACAAACATACAAGTAAAATCGATTGATATACAAACGATATGGAATTTAAGAAACAACCGTTGACCTCAGCAACGCATAGCGAGTTTACACTCGAGGCATTGAGGCAAATTGCGCCTTCGGCTTTCACGGAGGTGCGGGGAGCAGATGGTGAGCTGACACAGAAGGTGGACTTTAAGGTGCTTCGTGAACTCTTGGGCGATGCTATCGCTGATGCTGACGAGGAGAGCTTTGGCTTTCAATGGGTAGGCAAGCAGGAGGCAAAGCGGGCGGCAGCGGAACCGACTCGCCAGACGTTGCGCCCCGTTGTGGACGACAGTGTGGACTGGGACACGACGGAGAACCTATACATTGAGGGCGACAACCTCGAGGTGCTGAAACTCTTGCAGCGTGCTTACCTCGGCAAGGTAAAGATGATCTATATCGACCCGCCTTATAATACGGGCAACGACTTTGTTTATGAAGACGACTTCGCCATGAGTGGGGAAGAGATGGACGAAGCGATGGGCAATGTCGATGAGGAGGGCAACCGCCTACGCCGCAATCTCGACTCTAATCCCCGTTACCACTCCGACTGGTGTTCTATGATTTATAGTCGCCTACTCGTCGCACGCACCCTGCTCGCTAATGACGGCGTTATCTTTATTTCCATTGACGATAATGAGGTGCACCACTTGAGAAAGATATGCGATGAAGTGTTTGGAGCGGGGAACTTCCTTGCACAAGTTGTTTGGGAGAGAGCGTATGCACCTATCAATCTTATGAAGCATTTCTCTCCTTCACATGATTATATTGTATGCTATGCCAAAGATGTGGATTTAGCGATATGTAATGGTATTCCCCGAAGTTCTGAAGCTGATGCACGCTATTCAAATCCTGATAATGATCCTCGTGGTGTGTGGCAGTCAGATAACCTTTCAGTAGGTCCAGCTATAGAAGCAAATATTTATCCTATCACAACGCCCTCCGGGCGTGTGGTAGAGCCTCCAGCTGGGCGCAGCTGGAGTCTCTCGGCGAATGCATTCGCCGAGAGACTCCGTCAGAACCGAATATGGTTCGGTTCTGATGGTAACGGAGTACCTCGAATGAAACGTTTTCTTTCAGAACTACGCAAGACAGGAGTTACCCCTATGACGATTTGGAAGTACGAAGAGGTTGGACACTCTCAAGATGCAACTAAGGCTCTTGCTGGAATATTTGATGGTAAGAAGTATTTTGATTATCCTAAGCCAGTTGATCTAATCAAGCGGTGTATATCCTTATATTCCTCTCCCGACTCCCTCATCCTCGACTTCTTCTCCGGCTCTGCCACTACCGCCCATGCTGTTATGCAGCTGAATGCAGAAGATGGTGGTAAGCGTAAGTACATTTGTGTGCAGCTACCGGAGGAGACGCCAGAAGGTAGCGAGGCACGCAAGGCGGGTTACGAAACGATTTGCGAGATTGGTAAGGAGCGCATCCGTAGGGCAGGGAAGAAGATTAAGGAAGAGGCTGGTCTGATGGGTCAGGACTTAGACACTGGCTTCCGTGTGCTTCGTACGGATTCGTCGAATATGGAGGATGTTTACTTTGAACCAGCTGGATTGGAGCAGCAAATCTATTCACGCAGGTGGATAGTGTGAAGACTGACCGCTCGGAGCTTGACTTGCTCTTTGGCTGTATGGTAGACTGGGGCGTGGAGCTAAGCTATCCACTTCGGACGGAGGAGGTAGACGGCAAGCACCTGCACATAGTGAACGAGGGCGCACTCGTGGCTTGTTTCGACAAAGAAATAAGTGTTGAGGCTGTCAGTCGTATTGCCGAGCTGAAGCCACTGCGTGTCATCTTCCGTGAGGAGTGCTTCGCTACCGATGCCGATAAGCTGAATATCTATGAGAAGTTCAAGCAATTCTGTGGCTGGAACGATGAGGAAGTCTATAAGCGTATTCACGTGTTATAAATATCAGTTAACTAAATCTTAAACATCAATGGGGTAAATACAGTTGCTATATGTCCCAATGCCCACGCCGTGAGTAAGGGCTGTGGCGGAGTGTTCCCGTGTTGGAACACGGATGTTCCTGCACTGGAACTTTCATGTTCCAAAGCCGGAACATGAATGTTCCGCCGCTGGAACATTGGCGTACCACTGCTGGGAACATTTCGTTCCTCATGTTAGGACGCTGCCCAATGCACGTAATGATGATTAGACAATAGATAAGATGAAGATACAATTCAAATATCAAGCCTTCCAACGAGATGCGGCACAAGCCGTTGTAAATGCCTTTCGTGGGCAGCCGTTACAAGATTTCTTTGTTTACCGCAGAGATGTGGGTAAGGGAGTTTTGGCACTGGACGCACAGGGCTTTCGCAATCATGATATTCTACTTAACGATGAGGAACTAACTCGCAATATTCGTGAAGTGCAAATCAGTCAAGAGCTGCAGCCAGTCAATCACGTGCTTCGTGACGGCAATGGCACACTGGCACTGAGCGTAGAGATGGAGACGGGAACGGGTAAGACCTATACCTATATCAAGACCATGTACGAACTCAATAAGCACTATGGCTGGACAAAGTTTATCATCGTGGTGCCGAGTGTGGCTATTCGTGAGGGAGTCATCAAGAGTCTTGAGACGATGGCAGACCATTTCGCAGAAGAATATGGCGAACGTATGCAGCACTTTGTGTATGATAGTGCACATCCCAAAGCCATTGACCAGTTTGCTTCTGATCCTAAGATACACGTGATGGTCATCAATACGCAGGCTTTCAATGCCACTGGAAAGGATGCTCGCCGCATATTTATGAAGTTGGAGGACTTTAACTATCGTCGCCCGATAGACATCCTCAGTGAGACACGCCCTATCCTGATTATAGACGAACCGCAGAGCGTATTGGGTACCGACAAAAAGAATAAGACTCGTCAGGGTTTGCAGCAGTTCAACCCGTTGTTCTCGATTCTATATAGTGCGACGCACCGCAAGGCAGATGTTTACAATCAGGTTTATCGTCTGGATGCTATTGACGCCTTCAATAAGCGACTGGTGAAGAAGATAGAGGTGATGGGAGTAGAGCAGATTGGTACGACCGCCACGAATGGTCATCTTTACCTGGATGCCATCGTCCTGTCGAAGAAGAAAGGCGAGGCACCACGTGCTCGCATTAGTTTTGATGCAACGAGTAGGGTAGGTTTGCGCACGGCAACACGGCTGGTAGATGAGGGCTTCGACCTCTATGCCGAGAGTGGCGAGCTAGAGGCTTATCGTGATGGCTTTATCATAGAGCGGATAGACGGTGTGAAGGGGTGTATTCGTTTGAGTAATGGTCAGGAAATCTATGAGGGTCAGGCAATGGGAGCAATCACGGAGGAGTTGATACGGCGTATACAGATTCGCACCACCATACAGAAGCACTTCGAGCGTGAGCATCAGCTCTATAAGCAGGGAATAAAGGTGTTGAGCCTCTTCTTCATAGATGCCGTAGAGAAGTATCGCATCTATGATTCTGGTGGCGAGACCCGTAAAGGACGTTGGGCAGAAATCTTCGAGGAAGAATATGTATCCGTACTGAATGAGGTGCGTGACCTTTACTGGGATGAAGAATACAAACAATATCTTCAAGGGATAAGTGCCGAGCAGCCCCACGCAGGCTACTTCTCTCAGGACAAGAAGGGAAAGATGATAGACTCGAAGGTGAAGCGAGGTGAGACGGAGGCTAATGCCCCCGACGCCTATCAGTTGATTATGCGCAATAAGGAACGCCTCCTATCATTGGATGAACCGACACGCTTTATCTTCTCTCACTCGGCATTGAAAGAGGGCTGGGATAATCCTAATGTCTTTCAGATTTGTGCATTGAAGCAGAGCAACAACGAAGTGAAGAAGCGGCAGGAGGTGGGACGTGGTATGCGTCTCTGTGTAAATCAGCAGGGCGAACGGCAAGATAGTGACCTGCTGGGCGATGCAGTCTATGACACGAAAGCCATGACTCGGTCAGCCATTGATGGCAACTTCAAGCCGAATGACGACTATGAGAAGATGCAGTTCTACTATCACCCCGACCACTTGGGCAGCTCAAGCTACATCACCAATCTTGACGGCGAGGTAGCTCAGCACATCGAGTATGTGCCCTTCGGTGAGGTGTTTATCGAAGAACGCAACAACACATGGAATACGCCTTATCTCTTCAATGCCAAGGAGTTTGATAAAGAAACCGGATTATACTATTATGGTGCAAGATACATGGACCCCAAAATCTCCATGTGGTTAGGGGTAGACCCGATGGCTGAGAAATATCCGAATTTAACAGGGTATTGCTATACAATGGATAATCCTATAATATTAATTGATCCAACTGGTATGGAACCAGATGGTTGGGGTGGTAAAAATAATGAAAATGGAACAACAACGTACACGTATGATGCAAAAGTTACTGCTGATAATTATAGCCAATTAGGCTATGATGTATATAAACCTAATGGGAGTATTATTAACAATGCAACAATTAATGGGCAAACTGGAGAAAATGGGCAAACTAGTGTTTATTTAGGTAATAATGCAAATGACGTTTCATTTACATGGCCAAATTCTACTGTAACTCCTTTTCAAGTTGGAACAGAATGGCTTACTGGTAAAGGACCAAGACATAGAGATTTTACAAATGGAGATCTGTTTACAGAAATGCTCAAAAAACATGAGCATATTGAAGATACAAGAAATATGATTATTAATAATGTTATGAATGGGGGAGCCTTAAAAGGTACTAATCCCTATAAATTAGGCGGTATTGAAGGTGTCGGTTTGTACATAAGAGATTATTCAACCCTAATTACAGGAGGATTAACAGGAAATCTTGCTGTAACTTATCTTGGCTCTTACAATTTAGACTGGGTAGCGAAACCCAATGCAGAGAATGGGACAATATCTGTTACTTTCTCGATATATAATACCTCCACTATGCAATCGGCATCTAGACCTCCTATTTTAGGATATTTGCCTATTTGGCAGAAAACTGTTGGTAGTATGATAAATAAAAAATTTAAAAAGGGATGGGGTTCAATAACTTCACAATCATTTAGATGGACAGAAACTTTGCAAATGAGACGATAATGAAATTGAAGTATTTAATATACAGTTGTATTGTATTTTTATTTGGCTGTAATTCTCCCCAAATAGAGAATACTTACTTTATTGGGAATTGGAAAGCTGATGACGGCGCTGAAATAATGATTAATAAAGATGGCACTTGTGTCTTGAAATCTCTAAATTATAACATTATAAACACTGCAACCGATGAATTAAGGAAATTAAATACAAATGGTACATGGCAGATTGAAAAGGACGTAAACAGTGGTATCCTCTTTGGAATTAATGAAGGTATAAAAAAATAACTTATGGTTTTAGAAGATATGAGAGGGCAAGGTGAAATAATATTTTTTATTTCAGGTCAAGGCTTCAACGAGGATAATCCACCATGGGATTTATTTATATGGAAAGGTGATCCTGATGAAATGATAAAATATAAATTTATAAAACAATACGATAAGTAATATGCTAAATTGAGTATCATGACGTTTTGGGAGGTAATGACAAAATAACAATAGAAGCAAGATGGCAAATAAAAAAATGAAATTAATAATGTATCTCTCCTTTGCACTCTTTTGTTGTTGTACAAATACAAATAACAGAAAAGATAGCAAAGAGGATTTTTATACAAGGACTTCAGGTTGGGATTACATGAGGATACCTCTAATTAAACCTTTCGAAGTAACGTGCACCGATAATGTCCAGTGGATTGTAGATACAAAAATTCCTCCGACAACTATTCAAAATATACAGGGACCGAGCGATGTTAAGAGAGTGGGCGTATATCCTCCGTATATATTATTATATTGTAAAGGAGAACCGATAGTTTCCGGACAGCCAGTCAAAGAAGCATGGTTTATTATTAATGCTAATGAGAATAGGATTTATGGCTTTAAGACACAAAAAGACTTTCTTTTATTTGCATCAGATTGTCGATTATCTAATCTTAAAACATTTGATGTAAATAATATTTGGCAATCTTTTTCTAATGGGAAAGCATTGCCGTGGACAAAGAATATTGATAAATATAAGCAATGAAATCATCCATTTTAACGTGAATTCGTCGAATTCACGTTAAAATAATTACGTAGGAAACGCACCAGCCATCTCACAAAAGTCAAGCTACCAACATTGCTAACGGAATAAGCATATATGACAGCCCTAAGAAAAATGGCATGATGGCGTTTTGGCAATCGGAAACCAGATACGATAGCAGGGACTTACTGAGTGTGTCCCGGCGACATGCTCTTCATGAAAAGCTTCCACGGGACAGGGAGGTCATGCTTACACCATAAGTTGTGGCAAGGTTACTCTTCCCTGGATGAGAGTATGTTAGGAGTATTACCACAGATAGCTACTGCAAGTTTGCCGCATATCAGAAGGATTACCCGAAGGCTCACACAGGAGGAAAAGCCATTTCTCAGCCTTCCATATCTCTCACAGAAAGTAACGATAGAGAATACGAACAAATTCAGCTGGAAAAATATTCCTCCAAAATTCGATTTAATTGATTTCATAGACGGATTGAGCGAACAATGGAACACCGTCTTCTTCGTTCGGCTTTTTTTAGGTATCAAAGCCTGAATATCGGCCAGCACATCCTCCATCGTGTAATTACCATCGTTGCTTTGATACAGTTCTGCGGCAAGAAGGATGCTCGCTTCTCCTTTCTCCACTTTCTTGAAGTTGTAGCCGAGTGCCCCTCCAAGGTTCTTCGTGGCTGAAATCTTCGCTATCATCTTTTGCGGTAGTCTATGGTCAGATTGATAGCCTGCTCCTGTAAGGCTATGATTTGAGTCGACAGTTTCTCCAATTTTTCAAGCAGGATTTGTGCTGTCTTGACCGAATGATAACTGTTGATGGCACGAACAGTTTGATTATATAGCACTCCAATCTTATGGATTTGTGCCGTCAGTTCTGAGAGTTTCCGGTAGTATTCCACGGCAGATTTGTCCACCGTAATGACCTTAAAACTATCGCCAAGAATACGCCCGCGCACAAAATCCGACTTGGTCTCGGCCCCTGAACGCTGAAACAAGTCAATCGCCCTTTGCTGGTCTTTGGGGTTGGGCAGCCGTACATGCCAGTTGTCCCAGCGTGGCTTTTCAACTTCTTTTCGCTTAGAACGCAATTCCTCTTCCTTATTCATAGCTTCCTTTAATCACGACTTTGGAGTGATTTAATCCCCCTTTCGGGGCAAGGGTCTTTGTGGTACAAATGGTAATTTGTGGTACAAAGACACACCTTGCTGATGTAGAAAATGGGATTATAAGCCCCTGCTGTGTTACTGCATTCATTGAATACAGTAACTCGGCGTAGGCTTGCATTCGAGGAATGCAGTAATTCAGAGTTTCCTCCATCTTTCCACATCTTCCTTGTATTGGTCGAGGTGTTCCCGCAGTACCTGTTCGACATATCCCGAAACGCTCGCTCCATGCTCACCGATTCTCCGCACCACGAAGTCTAACTTTCGTTGGATTTCCTCTGATACATACACGGCTTTGCGGTGGCTGTTGCGAAAAGGGCTGGAGATATTTCCCCTGAAACTCGGATAATTGCTTTCTGTCCTTTGTTTTTCCCATTCTTTGATGAAATTCTTCGGTAGAAGTAGCCCTTTCTGTTGGCGACAACGCTGTTTCTTGATAGGACGGTTGAGAAAAAAATCCTCGTTACTCTCCTTGTCATTTTGTTCCTCAACTTTATCAACAGGCTCAAACCTTCTCTTTTCCTCTTCATAATCGGAGGGCTGGTCAAAAATCGGGTAACTCTTCGGGCTTGCGGAGCTTAACGCCATAATTTCCCATATCTCTAATGGCTTGTTCCAAGCGTTGTTTCCTTTTTCATCTATTCTTGCCATAATTTCTTGGGTATCGGGTTATACATTATTTTTGAGTTGATGCCCATAGCAACTTTTGAACTTGTCTAACTTGCCCGCCAACTGTTCCATATCGTGTTCTATTTTCTTATTGGTAATACGGGCATAAATTTGTGTCGTTTTAATGTTGGTATGTCCCAGCATCTTAGAAACTGATTCCATAGAAACACCTTTACTCAATGACATTGTTGCAAATGTGTGGCGCGCCATGTGAAAGGTTAGGTCCTTTTTAATTCCACAAATATCTGCAATTTCCTTCAGATATGAATTGGTTCGCTGATTGGTTAGCATAGGGAAGAGTTTACCATCACGATAGGTCTTGCCACTATACTTTTCAATGATATTCTTCGGAATATCCAATAAAAGAACATTTGTTGCAACACTCGTCTTCTGTCGTTTGGTCATTATCCATTGTTTGTCGTCAAGGGTAACAATGTTCTCGGGAGTAAGGTTGGCCACATCAATGTACGCCAAACCTGTGAAGCACGAGAATACGAATAAGTCACGAATCAATTCCAAACGCTGTATGCCCAGATCTTTATTGGCTATCTTCAAAATTTCTTCATCCGTCAAGAAACCACGATTGACCGGCTCAAGGTGAAAGCGATGATTAAGAAAAGGATCATGATGGATTACGCCCATTTTTCTTCCTAAAATCGTAATTGTTTTGAAAGTCTTCATTGTCTTGGTGGCTGTATTTGGGTTCTGACCAACTACTGTGCGAAGGTAAATATCAAAGTCGTGTATGATAATATAGGTGAGTTCTGACAAGCGTATATCCGAACGTTTGTACTTATCCTGCAAGAAAGTCGTGAAGTGTCGTTTGCAGACATTATATTTCTGAAAAGTGGCAGCACTTACAGATATGCCCACTTGCTTAGCAATATCTTTGTTGTGCTTATCGAAGAGTGTCATCATCGTTTCGACCTCTTCTTTCTTGCCGAGATACTCTGACTTGATACGTTCCAAAGAAATGGCATCTGTCATTTCCAATTTCTTAAAGATAGTCTGCAATCCGCTTTGGATGTTATCCAACTCGAGATTAGTAGAAAGAGCCTCTGTAGTCCTTCCTTTCAGCCGTTCTTTTTCACTATCCCATTGCGACTGCTGAACGGCAATACCTGTTGAGCCAATGGAAAGTCGTTCGTTGTTGAGATAGATTCTCAACATCACGGGCGTTTTACCCTCCTTGTTAACATAGTTGCTTCTTAAATAGAAGACTGCTCTGAAAATGGTTTTCATTTGCGCTGCTGTTTTTTAATTGTAGCCATGGAAAGGAAAGTTGTAGCCAAAATTCAATAATTGTAGCCAGCTTCTAATAGAATTGTAGCCAAAGATTGAATTATTAGCGAGATAAACTTCTGTAACCACGCTGCAAAGTTCGACATATTTATTTGAATAACAGCAATTTGCGTGTACTCTATGCGTACTCTGTACGAACTCTTGGCTACAATTTTTATTTTACCTCAAAAAGTGTAGCCAGATTGTAGCCATTGTAGAGTATTTAGGGAGTATTTACCCCCTCTGTACGTACTCTGAGAAGAAGAATGGATATAAAAGAAAAGTATCATAACTACTTGTAGCTATGATACTTACGTTTTTGTTAGGATTTCTCTGTTGGTCTGTTCAGAGTACCTAAAGCGGAGAGAGAGGCTCTTTCTCTTGAACCTTCAAATAGTATCATAAACGCTCAATCTGTTGTATAATAGTACTTTAAGTAGAATGTTAATAAAATAAGATTTCATGGAAAATCTTTGGTAGAATCAATTTTTGGGTGTAAATTTGGGTGCATAAATCAAAACACCCTAAAAGTATGAACATCAAGCGGAATATTATCTTCACGTTGGAAAGCAGGAAAAAGGACGGAGTTCTCATTGTAGAGAATGTGCCTATCCGTATGCGTGTCAATTTTGCTTCCAAACGAATTGAATTCACAACCGGCTATCGTATTGATGCTGCGAAATGGGATACTGATAAGCAGCGTGTAAGAAACGGTTGCACAAACAAACTGAAACAATCAGCTTCTGAAATCAATGCTTCACTTTTGGGCTATTATACAGAGGTGCAGGAAATCTTCAAGAAATTTGAAGTAGAAGAAATAATGCCAACCCCTGAACAAATAAAAGAAGCATTCAATGCGCTGCACAACCCTATAGAAGAAGTAACTCCAAGAAAATCAACATCTAATGCTTTCTACAAGGTATTTGATGAGTTTGTACGAGATTGTGGACGACAGAATGATTGGACTGATTCTACTTATGAGAAGTTTGCTGCTATGAAAAATCATTTGATGAACTTTCGTGATGGACTTACATTTTATTTCTTTGATGAAAAAGGTCTAAACGATTATGTTACCTATCTCCGTGATGTAAAGGAAATGCGCAATTCTACTATAGGCAAGCAATTAAGTTTCTTGAAGTGGTTTTTACGCTGGGCTTTCAAGAAAGGTCTGCATCAGAACAATGCTTACGATAGTTATAAACCTAAACTCAAAAGCACACAGAAGAAAATAATCTTTCTCACATGGGAGGAACTGAACAAACTCCGAGAGTTTGAAATACCAGCAGCCAAGCAAGCTTAGATCGGGTGCGTGATGTATTTCTCTTCCAATGTTTCACGGGCTTGCGCTACTCCGATGTGTTTAATCTTCGTAGAAGTGATATAAAGGGCGACCACATTGAGGTTACAACGGTTAAGACTTCTGATAGCCTGATTATCGAATTGAATAAACATAGTAAAGCAATTCTTGATAAATACAAAGATGTGGCATTTGAAGATGACAAGGTGTTACCTGTTATAACTAACCAGAAAATGAATGATTATCTTAAAGAATTAGCTGAACTGGCAGGCATTGACGAGCCTGTACGTCAAACTTATTATAGAGGTAATGAACGCATTGACGAAGTTACACCTAAATATGCCTTGCTTGGAACACACGCTGGTCGTAGAACGTTTATCTGTAATGCACTTGCATTGGGTATTCCTCCGCAAGTAGTTATGAAATGGACTGGGCACAGCGATTACAAGGCTATGAAACCTTACATAGATATTGCGGACGACATCAAAGCGAATGCCATGAGTAAATTCAATCAATTATAACACCGAAACAATATGAGTCAAGAAATAAATAAAGTAGAAATACAAGATTTATCTCTTGTTGTTCGAGCCATCGGTTCTGACCTCGAGCATACACAAGTACGCATAATAGCCTCTGCAAATGCAGATATGCTTTTCCACTATTGGAAAGTAGGGCATTTTATTCTCTATCTCCAAAAGAAAGAGGGTTGGGGGAGCAAAGTCATAGACAATCTTTCCAAAGCGATACGTTCTAAATATCCAGATAAGAAAGGTTATTCCACTCGTAATCTTATCTATATGTGTCAATTCGCCAAAGCCTATCCTATGGAGATTCTATTAGAAATGGGTAAGGTTGAAAAACAGCTTAATAGTCCTTCGGTTGATAATGTATTACAACTTACAAACGAGCTCAATCAATTTACGCAAGAACCTCTTGCGCAAATTCAAGCTACAGATAATCAAGGAAATATAATTACGCAAGAACCTCTTGCACAATTAAGAGAGATTTCAGAAACAGTGTCTGTCATCTACCAACACGACATAAATCAGATAGAAGACATTTTTAGCAGTCTGCTGTAGTTCGCACTAACTGGGCGAGCCATGTTATATTGCTTAATAGCAATCTGCCTTTGGGTGAACGTTATTGGTATATCACGCAGGCGGTTGCCAATGGTTGGAGTAGTAATGTTCTGCAAATGCAGATTGAAACCAATCTTTTCGCTCGGCAGATTACGGCAAAGAAAGTAAGCAACTTCTCTGTGCGATTACCCAAACCGCAAAGCGACCTTGCCAACTATCTGATGAAGGACCCTTACATCTTTGACATGATGGGACAGACAGATAAAATGGCAGAACGAGACATTGAACGACAATTGGTTTCGCATATCACCAAATATCTTCTAGAAATGGGCAGTGGCTTTGCATTTGTGGCACGGCAGAAGCATTTTGAAGTAGGTGATTCTGATTTCTATGCCGACCTTATTCTCTACAATATCCAACTGCATGCCTATGTAGTTGTGGAACTCAAGGCCACACCTTTCAAGCCTGAATATATGGGACAACTCAACTTCTATATCAATGTAGTAGATGATACCCTCCGTGGCGAACACGACAATAAACCATCGGCTTGCTTCTCTGCAATGGTGGCGATAAGGTTGTAGCGCAATATGGCCTCTCAGGTTACAACCAACCAATTGGTGTGAGTGATTACCAACTATCAAAGGCTATCCCTGATAATCTAAAATCTGCTTTACCTACGGTGGAGGAAGTTGAAGAGGAGTTGTCTAAGATTATAGAACAAAAGGATATTATAAAATGAAACAAGACTTACTTAAAAAAGTTGCACAAAAAGGCTATGATATTAGCTATGCTGCCAATCTAAATTTTGCAACTTATGATATCGTTAATAAACTGCCAGAGTGGATAGCTTTCTTCTCTATTGTTGCAGGCATACTTGGTCTAGGATGGTCTGAGTTTACAGCTAAACCCATTTCGATTGCAGTACTAATATTCAGCATTGTTAGTATTTATATAGAACGTTTTACTCCCAATATCAATGAATATAAAAATCGAGGTAAAAATAACACCCAAATGGCCTATCAACTAAAAAATCTCTATATGAAGGTAAAAAGTATAGAAATAGAAAAAGATGAGGACTTACAAAAAATTGAAGAGGTATATAAGAAAAATTGAAATAGAATTTAATAAAGGTTCAGAGCCTAATCAAATAGTTTTTTTGCTGGATGGTTTGCGCATTATAAGCTATTCTGTGAGAAAGATGTCGATTGGCTGGATGAGCAGTTACACTTTGAGTTGTGGAAAGATAAAATCCCACAAAGTGCTAAGTGTTGCATAATTATGGTATGTCTTGCTGTTGTTATATATTATTGCTGTGCTGTTCCTCTATTGAATGATTTCTTCAAACTAATTATGTGCATTGATTAAATTAAAAATATTATGGATGTAGTAAAAAAAAGAGGTGAGATTATTAGTGCAGAACGACGCTCTTTGGTATCACAAAGATATAAGCGAATTACCCGTGCTGTAAATTTAGAGTTTTGGGGAAATGATAGTGTGAGTAATCATAGTTTATATGTTGGCTCATATGGTAGAGGTACAGCTATTGATACAAGTGATATAGATATGCTTGTTGAACTACCTAAGGATGAATATGAAAGGTTCTATGCCTTAAAAGGGAATGGTCAATCAAGATTGTTGCAAACAGTAAAAAATGCAATTCTAACAACCTATCCAAGAAGTAATGTTAGGGGAGATGGACAAGTTGTGGTAGTTGACTTTTCTGATGGTATTAAATTCGAAATACTACCCGCATTTCGTCAAATAGATTGGATAGGAAATTGGAATGGTCAATATACCTACCCAGACTCTAATATGGGAGGAAATTGGCTGACGACAAACCCGAAGGCAGAACAGCAGGCAATGAGAAAGAAAAACATTGAAAGCAATGGTTTATTGTATGATACTTGCAAACATATGCGTGAAATACGAGATAATTACTTTCCTAGTTATCATTTGCCAGGTATAGTGATTGATAGCTTTGCATATCATTATATCTCAGGCTGGCATTGGCTTAGAGAAGGAGAACAAAGTTCTAATCAACCAAAAGGAACATACGAAAAGAAACTTTATGCGGCTTGTCCATCTTGGAGCTTTTTTCTTACAGCTCCAGGTAGTGGTATGAGTGTAAATACGACAAAGTATCTCGATGTTTTAAACAAAGTATTAAGTTATATGGCAAATGAATAATTGTATCTTTATAATTTGTTAAAGACACCCCAAGAAACTGTACCAAACAATTTTCTGGGGTATCTTTTGGAGTGTTTGTTATTTTTTCAAGTGCCTATTCAACTCTCTCTGCTCCTGTTGGATGCGTTTTTGTTGCAACAACAATTCGGTTTGCCTTTGCAGGGCTTGTTCGTAATCAACAACCTTCTGTTGCATCTGTTGAATGGCTTGCGATTGCGATGCATTATAAATATGCTGTCAAGATGGGCGAAATCAGAAGCGGTAGCTTTGCCCTGCATACGTAGATAGCGGTAACGTAGGTTGTAATCTGAGGCGGTTTGCAGCTTGTTGGCTCCCATACCGAAGAACCAACAACTCACCATGACCAGCCCACAAACCAATAAAAGCAGCATGCGCTCGGCTAATTGAATGCTTGCAAATAGCGAGTAGTTCTTATATTCTACAGGTTTTTGTTGTTTGCTGATAAGCTGTTGCAACGCTTCAAACTTTGGGTCGAGCTTCTTATTCGACTCAGAGAGTGCCGCCAAAACAAAAAGCTGATGCTCCTTGATTTTGGCTTGAGTTTCTTTTGAAAGATGGATTTGCACGGTTTCTTGTGTTTTAACGCTATCTTCCTTTGGATTAGATAGCTGTTCAGCAACAGTAGTGCGCAGTTCTGCTTGTGCCTTACTGATGACTTTGCACTCTTGTTTGAGTTCTTCGAGCATGTCGAGAACAGGTGCTATTTCGTTATTCATACTGATATAAAATTGATGTGATTAAATTCTACGTTTGCGATTGGCTTTATTGCGGAGTTTCTTTTGAAATCGAAGTTCATCAACATCTACGCCATTACTTGGTGTAGGCATAAAAAACACTTCACTAATTGCTTCGGATAGGTCGGTAATGAAACTGCTTTCATATACAGGATGTGCCATAGGCTCATTTTGTAGATGATTTTGTTCTTGTTTGTGAGAATTTTGTTCTATCTCCACTTTGAGGCGAGAGAAAGAGCACGTTCGGTCTATCTTTGAGCCGCTGAAACTACATCCGTCTTTTGCAAAGATGATACCTTGCACAACATCGGTATTACCTTTCGTTTTGAAACGAGTGGTAATACCTTGTTGCTCTAATTCTGCAACAAAATCTTTCCAAGTCTGAGATTGAGGTAACACAGACTTAATGGCATCGAATATCTCATATCGTAATTTATCTTCGCCTCTCAATCGAGGGCGATTCACTTTTTGTTTTCCTTCTCCAATAGTCAATCCATAGCGTTCCGTCAATTCTCTGCAAATCTTTGTGGAGCGATATTTCTCATTGCGGTCGCTGATGGTCTTGCCATCATTGCCAATGCGATTGATGCAAATGTGCAAGTGCGGATGCTGGCGGTCGCTATGCCTTACGATAAGGCTCTGCGTGTCGCTATAGCCCATTTCATGAAGATATTCGTTGGCAATCTTCACCATTGTTGCATCTGTTAGTCTTTCTGAATCATGTGCTGAGAATGAGAGTATGGTATGACAAACAGGTTTATGTACATTCGGACGCATAGAGGCTTGCAAGTTGAAGTCGTGTGCAATGTCATTTGGTAAAGAACTGCGTACGCCATTAGCTTGTAAAACCTTGACCTGACCTTCGCGTTTGCTGAGCATATAACTGACAACTCCGCTGAAGTTTGTTCCTTTAATAATCTTGGCTATCATGGCTTCAATCGTTTCATGAGTTCGTGAATAAGTTGTTTCAGCACATTCTGTTCTTCATTGAGTGCAGAGATGCCGAAAGCATTGAGTCGATGGGCAATCTGGTTAAGATTGTTTGCCATACCAGAAACTGTACGGATGAGTTGCATTTCCTCTGGCTTGATTCGGCTCTTTACTTCTGCATTTATTATGAGCTGCCGTAAAAACTCTGTTCGTGAAATAGAGGCTTCTCGTGCTTTTCCCAACAAGGTGTAATACTCCATTGTATTAAGCCGAAGAAGCACTTGATATTTCCGTTTCTCTGATAAAGTCTTGGTGGGTCGTCCACCTTTATTCTTCTGTTCCATTTTTTATTTTTTTGATGAGACCAACGGGATTTTCACCTCCCTATGATGGGAGTAAGTAGGTTATGAGATACTCAAAACACAAACTTGCTTCCCGGATAAACACTATCTTCTGATGCCACGTTTTGTGGTTGGTAACGAAGGTTGATTTTCTTGCACTTTGGACTGAGAAACAAGCCATTCGTTGAGATCTTTGTGAGTTCGATAGCGAACAGATCCATCTATGATAGGTGGGCAAAACTGCTTCAAAAATTCAAACGATTTTCGTCCTGCATCATCATTGTCCAGAAAACTCTCAACTTGCTTGTAGCCTTTTATCTTCTCTTGAATACGTGGCAAAAGAGCCAGAGAATTAAGAATTATGGTATCGCAAGCTGAAGCTGGATTCAGCGTTTGCCACGAAAGGAAATCCATAAACCCTTCAAAGATTTGTAATACGTCTGTGCCTTTGCTAATAGTTGTAATCGCTTTTGGAGCAATGCAGCCTTTGAAATAAGGACTACGAATTTCCCAACCACCAGCATCGTTTGCAAATCCAATGGCATAGTATGTCCGATTGGTATTATTGTATCGAATTTCAGAACAGAATCTATTGGCGATGCTGAGAGGTATTCCTCGCTCTGCGATGTAATGTATCAAATAAGGATTGTTTAGTGGTTGTGCAGATAAGATAACTAACTTATGTTCTGAAGCTTTACTTTCTCCGCCAAAAGAAAAATCTCTATGCGCTACTTGTTTTATATCTCCTAAAAGTTCGATGGCTTTGCTAATGGTACAATGCTGTAAGGCACACACAAGGTCGATGGTGTCGCCATGTTCTCCTGTTCCGAAGTCATACCATTGGTTGCGTTCTGTATTTACTTTGAATGATGGTGTACTTTCGTTACGAAGTGGGGAGCAGTACCAAAAGTGAATACCTTGTACTCGTGCAACTGAATAACCTTGTTGCTGTAAATAATCTGTGATAGAGATTTGCTTGATATTCTGTATTTCCATTGTAATTTTGTTTTAATGTTTGAAATGAATAAGTCTCAGCCTTTCTTTTGGAGGCTGAAGGTTTTAGGATTGGTCGGACAGTCGTACACTATAGACACACCTTTACGTCCGACCAAGTTTGTTTCTCTTTGGTCGGATTGATTCAGGTATATATAGCCTGTGTCCGACCGACCAAAGGTTTTATTGTAGAGAATTATGGCTGAGCCGATATTTTCCTCGTTCTTCCTTAACCACTATGCCTTTGTTGAGCAAGAATTGCAAAAGCTCCTTGAGTTTTGTTTGTCCGTAGGATTGTCTCACAACTTTTGCATAAGCCTCTTTGAGAGCTACGATAAGTTTACTATATGGCAAGACTTCATTTGTAGAGAAGACTGGTTCCAACGCTTTTCGATGTTCGTTAGTGCTTAACTCTTGGTAGGAGAAACGATGTGACTTCCATTCATTGTCCGAATATGAGAGATCTATTTGGGGAATGCAAATATCGTCTTCAACCTCCTTAAGTCGAAAGGCAAACTTTTCAAAAGGTTTGGAACGAATGATGGAAGGTGCAACAATACTGCGTTCAGGCATAGTGTTGTCCTTTGTGATTTGAAGAACTGTTTCAGCCTGTTGTTGAGTTCCGTCCCGATATGTCCTCGTGCATTGTCATCCCCCTTGTTGAGGTGAAGCACAGTTTGGATATGGATGCTTTGCTCGCTCGTCCATTGCATCAGGTCGCCCACTAACTTGGTTGCCTCCGTTGAATTGTTGATGTCGAGCATCAAATCCCGAATGCCGTCAATGACTACCAAACCCACATTGGGTGTATTGTAAATGGCGTAACGGATGATTTCTCTGCGTTCATTAGGGTCAGCAATGGCTCTAAGATGACTGAACTTCAAATTTTGCGGTTCCTTGTCTATCGGTAGTTTTGCCAATCTCAAAATACGTTGCATCACAAGTTGACAATGATAAGGACTTTGTTCCGTATCAAAGTAAAGAATTGTGCGTTTACTCTCAGGAAATGATGCTTGATATTCCAGCAGCTTTCCATTGATAAGAGCTGCAGCTACGATTGCACTCACATTGAAAGTCTTCTTGGCTTTCGCCTTGCCTGTGGAACGCTGAAATTGCCCAGCGTGCCTATAATCGCTTCACCTGCTTGTAGCACAACTGGAGGAAGTACAAACTCATCGGTTACATGAATGAGCGACTTTTGCCATATGTTTTCATAATCAGTCGTGTTCATCATCTTCCTCCTGTCTTTCGTCCAGCCAAATCCAGTGCAAGGTCAGCATCAATAATAATCTTACGACCAATTTGTGTAATGGCACGGTTGATTTTACCACTCTGCTTGATACGGTTAGCTGTAGGCAGGCTACACCCAAAGAGGCGTGCAATGCCAGCCAACCCGTACACATATCGCTTTTCTTCTTTGGAGGAAGAAGCCTTTGTTAATTCCCTGCTCATGGATATATTACCGTGTTGTGCAAGGAAAAGTAATTCTTCACCAGTCATCTGCCAAACAGGCTTGTCCAGTAATTCGTTTATCGTCATAATTCAATTGTTTTGAAATGAATAACTTGCCCTTGCGCATAGGGTATTCTGTCAGGTCTGACGATGCAAAAATAGAGAGCTTTTGATACTCTACCAAGAGGCAGGGATATAGCGGGAAGTATAAGGAAATGCAAGGAAATCAACGACTATCAAAAACGTTCAACACATAGTCAAAAAGTGGGTTGTTTTAGACAAAAGCACGTTGTTAATTAATCATCATTGATTGTTTAAGAGATTCCTTAGGGCTTCCTCTCACTGGAAAAACTATTTAGTAACTTGAAAGTTTCATTTTTCTTCGTTTTATTCATTATAAGTTCATATCTTTGTAACTAATACTGAGATATACAAACATCTAATGGGACAGAAGAAAGAGCACAGCAACCTGATTAAGGAGCATTTGAAGAAGCGAGGGATCACCCAAACATGGCTCGCTAAAGAGTTGGGTATGAGTTTCAGTATAACCAACGCCTATGTTTGTAACCTCAAGCAGCCTAGTCTTGCTACCATCTTCAAAGTGGCAGATTTGCTCGGTGTATCTCCTAAAGAGTTAGTGATATAATCAAGCAAACAATATAAATAATATGGAAAACTCTATATATCAGTATGCAATAGGCGAACTTCTTGATGGAAGATACTTCTATATCCCTTCCTATCAAAGAGGTTATCGTTGGACTGTGAAGCAAGTAGGAGATTTACTCCGAGACCTTCTATGTTTCACAAATGACTTTGCAAATGAAGGGAAAGAAAAGAAGCAAGACCAGTTCTATTGTCTTCAGCCAATTATTGCACGTTCAATTACTGACAAAGAAAAGTTGAAATTCATTTTTAAGGATAAATACAACGACGACATCAAAGAACGTGGAGTCTGGGAGATCATCGATGGGCAACAGCGATTAACCACCATATACCTTCTGTACAAATACCTTATGGATCAGAAGGGATGGGATGCAGAAACGCTGAAAGAAGAAGAGGACGGTAAGGAATTGTATCATATTTGCTATGCTACTCGTGACGGTTCTGCTAAATTCCTTGAAAGCATGTCCATGAGAACAATTAAGGATAGTAGCGAAGATGATTTCAAGGAAAACGTAGATTTTTTCCACATGGCAAATGCTTTCAAGTATATTTCTGAGTGGATAAAGACGGACGGAAAGGCAATCAATATCCGCTATCAATTGGGAGGAAGTCTTGACAATATTCGAACCTCTTTCTTTAAGTTGCTCAATGGAATGAGCGACACTAAAGGAGGTTCTGTACAAGTGTTATGGTATGAAATAGCTGAGAGCAAGGAAAAGAATAACATTAAGGAGTTCCAAAAGATAAATACAGGCAAGATTAGGTTAACTGATGCTGAACTTATCAAAGGCTTGTTCCTGTTAAAAAGAATTTTACCGCTGGCGACAAGTATATCAAACAGTCTGAACTGGCTCTGGAATGGGAGTTTATAGAGAATACACTCCATGCCAACAATTTCTGGTACTTTCTTCAAAAGAAAGGCTTTGATCTGCCTAACCGAATAGACTTCCTCTTTAATTTGATATACAAGAAGAATGTATTGAAAGAAGTGCCAGAAGAGGAATGGGACAACATTTTGAAGGTTGTTGACGAGAAGTTGATGGACACCAGACAGAGTGAGATCTTCCGTTTTTACTATAACCGATTTGAAGGGAAGATTGGTGAGGTCTTGCAACTTGAAGTTGCAGAAGCATGGAGTGAGGTCATGGAATTGTTCCGTACACTCGATGACTGGTTCTGCTCTCCTTCGACGTATAATTTCATTGGCTTATTAAGTCAGTGTGGTGAAGATTTGTGTCGATTGATCCTTCATTTCGATTACATGCCCGAACTGTCAAGTAGAGCTGAATTTGAACGTTATTTGAAAGAGCGCATATCTTACCATCTTCGCGGTATCAAGATAGACAAAGACAGGAAGCTTATCCTTAATACTTATAAGGAGCATGACAACATCTATAAACTACTGTTGACTTTGAATATTCATCTTCTGAATGAGCAAAACCAAAAGCTCGAATCAGATTCAGATGTATATAAGTTCCCATTTGACGTACTTAGTGCGCAGAACTGGGATATAGAGCATGTTGACTCTTTCCATACAAATGCACTGAAGAAAGAGAAGGACAAGATTGAATGGATCAAGACTGCAATGGAAGACCGCTCTGAAGAATTGACCAAAGAAGAACGTAAGCAGATTCAGCAAAATCTGGAAGAAAAAGCTTATGATATAGCTATTGACATATTGAAGAAGAATGCCAAGGAGGTTGAAGCTGATGAAGAAATTAAAAACTCCATCGGAAACTTAACCCTTCTTGATGCAGCTACCAACAGGATGTATGGAAATAGTCTTTTCTGTACCAAACGCCATATTATCATAGAGCGTATCAAACAAGGTGTGTTTGTTCCTATTGCTACACAATACATCTTTGCAAAGTTCTTTGACCAAAAGGGTACCAATCGTTCTCTTTGGACAGAAGAAGATATGAATGCGTATCACAGATATGTTTATGATGTTATTATAAACTATGTAAGCAATGAGGAGGACGAACTATGAATGAAAGATATACATTTATAGATATATATAGGAAGAGCTTGACCTTAACAAAGATATGAAGGTTAAAGTCAGTCAAATTATCATTCCCAAGATACAACGTCCTTATGCACAAGGAAGACTGGACGGAGTATGTACTTATATTCGCAACACCTTATTGAATGAAATGTTTGAGAATTTTAAGACAGATGAGATATTTGACTTCAATTTTATCTATGGCATTGTTCGCCCATCTAATGACGAATATGTGGTGGAACTTCTAGATGGTCAGCAACGAATGACAACTTTGTTCCTCGTTTATTGGTATATAGCCAATTGTGAATTGACAGAAGAAGATGAGGAAGATAAGACGATACGTGATGCACTGCATCGCTTTGTCTATGAAACACGTTCTACTTCAACGCTATTTTGCCATAAGCTTGCCTCCTATCGCATTGATTTGTCTGGCCAGACACCATCAAAAGTAATCAGACAAGCAAAATGGTATTTCAAGTCATTTGATAGGGATAGCACCATAACAGCTATGCTGACAATGCTCGATGCTATACATGAACGCTATATCAATCAAGACAATAAAGCTCTTTACACAAAATTGGCAAACATCCAGTTCTATGTGAAGTCTTTGGGCTTCTTCAATCTGTCTGAGGAGTTGTATATTAAGATGAATGCCCGTGGTTTACAACTAAGTCCATTTGAGAATTTTAAGGCAGACTTGACAAATTATATTGGCAGAATTGATTATTCACCATTCAAGGAAGAGGTCCCTCTTTACTGTAAAGACAGTGAAGATCAGGTTGAGTTCCATTTCAATTTCTCGGTCAAGCTGGACGCTAAATGGATTGACATATTCTGGAGGAAGGATTTGAGAACTTTGATGCTTCTTATATGAGCTTCTTCTCACGATTCTTTGCATGCAAATACATTACCTCTACAAAAGATATTGTCAATGACAGGGATATGCGACAGGATTCCACATTGAGGAAGATTTATACAGATGCAGAGAATCGAACCGAAGCTGACGAATATCTTGGATTTCAAGAATTTAAGTCGATTCTAACAAATCATCCAGAATATGTGTTGACATTAGATAAAGTGCTTGATACTTTCTATCAATATGACTTTAAGGATTCGAAAAAGGTCATATACGAAATGATGGCTCCTGCATGGGAAAAATTATCATTAGAAGGTGATGATTTCTATAGCAATATCAATTCTAAAATGACTCACATCAAACTTATCACGTTTGGTGCAGTCATTGAGTTTATTGAAGCTTTTGAATCGTTTGACACTGAGGTTTTCAAACAGTGGATGCGAATAGTATGGAATATTGTCGAGAATACAAATATAGACAGCCTCACTCCTGTGTCATCGTTGATAAGGAAATTCTCCGCTATTATTCACAGTATAGCCAAAAGAATGTCTGGAGAGGAATCTTTCTATTACGCCCTGTCACAATGGAAAGAAGATAGTACTGATGAGAGAGAAAATAGAGCTTTACTCGAAGAGGTGTTGAAAGCCTCCCGTATAGCCGAAAACGACAACTGGCTTCCTGTTTTTGAAGATGCAGAAAAACACCCATACTTTAGAGGTATGGTAATGTTCTTCTATAAAGAAGGTATGTCCTTGCCAAAGTACCAACATAGTTTGTCTCTTGCCAAAGACATGTTTGATGAATCTGGTATTTCACCAGTATATCGTCAAGACCATTTACTGATTCGTGCTATTGCAAGTCAGTTTGTTACATGGGATGACATAAGAAACCGCTTTATTACAGAACGAGCTGAAACCAATAAGTACTTAAAGAATATTTTAGCATCGAACAATAGTGTAAGGAAAATGTTAGCAGATGTTCTGGAGAGTGATAATGTTGAAACCGTTAAGAAAAGACTTTCTGAATACATAGATAATGCTGAAGATTTTACACCCTGGTCTGGCGCATCAGATGTGGAGATTGAGTACTGCAATATGGCTGTGAACAGGATTCGTCACGATATCAAACTATATGACTGGGTTGCTGCTGAAGAAGCAAGAGGAAAGGCTGTACTTAGAGTATATTGGTATGAAGGTCATATTATGTTTGCAGTCCCAAGAAAGCAATATGCGAAAGTGGCACTTGATACAGAAAGAGCTAAGATAGCAAATGCCATAGCCAATAATTATGGCTTTGAATATTATGATTCAAATCAGCTTAATATGTACAAAAAAAGTATAGTGATAGTTTCGGTAATGACATTTGGCTCAAACAAAATCGAGGGTATTGTACATTATGGATAGGATTCTGTCAATACCATGAACTAAGAATACAGTTTGAATGCAAAACAAAGAAATATGCAAAAGAACTGTTTGGATTATTGAAGGATTGCAGTTTCATTGATGGCGATGAAAGGTGGATACAGATTCCATCTTTTGGTTCACTTTAAGAAAAAAAGGAGACTGTCAAAGATTTGTCTGCGAAAAATAGAATATATATTTGAAGTTGTCACGGAGTAGAAAAAAGGCTCTATATAAAGTAGTAGCAATGACAAAAGGAAAGAATGATAATCATCTTATCATCTACCAAGACGATAATGGCTTGGTAAAGATAAACGTGCGCTTTGCAGACGAGGATGTGTGGATCACTCAAGGGCAGTTAGCAGAGATTTACGATACTACGCAACAGAATATAGCCCTACATATCAAGAATATCTATGCTGACAAAGAATTGACAGATGAGTCAACTCACAAGAAATACTTGTTAGTTCGGCAAGAAGGAAGTCGCAATGTCCAGCGCAATATTGACCACTATAATCTTGATATGATTATCGCTCTTGGTTATCGCGTGCAATCTCAGATAGCAACTCGCTTCCGTCGTTGGGCTACTGAAAGACTACACGAGTATATCCAAAAAGGCTTTACAATGGATGATGACCGACTCAAACAAGGTGGCAACCGCTATTTCAGAGAATTACTGCAGCGCATTCGTGATATTCGGGCTTCGGAGCGCAACTTTTTATCAGCAGGTAACAGACATCTACGCCACGTCTGTGGATTATGATCCGCGCACTGACCTCACCCGCACATTCTTCGCTACTGTGCAGAATAAACTCCACTATGCCGTACACGAGCACACGGCTGCAGAAATTATCTACGACCGTGTGGATAGTGAAAAACCCCTCGTTGGCATGACCAATTTCAAAGGCAACTATATTACTAAAGATGATGTAAAGATAGCTAAGAATTACCTCACCGAAAAAAAGAACTGCAACGGCTCAACCTACTTGTGTCGCAATTTTTAGACTTTTGCCGAGTTCCAAGCCCTTGAAGAACGTCCCATGCATATGGCAGATTGGACTTCAGCTCTTGACAACCAAATCATAGCTCTGCAACGCAAACTGTTGGAAGGAAAAGGATGTGTATCGCATCAAGAAGCAATAGAAAAAAAGCCGAGCGAGAATTCAATATATACCGTCAAAGAGAAATGGCTCAACTTGAAAGCGACTTCGACAAAATGGTAAAAGCGACTTCCCAAAGGAGGGCAGAATCCTCTTCTAAAAGAATAATATTCTTTCATTTGAAAACTATTATGATGTAGCTTTTCCTTGATAATGAAGTTTTTGATTTTAAAACATTAAACACGTGCTCTGACGAGAAGTAATTGAAAATAAATATGGCACATAACCCCAAACTCAATGTTTACATAATTAGTCTTAAGCCTAAAAAGCAAGATGAAAATAAAACCTTTAGAGATTTTTTGAAAGAAAAATATGCGAAGGACTCAGACACGTCTGATAAGGCTCTAATGGAATATCTTTTTACCTCTTTCATTAATGGTGTGGGACAAGACGAATTTCATAAAGATGACAAAAGTAAAAAAGTCATTGGCATAGACGATGGTAATATGCTGCCAATGACTCTATATTCAGATACTTGGATGATAGATGGTGTTATTGAAGGAGGTAAGTATGGTATATTAAGAGAGTATCAAGACACAGAGAAAAAAGAAGGTAAGACAGAAATTAAACCGAATTATGCAGTTTTGGATAAGTATTACATACTTTTGAACCCTATCTTAAATGACAAGTATGCAGTGTTGCTAACTCAATCCTATACAGAAGAAAAGTATTCAGATTCTATAAATGAATTCATAAGAGAATTATTGGGAGGATGTGATAATTACTTTAAGGTAGATGTAGAACCATTTGTTCCAAAACGGCTCAAAGAAAAATATGAAAAATCTGCAGCCATACGAATGTTCAGTTTTACATCGCCTTTGCCACTGTCAGAAAGTCTTCGCAAAAAAGTAACAGAGGCAGCACAAGAATTTGAAGTTGAAGTTGTATAAGACCTGTCAACCAAAAACTGCCTATAAATTCAGAAGGAACAAGAGAAATTATGCAAGAAGTTTCAAAAATGACACTTGATCAACAGATCCTCGGTGAAGGTAAAGGTCGAATCTATACCGCTGATGAGCAGGGGAGAAATGCTAATTATGATATCTCAAAGGATATTCAAAGTATAAGACCTACCATTTATCTTTCGGATGAAGGAATTACTTCAGACGAGCAAACAGGACTTCCTGATTTCAAAGCCATACAGAAATATTGCCATAAACTTTTAAAAGAAATCAAAGCTGAACGAAATATAAACCAAGATATTTATGAGTTTTAGAGAAGCGTTAAAAAGTTTAGTCAGTGATGCACATCTTTTTCAATATGCAGAAGTTAATAGTACAGCGTCAAACATAGAAGAAAAACAAGCCACGATATTATTTTTACCAAAAATCCAGTGGGGGATACTAATGATTTCAGTTGTGGTTTCGATTACAACAGTAAATGGCTTTTGGTAAGGATTTTTGCAGGATACGTTGTGTCAGCTCTATCACTTTTTTTGCTGGTCTATTCTTCTCATTTATTTTAATGTTAATTGATAAGTTTCAGAAGATAGACTTTAGTCCCTATAAAAAGGATGTAAATGCCCAACTAATGCCGATAGGAGTAAGATTGAAGAACTACTATAAAAAAAGGCAACCACACTTTCATTTTATATTATAGTGTTGGCTCTACTCTGTATTTTGCTTCTTTCTGCATCATTGATTGAAGTTCCCTTTCATGAAATATATCAGTTCCTTGCAAAATGTATACCGATTAGTTGCATAGATATATGGGAAACTTTATGGAGAATGGCTTCATTCAGTGTGAAATCAATATACAGAGGTGTTTCTATATATTTTCTATTGGACTTCCTCTGGATAACTTTATATCTGCTCTCGTCCTTCTTTGATTACGTAGGAAGTGAATACGACGAAGTAAAACTACAATAGTTTTTTGCAATAAAGGGTGAAAACGACTTATTGAAGTCTGCCCACATTACATTAGAATATCAAAAGTTCTACTATCTATGAGACAGAAGGTAGCCATGTTAAACATCTTTTTATATGAGTAGTAGCATAGGCGGTACATCGCATAGTATTGAAACCACAACACCTATTTTTAGATGATAGTATAGACGAAATATAGTATGTATATCAAGGAGATTAATATATTAAACTTCCGAGGCTTTAAGGAAGCTTTAATACCCTTTCATGAAGGAGTGAATGTTATAATAGGTCATAATAACACCGGTAAAAGTAACCTGCTCCGTGCAATGGGGTTAGTGCTTGGCTATAGTAATGGTCATAGATTAGGTACCAGTGACTTATTTTATGAGACAGATGTGGAAGAGCTTCAACGGCAGTCACCACGGATCCAAATAACTCTTGTCTTACGTAGAAGTGCAGATGAAAACTTAGATTCTGCAGATATGGCGCTGTTTGCCAATATGATGACAGACCCAGCATTAAGCGAAGAGGCAGAATTAAGATACGAGTTTAAACTGGATGATAGCCAAGAGCAAAACTATAAGGCAGATGTTGCTAACGCAATTACAGCCAAAGAAATATGGAAGATTATAGAGCAAGACTACATCAGACTCTATAAAAGTAGTCGCTCGGGAGGTAATCAGGCTGCTGGTATCAACATCAATGAGGCGTTGGGGCAGATTGACTTCCAGTTCCTTGATGCTATTCGCGATGTCAGTCATGACCTATATGCAGGTTATAATCCGCTCCTTAGGGATGTGCTGAATTTCTTTATTGATTACTCAGTTAAGAATGATGTCACAAAGACAGAGGATGAGATAAAGGAACAATTAAAAGCTTTAAGAGATGATTTTGTCCAACAGTCTAGGCCATTGATGCAAACTTTACAAGATAGGTTACAGGATGGGAAACGTATTTCTGAAGTACGCACTTGATACAGGCGCAACATTTAATGGAGCCGAACCAGATTTTGATGGAACGGTGACAGAGAATGAGATGTTCTCTGTATTGAGAATGTTTATCAAATACGCTGTTGGTATAGAAGTGCCTGCTACATATAATGGGCTAGGGTATAACAATCTTATATATATGTCGCTTTTGCTTGCAAAGATGCAGGCAGACGGAAACATTGCCTACATGAAACGCAATGCCAAGGTACTCTCATTCCTTGCTGTAGAGGAATGTGAAGCACATTTGCATCCAGCCATGCAGTACAAGTTCCTAAAGTTTCTGCAGGACAATAATTTGAATGGGCATGTACGTCAGATATTCATGACCTCACATTCTACCCAAATTGCCTCTGCGGTAAAACTGGATGACTTAATTTGCTTAACCTCACCTGCGTTGGGACAGATCAATGTTGGCTATCCACGTGCCATATATAAAGAAGAGAGCTCTAATGATATGGTATCCAAGCAATATGTTCAAAGATTTTTGGATGCAACTAAAGCGGATATGTTCTTTTGCCAACAGATTGATTTTTTTGTCGAGGGCATTGCAGAGGAGTTGCTGCTCCCAGTCTTTGCCAGGTATTTGAATAAGAACCTTACAGATGAGCATGTGCTAGTGGTGAATATGGGAGGTCGCTATTTCAACCACTTTCTAAAGTTATTTGATACAAAAAAATCCATATACCATCAATAAGAAGATTGTCTGCTTGACTGATATTGACCCCTGTCGAAAAAAAGAAAGGAGATGACAAAAAAATTATGAAGTTTGTTACCCATATGAATACAATATAGATACAGACAACTACGACTATAAGCATCATGCTGATACAGAATTAGATCAATATGTAGTCCATCCTAACATTAGGTTCTACAGGCAAGATGTAACTTATGGAAAAACGCTGGAGTATGACCTAATGCGTGAGAATCCCAATTGTGAACTGTTATTGACTGACTCTGTGTCCAATCGGGACGAGATAAAAGCAATGATGGCAGAACTGGATGTGAACAAGGTGATGGGTAAAATGCGAAACAGTGAGGCTAATACACGTATAAAGTCATCAATAAACCAATCGGGGTGGGAGGATGAAGAAAAGAGAAAAGCCTTACTTGCATCGCGTTATTTGAACTCTGTTTCAAAAGGCAGTAATGCGCTGGAACTAAACGTGACGCTTATGGATAACCTAGAGAAACCAGAAGCAGAAAGAAAAGAGTTTCATGTTCCCCAATATATTATTGATGCATTAAAATGGCTACTATCATAAAATCAGAACAAACTATACCTATAGACGAACCATTTAAGGTGACTGCTAGTCTGGTGCAGGAAAGACATATTGGCTGATAAATCATATCAAGAATGTGGTGTCAAATAGCCACAAACTTGATGTGGTGAGGAAGGTGGCTTGTATCACTTATACCAACGTGGGTATCGATACAATCACTTCACGTTTGAATATGGGGAATGACGTGGTTGAGGTATGTACAATCCATAGTTTCTTGTATGCTAATATAGTAAAGCCCTATATTCATCTGGTATCTAAAGAATTTGGGCTGGAGTTGAGCAAACTTGTGGTTATAGATGACTCTAATTTTAAGTCAGAAGGAATAGCTATATCAGTATTGAAGCTTATTAATAAGTCATGGGTGAATGCCAGAAGCTATCTGCAAGGTTTGAATAATGCCACGTGGCATTATTCAAACCTTGCAGATAACGATTATAAACCAAGATTCCCAATAAAGTCCGGCAAGTGGTTCGTTGGCAATGACTGCTATATGGGGTTCAAAAGATGGCTATGGAGTAGAGGGTATATGTCTTTTGATGACATTTTGTATTTTTCTCAGATTCTGCTTTCGAGATACCCCAACATATACACATTGATAAAGGCTAGATACCCATATATTTTCGTGGATGAATTTCAAGATACAATACCTTTTGTGATTGACTTACTAGCCAAGTTAGGCAATGAGGGGGTAATTGTGGGAGTGGTTGGCGATAAAGCACAATCAATCTATGATTTTCTAGGTGCTACAGTGCAGCAATTTGACAGCTTTACTGTTCCAGAAATGCAGGAGTATGAAATTCGTGGGAATAGGCGTAGCACGAAGCAGATAATAGACTTGCTGAATATTGTCAGAACTGATTTTTCGCAAGATTGGCTGAATGGATCAGAAGGAATGATGCCAGAATTGCTTGTCGGTGATATGCTTAACTGTTACCAACAGTGTATAGAAAAGAGTGGAACTGACGAAATACAATCGCTGGCCTTTCAAAACGTACTTGCCAATTCTATGCGTAAAAAGAACGGAGTGAGAGAAGTCGAAAAAATATTAGAGATTGATTTTGATAGCAATGTAGGGCGTCAGATGATGATAAGGACGTTGATTAAGGCCGTGGAATATACAAGAATGAATGATTTGCGAAATGCTTGGCATCAACTAGACATCATTAATCGCGATAGAACAATAACCATTGTGGTTCTAAGACGCTTGCTAGATGGCTATAAGGACTATAAAAACGGAAGCCTGATGGATTTCTACAATTTTTTGGTGAATGATTTACACATCAAGATGACCAAGATAAAAGGTAAGATAATCAGGGATTTCTACATGAACCATACATATGCCGATGCTGCCCTTGGGGTGAAGTATGGTGATTCGAATAACAAGCATAAGACTATCCATAAATCAAAAGGAGAGGAGTTTGATAACCTCTTTGTCATTCTAGAAAAGGAAGAAGACTTGGAGTTTCTGTTGTCTCCAAACCTAAATGACAACAACTCACATCGGGTATATTATGTGGCTGCCAGTCGTGCAATAAATCGCTTGTTTATCTGTGTACCGACATTGAGTGCAGAAACGTATCCAACTGGAAGGCATGCCAATAAGCATACTTCTCCCCAATAATAGCCAATTGGGTTCGGTGCAGATTTGATTTGAAGGCTTAAAGTTGCACCACACTATAGTTATTTCCACTATAGGCAGTTACGACAATGCCGTCCTGCTTAGCTAGCAGGACTTCGGGTAGGTTCTGATGAGACCATACATATATAGAAGCGAATGAACTCTCTTATACCAAAGGCTACACCCAAGATTCATAACCTTGGATGTAGCTTTTTTCTTAACTGACAGATTTCCGGGTGTAGAAAAGGGTGTAAATCGCATAACCTGCTGATTTACACCCTTGTTTGCGGAGAGAGAGGGAAACGGACTTCTATGCAAAAATAATTAAAGAATTATATCAAATAATATCAAAAATCATTGAACAACAAAAAGTTACTGATATGATTTGATATGATGTTTTATTTCTTGATAGTAATAGTTCGAATACTTTTTGAAAAAGTGAGGGGCAAAAAGTAGGGCAACTTTGGGGCAAAATAAAGGGGGTTCAAAAAAAACAATTAAAAAAACTGTTCTTCACCAACAAAGTGTTTTTTTATTTTACAAATAGGAAATATTGGGGCAAAAAAAGTGGGTAAAACTGTATATTTGATTAACTTTGAAATAAAGGTTATCAAATATGATTATAAAAAGAACTATAAAATTTTCAATACGTAATTATAGAGACGCTGGTTACAGGATTCGTATGCGTGTATCATATAATGGGAATCGACTGGATTTCCAGACAGGACTTGTAATTCAAAAAGAGAATTGGGACGATAGACAACAGCGTATAATATCCCTAAATAGCAATACAACTGTGACTAATGAGTTTAATGAGCATTTGTCCCAGATGAGTGCATGTATGGTTACTGTTTTTCGTGAATTTGAGTTACGACAGGTCATACCATCGCCTAAAGAATTGCGTAATGCCTTTCATGCTAAGACCAATCCACAGCCTCTAACCACGGAAGACTCATTTAAAAAAGATAGTACTATAAATGTGCATCAAGTGGATATTAATAAACCTAAAAAGAAGAAAAACGATTTTTGGAAGTGTTTTGATGAGTTTGTGAAAGTTAATGGCAAACTCAATGATTGGACTCCAGCGACCTATGAAAAATTTGCAGCTTTACGTAACCATTTACAAGAGTTTAATAAAAACCTGAACTTTGAAGATTTTAATGAAGACGGTATCGCCGACTTCATAAACTATATGGGAAAGAAAGGTATGAAGAATAGCACGATTAATAAACAGCTTGGATTCTTACGTTGGTATCTTCGTTGGTGTTATGAGAAAGACTATCATACTAATCATACTTTTGAACACTTCAAGCCTAAATTGAAGAGTGCAAGTAAGCGTGTCATATTCTTAACACAAGAGGAATTGGAGAAAGTAGAAAACCTTAAAATCCCAGAGAAATATACATCACTTGAAGCAGTGCGTGATGTATTCCTATTCTGCTGCTATACAGGATTAAGATATTCTGATGCCTATAATCTGACATGGGAAGATATTCACAATAGAAAGATTGAAATTGTTACTGTAAAAACAGCAGATAGAATAACCATAGAGATAAACAGTAAATCACAAGCTATCTTAGACAAGTATTCTGATATTCATTTTCCTGATAAAAAAGTACTGCCTATTATAAGTAATCAGAAGATGAATAAGAGGCTTCATACATTATGCAAATTAGCAGGAATAGATGAACCTATAAAAAGCACCCATTATGAAGGTAACAAGCGAATAGATGAGGTAAAGCCTAAATATGAACTTGTAGGAACTCACTGCGGTCGTCGTACATTTATATGTACAGCTCTTGCAAAAGGAATCCCTCCCAGTGTTGTTATGAAGTGGACTGGACATAGTGATTACAAAGCTATGAAACCTTATATTGATATAGCTGATGAAGTGAAGTCTTCTTATATGAAACAATTTGATGAGTAAAAAGTAGGGAGTATGAAATAGATTTTATTATCTTTGTATCGTCGTTTCGAGACACTTTAATACAATTATTGGTTTATCAGACAGTAGTCTCTCCAATACCCTTTAATACAATTATCAAGGCGACAGAGATTTGGCTTTTTGCCAGGTATTATTAATTTATGTATTAAAGTGAAGAATATGGAATTAACACAAAGTTTGTTAGAGACCCCACTGGCACAATTGTCTGTGAAGGATTTTGTAGAGCTTATGAACACATATAATAAAAGCTATGAAGGTAATACTTCTAATGAGCTTTTTGACGAAGATAGCTGGTTATCAGGCTATAAATCTCTTGCAAAATTTCTAAAATGTAGTGTACCTACTGTGTGTCGTATTGTAAAGAGTGGCAAGATTGATAGTGCCATGAGAAAGGTTGGTGGAACGTATTGGTTTAATAAGAATATGGTACGTAATCTAATGAAGGTGTGAGTTATGGTTACATTTCTTAAAAACAACAGATTTAGTAAAATGGCATCAGAGTAGAAGAGAAAGAAAGTATTGGTTTCAGGCTACTAAATGCAAAATAAACTATTGGCATCAGTTTTCAGAGGCTATATCAAAATTAGCTATTGTTGCTGGTATTATAACTATCATTACAAAAGGAATAAATAAATGAAAACGAAGATTAGTGATATAGCCTATGCTTTAGCGGCTATATTCACATCAGACCGTAACAACGATCTGTCACTGGAACATCACAATGAAATACAACATGTCTTTCAAAAAGTTTCGGAAATATTGTCAGAAGAGGATTTAAAAACTCTTTTATATGTTAATCCCGAATTAGTTAATCAAGCCATTGAAGAGAAACATTTGTTGGACAACATATTTAAGAAGAGATCGTAACAGATGTATGATGGAACATTCTATTATAAAGTTAGATCGTCCTTACCCAATAGTCCTATACCAGGGTAGCCTTTATTTGCAAGTTGGTAGCTTGTTTATTATTACGGACATGAAAGACGGTATAAACACTTCTTGCCGTAAGTGTCAGATACCTGTACAAAATGTATATCCAGTAATATCAGATGACGGAGGACAGTTCGGAATGAAAACGTGTGAGCAAACTATGGAAGATACCCTTTCTCTTTGCAGAGAGAAGGAAGTTGTTCCGTTTAATAAGCTAACCCTATGGCTTACATGGAATTTCATAGATACTTATGGTGATCCAGATTTGGAGACAGTTAAAAATTGCCCTACAATCCCAACGAACTACAGGCTCATTGAGGAGGTAACAAAGTATGGATGTAAGATAACAAAAGTGGATTTCCCTCAACATGGATTTGTCATTGATCTGCATCTTGAAAAGGATAATGTAGGTAACTATTACTTTAAGACATGGGAAGATAGTCAATTCTTCTTTTACGCAAAATATTTTGACTCGGTAAAAAAGGTTGCAGAATATCTGCTACCAGGAATTGAGATTTATAGCAAATACATTATATCAAAGGATTTTGAATGGAACTTTACCATAGATGACAAAGACTTTCAGCTACTATTCAATGAATTGAACAAATATATTAAGGAGCAACTTTCAGATGGCATTGACCAGTGGAGAAAACGAGGGTATGAAGAAATATTATAAGAAAAAACAAATAAAGTATTATAAACTAAACTTTTTATCGTATCTTTGTACTACAAAAGATATATTATGACAAAATTCACCAAAGCTAACTGGATGACCAGAGCACTGCAAGAGAAACTGAATATAGTAGGTGAGCAATTCCGCCTCGCCAGATTACGAAGAGACCTGACCATGGATCAAGTCGCACAACGTGCACAATGTACTAGGCTCACACTCTCACGTTTGGAGAAAGGTGAACCTACAGTGTCAATCGGCGTGGTAATGAGGGTACTCAATGCCCTACAACTCGAAGATGATATTCTTCACTTAGCAAAAGATGACGAGCTTGGGCACATGGTACAGGACTTAGGCATTAAGAATAAGAAACGAGCTTCAAAAAGATAACACATGGAAAAATTAGATGTGATAGCCAGTTTCGACTGGATGGATAAGGAAGAGAAGGTTGGCACTCTTGGGCATGAATACCTAAGAGGCTCTGACGTATTTTCTTTTGAGTTTGATAAAAACTGGCTCAAAACCTTTCCTAAAATTGACTTTGGGCAAGACCTCCGCCCATATCCTGGGGTACAATATAGCCGAGATAACCATATCTTCGGTTGTTTTTCTGATGCTCTCCCTGACAGATGGGGGCGACGACTGATAGACTTGCGTACTTCACTAGAGACAGAAGGGAAAGCAAGCCATACCTTATCTGATTGGGACTATCTCAAAGGCGTGGAAGATGAGCTGCGTATGGGTGGTTTTCGCTTTCAGGATCCAGATAGCGGAGCATTTATCAGCTCTACGCCTGGTTACAGCGTTCCGCCTGCCATACACATTGACGAACTTTTACAAGCTGCTAAAGAGATTGAGAAAAGTGAGTATAAGCATTTGGAACCAGAAAAGAAGTGGGTACAGAGGCTTTTCCAACCAGGTTCCTCAATGGGTGGAGCACGCCCAAAGGCTTGTGTGCAGAGTGATGGTCATCTTTATCTTGCCAAATTCCCTTCCATCAATGACGACATCAACGTATCACGCTGGGAACATTTCGCCCATCTGATGGCTAAGGAATGTGGTATCAATGTTGCCGAAACACAGATAATTAGGGCAGGGAATGGTCAAGATATACTTCTCTCAAAGAGATTTGATAGAACAGAAGACAACAAGAGAATCCACATGGCTTCTTCTCTTACCATCCTTGGCTTCACTGATGGCGACGGACAAAGAACAGGAAAAGGCTATTTGGATATTGTGGATTTTATCATTTCAAGAGGTGGCAACCATATAGAGGCTAATTTAGAAGAACTATACAAGCGAGTTGCCTTCAATATCTGTATTGGTAATACCGACGATCACTTTAGAAATCATTCGTTCCTACTTGGAAGGGAGGGTTGGGAATTGTCTCCTGCATACGACATGAACCCTACGAATAGTATATTTCAAGCATTGCTTATCGATACCAACACAAACGATAGTTCACTCAACAGCCTTTACAATGCCCATGAGCTTTATATGCTGGATGAAACAACCGCAAGAGATATTATAATGGACGTAACAAGGAATATGAAGTATTGGGAGAATATGGCAGAGGATATAGGACTTTCCCGACGAGAAATTATGCACTTTACGAATCGTTTTGAACAAGGTATGGAATTTCAATATGGAGCAGGACTTCATCGATGAGGTCAAACCAATAGGTCAGTTACTTCTTGCAAAGCTTAAAGAAAACGATTACAGTATTGTGGAAGGAAATGAGCAACAGACAAAAGAAGACCTTAATACTGGTAGGGTTGGCTTTAAAAGATAGTAGAAATTATAATCATCATCAAGTCATAAACAATTATAATATGCCTTGATGATGTTATAATAATATGACAGTATAATAGAATAATCATAAAAATATAATAATTTAATTCAATCATAAAATAATCGTGTAATCTCTTGCAGGTTTCATATATTATACCTATATTTGCAGTATCATATTTCATTGCTGACCCCTATTGTTAAGGTGTAAAGGCAGACTTGTATTGTTGTCAGCGAATTACATGTTATGGGGTCCCGCTCCTCTGAACATTTGTTCAAGTGACCTACCAAACTATGGAGATTGTTGTTTTAGCAGGTTTTTCATTAAAACCGCAACAATCAAGTTCTTTAAGAACCCATAGTAAAGTAATGTGTATTTTAAATATGATAAAAATGAAGAAATCTTATTTTATTATTGCAGCGTTGGTAGTATGTACATCTTTGCCAATAGCTCTAACATCGTGTAGTTCAAAATCAGACGGTGAGCAGGAAGTTATCAACAACAGCAATTCTGTCATGAAAATGGAATTGTCTTTATCGGGCGACTATGCTAAGCTTAATCCAGTTCTTGAGTTTCATGTATGGGACTTAAAGGGGAAAGGCATGACTATGCACACCTCTACTGGACAGGACATGAATATGATTTGGAAGCAAGTCTATGAGAATACTCCTTTTTCGTATGCATCAGCTCAAATAAAGGGTGCGTATTCATCATTCTCAGCAGCACTTGTTCTCACTAATTCAATGGAAGAAAGTGGAGAGGTATCTGTTCATGCAAAGGTTTTCAAGGATGATAAGTTAATCCGAAACGAAAATCTTAACATTAGTATAAAGCCAACAGATAATATCGTTAGTGTCAGCTTTATCCCAGAGAATGGCTTTACAAAAGTAAAATAGGAGGAATTGATATGGAAGTAGACAATTCTAATCAAATCAGAGATAATAAGATTATCCTCTTTGCCAATCAAAAAGGCGGAGTTGGTAAGACTACTATATGTGGTTTGTTTTCTAATTATCTATCAGACACACGCAACGTGTCTCTACTTGTCATTGATGCAGATCCCCAGCAAACTTTTGCCAGTCGTCGTAAAGATGATAGTCGTAGACAGAAAGATATACCTTATAACGTACAGTCTGTTACGATAAAAGACCCTTCCAGCACACGAAACATCATGCTAACTTTAAGAGGATTAGCAGGAACAACTATCATAGACACCCCAGGAAGTTTGACACAGGAGGGAATGAAAGAATTACTTGCTAATGCGGATTATATTGTTTGTCCTTATCACTATGACTTGAATACGATAGATTCGACACGTGCATTTATTCTTGCAGTCTTGCGTTTAAAACAAGCTTATCCACAGATTAAAGCACAATTTATCTTTGTATGCAATAAGTATGATGTACGAGTAGGTAAAGGAAGTGAATTACAAGCATGGAAGATTGTAGATGAGTTTTTCAAAAAATATGGTATTCTTGCTCCTCGCATTGGTAATTATGCCGATTTGGAACGCTACAATACTATCAGTAATAGTGATAAAGCTGATAAACTCACAAAACAGTGCTTTGATTTTATCTTTAAAACCATTTATAAAGTAAACGACAATGACTAAGTATAAAACAGATATCGCAGCAGCAGCATCTTCAATGATGGAACTTCCGGGAACACTCGAGGGAATGTTACATGACATTCATGGTCAAGTAGAAGTATCACCAGCAGCAGTTCCTTCTATTGCATCATCAACATCCCCTACAGAAGCTAAAAAAAAAGAACAGTTCCAAGACATCAGCCAAGGTGCTTGAGCAACCCAAAATAGTTAATGGTGATGCCTTATGGACAGCCTTTTGGGAACAATGTGCCACAGAGAGCCAACAGCCTAAAACTGTAGGGAAAGATGGAAATGTAAGTTTCTGCAAAGTAGACAAAGATATTCTTGCAACTTTCAAGAAGTACGTAGTTGGAGGCTATACTACTCAGACTGTAGTTAATGCTATTCTTCGAAGTTTTATACTTCATTATAAGAAGAATTTTAACGAGTATAGGAAGTCTGAAAAATCATTGCTATAAATGTACGTTCTATGATTAAGAACTATTTTCAAAAATATGGAACAAAGATAGTATCAAAAATGGCAAAATACATTTTAGTACTATTAATTGCTGGTGTGACATGGGTTGTAGCCATTTCACCGTCTATGTACAAAAGAGGAGAGCAACTTTATGAACAAGGAAAGCTATTCTATAATGAGGAAAAAGCTCCAAGTCCTTCTACCATGTTTTATCAAGAGAATAGTGACAGTTCTATCATAAACATAATTGAGAAAGAAGAAAAATGAGCAAGACTACAACAATATGGAATGAAGAGAAGGAGCAGTTCTTGAAAGAGAACTATGCTTTTAAAACTAATGGAAATTTAGCAAAGCACCTCGGTATTTCAGTTCCCTCGGTGAAAGAAGGCTTACGAGTTAGGATTAAAGAAAGTGTGTGCCAAACGCAAGATACATTCTGCTTTGGAAGCAAATGTACTTAAAATGTCTGAACTAAACTCTTATAGATCCATTGCAGATAAATTGGATATATCATTGTCATCAGTAAAGAGTATTATTAACAAAGCGACCAGTAAGGGCTATAAGAAACGTAGCAAGGAAGCAACAAAAAAAATAATGTCAGAAGCTCGTATTCGTCTTATCAAGAAGGAACGTGCTCGTGCAATCTTTGGTTTAAACCCTAAGACAAACTTAAAAGTATTCCCTAATAAACAGAAATATCGTATGCGTGACCGCTTAAAGCGATGTAGATATGATGTAGAAAGAAATGATATCAATGTCTATATAGATGACGAAACACGTCGCCACGATAACATTGAAAATGAAGCTCAAAAGCTGGGTTTCAATATCATTACTCCAATCAAAGAATACTATCCTATAGATTTTGTTTTTGAGAATGGGGAGGCTGAAAATCAAATAGCAGAAGAGCTTATAAGGAACTAACTTTATCAATAAACACTTTAAATAAAGAAAATTATGTCACAATGTAATGGAAAGGTAATTGCCATCGGTGAAGTAAAAACTGGTGAGAGTCAGAGAGGGAAATGGTCTTCTCAACAATGGGTTGTTGAAGAACAGGGGCAACAATATCCCGAGCATTGGGTACTTGAAACCTTTGGAGAAGAAAATATTAGTAAGTTCGACGTACATGTTGGTGATGTCGTGACTGTAAAATATACAGCGCGTTCTACAGAAAGGAGTGGTAACTATTATCCCTCTAATCGTCCATGGGAAGTTGTCAAGGAGCAGCAATAACCAGATGGTTAATTAATTTAAGCGGACTACTGAAAGGTAGTCCGTTTTTCTTTTGTTTCTATAAGTGGTTATTATTGCATTCTAAACTATGTGAAATGTTATTTTATAGCTAATTCATTTCCCTCATTGTTGTATTTTTCATTGGGAAACGTGTAGTTGTAAATTAAGCTATACTTTTGTGAAAGTTTCTGCAAAGCACTTCACCTGAACTTTAAAATTTTGTAGAAACGAAGAAATTTAAAAGATTTAAATTTATGTTTGGTACATCCATGACCATTATTATAATTGGCTATATTGGCTATTATGGTTACAATATCGTTTATGACCTCTACTTCGACAAGTCTGGTGAAGTGGTGACCACTGCTGCTGTTGATGAGCAGGAAGTAGATATTAAAGATGAATTAGGAGACTTAACCCAGTTTAATGCTGATGAAGATAGGGGTGAAGAAGATAAGTCTGTATTGACTTCTCCTTCAAATATCATTCAGGGTAAGACAGTAGAACAAGCTACAGAAAATACTAATAATGATGAAGGTGAGACTACCTTTGCAATGTCAGGAGGTATTAAAGCTGAGACCCTCTCTACTCTGATAACTTCGTTAGAGAACAAAGAGGAAGGGTCTGATTTCGACATTGTCGCAAAGGCGATGACACCCTCCACAATATAGTATCTTCATTTAAAATACATAATAGGTTCTAAGCCGTCCAGACGATTTATCACCATGTGGTAATTGTTAAAAAGGCTTCTTTTTCGGTACTTTAATTCGAAATATCAAAAAAATATAATTTAAATGTTTCAATTAAAGCATTATTTTTAAATCTGCCAAAAAAAGATGGCAGGAAAAATCAAAGAGTTCTCTCAATCGTGGATTCGCCCTTTTTCATGCTCGGCTTCATGGGCGGTGTACAGGCTTTTTGCACAGAGTAGAGGCGCTGGTGGTTTTACGTCAGCTACTACAGAGATCAGTAGCTACGCTGACCCTGTGAAAAAGCTGATGTATGCCATCGCTGCTGTCATTGTTTTGGTAGGTGCATTTAATGTCTACTTTAAGATGCAGAATGGTGACCAAGACGTGAAGAAGACCATTATGATGACTATTGGTGGTTGTGTTGCTATGGTAGCTATGGCTACAGCACTCCCAATGTTCTTCAAATAGGTTGAGCAGGATATACCCGATATAGCAATTGTTAAGCTATATCGGTGTATATCTCATCAATCTATATTTATTTGTTTGATATGGAAGGGTTCAATAGTTATCCTGTCTTTAAGGGGCTACAAAAAGCCATTAGAGTTGATGGGAATTCGTGGAAAGTTTATTTATTATGCTGCTGGTACATTCTTATTAGGTTTTATTGGCTTTCTTGTATTTAACATTATAATTAATTTCTTTGCCGGTGCTATTGCCCTTGCAATTATTGCTGGTACTGGAATAATCATCATCTTTATCAAGCAAAAACTTGGATTACACGCAAAGAAACGTTATAAAGGAATTGTACATTACACAGGATTATTTGATTATTAGCTATGGCAAAGAGAAAAGAGAGACCATTTGATAAGTTGTATGCAGAACTTGAAGAAATCAAGGATGCACGTGGAGAAGTCATGAATACCGTTCTTTTTTCAAAGAATGGTAATTGGTCTGTTATTATCGAGATCGAGAACCCCATCCAACAATATTGTACGGATGCTGAGCTTTATTATAGCTATGCTGATATATTAAGCAACATAATCCAAACATTAGGAGAAGGCTATTGTATACAAAAGCAAGATGTTTTCTGCAAGCAGGGATATAATCATGCTATTACTGATGACATGAGCTTTCTATAAATCATATTTTAATTACTTCAAGGGACGTGACTATACTAATATTCGCACATTCCTAATCATTACACAGGAATTCAAGCAGAGTTCCTTCGTGAAGTACGACCCTAAAGCATGGCTTGATTTTCATTCAAAAGTCGGTAAGGTCATTAATATCTTATCCGAAAAAAACATACCACATTACAAACTCAATAAAAAGGAGGTTGCAGAATATGTACACCGTTTTCTTGCTTTCGATTTTAAACCACAGCCTTTCTCTTTGAATAATATGAATGTAACTGATGAATATATTAAATCAGGAGAAAGAGCCATCAAATCTTTTTCTTTGGTTAATATAGACACTATAGATTTACCTACATTCATTCGTCCATTTAATACAATGCCTGTCAATGGCTTTAATATAGCAACTGATCTTCTATCATTTCTTGCAGATATACCATCTACTGACTGTGTTATCTATAATCAGGTTATACAGATACCTCAACAGCGTCCACTAATGCGCAAGTTACAAAGTAAGGCAAAACGTCATGATTCGATGCCTGACCCAAGTAACAAGATTGCAAAAGCAGATATAGATCTCGTTCTTGATTTACTTGCTAAAGAAAGCAAACTGCTTGTATATTGTAACTTTAATATTATAACATCTTGTCCCCTTGCCAAAATAAACGACGTAAGTTCATTTTTAGAGACAAAACGGTATGATTGTGGTATTATGCCATCAAAGGCTTGTTATAACCAGTTAGAATTATTTACCAATTCTTTCCCTGGTATGTCCTATTCTCTCAATAAGGAGTATGATTTATTCCTTACCCTTGCAGATGCAGCAATATGTTTGTTCTATAAAGAACATATGAAACATAGCGAAGAATCCCGGCTTAATGTCTATTATACAGATAGACAAGGAATACCTGTTTCTATAGATATAACAGGAAAGGAAGGAAAGATTAAGATGACAGACAATGCTAACTTTCTGCCTGGGTCCGAGTGGAAGTGGAAAGAGTTTCCACATGAATTCAGTTGTAGCACAGCTTCTCATGCAAGATACTGATGTCGTTATGATTGATACAGGAGATAGTTATGAAGGTATAAGCCATTATTTCCATGGCACTTACATAACTTATAGTAAAGAAAAACCAATCTCAATGAATCCATTCAGTATTACAACTGATGAGTATAATCTAAATTTTGGTGAGAAAAAGCAGTTCTTAAAGTCTCTCATCTTCCTTATATTCAAAGGAAATGAAGAACCAACAAAGATTGAAGATAAAATTATCAATCAAACTCTTGTTGAGTATTATGAAGAGTACTTTCACCCATTTGAAAGATTCTCTGAAAAAGAAAGGGAACGTCTTCGTGAACGTCTTTTGCTTGAGGAAAAAAAGAATGGAGAATATGAAAAGTATGAGCAGAAATTAGAAGAAAAGTATGGCGATGACTATCGTATAGATGAACTGGAGGGAAATATAGAAGAAGAATATAATGATAAAAATTTCAGAAGAAGTTAATTCTGAAAAATAATACTGAAGACTTTGACTTTACTACGGGAGAAAAAAATCATCACGCAAAAGTAGTGACTTTTCCTGATTTGACTAGACACTTTTTTTGTTATATTAGCTGAAGAAGTAGACAGAAGAAAGTAATAATATGAATTTTAAGATAAAGATATTGCTTCCATTTATATCCTTTTCGCCTTTGGCGACTGTACTTCGAAGTCAGATATAGTAGTCAAATAATAAACTATGATTATCGTAATTTTGATGGAGTCTTAATCTATAATAGAGATTCTGAAGTTATAATATTTGAGTTATTTAGGGCAAAAGAAAGCGGTCTTGTTTTTTTGTAGACAGTAATTTAAAAAAATAATAAAAAAAGCCAAGGAACTATATTTTAAAAAGACAAAGAGATAATTAAGCTGATTAGGGCTTATAAACGGCTAAAGCTATCATATTGTCGCATAGACTACGATAAAATAATAAGAGTCATATGTAATGGTATAGACTATATAAGAATAAATAAAAATCACAATGACAAAGTATATCTTTTCGATGAGCATAAACATGAGTATAAATATATCGGAAATGATTGGTATGTAAAGAACTATAATGTAACAATCTAGCAACCTATTCACAATAATAAATTGGAGGGTGTGTCTGAATAAAAAAGATATTCGTGTGGTTTCTGAAATGCAAGATTACATTCAAGGAGGATTTGCTTCTGACGGCGTCAGCTATACCGAGGCTGCGATGAGGGACATTGACGGTGGCGGACATCCAGATATTATTGTCGCTGACGGGGCAAAGCAGCTTGTTGTTTATCGTAACCTTACGGGCAGAACGAACATGCTCCGCTCTGTGACGCTTCCTTTCGGCGGACATATCAATATCAACTATGAGCAGACAACTCCAAGTTACGACTTGCCGGGACGTCGCTGGGTGATGTCATCGGTTGAGACGACAGGTGGATACAAGGAGAACGGAGCGGTACGAAGCAGGAATACCTTTGAATATAGCGGTGGCTATCGTGACCGTCGTGAGCGTGACTTCTATGGTTTCAAGCAGGTACGTACTAATCAGATAGACACTGAGAATGGTGACAGACTCTATCGTTACTCTGTACAAACCTATGGTAAACAGGGATTACTATACTCATGGGTTTGTTACGAGTGAGTATCTCTATACCGCTGATGGAAAGAAGCTGCAGGGATCTCTATATGACTACGACCTGAAGACACTCGCCGTTGGTCATAACACGGTTGACGCTGTTGTCTTCCCTGCCTTAAAGACGCTTGTTCAGAGTAACTTTGATGAAGCCGGTGGGGACAGTCTGGCGGTTGCTGTCACTAATACCTACGATGACTATGGTAATCTACAGGGATATAAGGAGACGACAACGGGCTATAGCTTAGAGGCAAACATTAACTATCATAAGATAGCAGATAAGTATATCGTTGGTGTTCCGAGCCATATCTCTGTCAGCAGTGGTGGTAAGACTTACCGTGAACGCAGCACGAAGGTGGACGGTAACGGTGAGATAACGGAGATCATGCTCCATAACGGTGACAAGCCATCAGTCTATAACATGACTTATGATGGCTATGGTAACATCACACGGATGACAAAGCCGGAGAACTACAATCATCAGCGTATGTTCTATGCTTATACGTATGACGACCGCTATCATAGTCTTGTGACAAGTGTCAAGGATGCATACGGCTATAGCTCCAGCACGGCTTATGACGGTCTTTGGAATGCTCCGTCTGTAACGACCGACCTTAACGGGCAGAAGATGGAATACACCTACGATGCACTGGGCAGACAACAGACAATCCGTGCTCCGTATGAGATAGAGAGCGGTCAGCCGTTTACTATCCGCTTTGAGTACTTCCCTGCAGAACGCAAGGCACATACCATCCATTATTCTAAGGAAGGCAACATAGATACCTATACCTTTGCCGACTCGCTGATGCGTGCCGTCCAGACGAAGCAGACGGGTGTAGTGTGGTCTGGTGGAAGCAATCAGAAAGTCTCTATCGTCAGTGGAAGGGCTATCATCGACGCCTTCGGACGTAATATTGCGGCTTACTACCCAATGACGGAGAGCCATGGTAATATTGGCACTTACAACCATGCTACAGGTGATTTGCAGGCAAAGACGGAGTATGATGCACACGACCGTACCATGAGTGTTACGCTTGCTGATGGCAGTGTGACACGCACAGCCTACAGTATCGGTAGCCATGACGGTGAACCAATGCTCCAGACAACGGTCACGGATGCTCTGGGACGACATGCGGAGAGCTATACGGATGCCAAGGGGCGCAACCGTGAAACGGTGCAGCATGCCCGTGGTGAGGATATCACGGTGAAGTACAGCTATGACCCTGTCGGACAGGTGATGACGGTTCAGCATCCTAACGGTAGGGAGACGAAGTATGCCTATGACTTGCTTGGTCGCAAACTGATGGTGAACCATCCTGATGCTGGTGAAACGAATATGACCTATGATGCGGCAGGCAACCTCCTGACGAAACTCACGGCAGAGCTTAGGAAGTCGATATCTGATAAGGGTTACATCTCTTACACCTACGACTTCGAGCGACTCCATGAGGTACTTTATCCAGAGAATCTATTCAATCGTGTTACTTATACCTATGGTAAAGCTGGCGATAAGTATAACCGCGCTGGTCGTCTAGCCCTCGTTGAGGATGCGAGTGGCGGTGAAGCCTATTACTATGGCAGACAGGGTGAGGTGACAAAGACTGTCCGTACAGTCATGGCGAGCGTGGCGGATATCAGGACTTATGTCTATGGTGCTACGTATGATAGCTGGAACCGGGTGCAGACGATGACTTATCCTGATGGTGAAGTGGTAACTTATCACTACAATGCAGCTGGACAGGTTGAGAGTCTTACGAGCAATAAACAGGGACGTCAGAGCGTTATTGTTGACAGGATAGGTTACGACAAAGAGGGTCATACGGTCTATACGAAACTCGGTAACGGCACGGAGACTACCTATACCTACGACAAGCAGCGTGAACGTCTGCAGGTGATGAACCTTACAGCGGACGGTCAGACTGTGATGGAAAACAGATATCGTTATGATGCTGTGGATAATATCCTCGGTATTACGAATGCTGCCAACCCAACGTCGCTGACGAAACTCAACAAGGCGAAGCTGGGAGGAAGGAGTATGCATACGTATGAGTATGATGAACTGAACCGCCTTGTTCATGCAAATGGTAAGGCTAAGCGTGCATCGTATGATATGGTGATGTCATTCGGACGGATGAGTGAACCGCTGATCAAGGTCCAGAAAGTGGACTCAACGACGACTGCCAAGTCTTATAACTTCGCTTATAAGTATGAGGACAGTAACCACCCGACGGCTCCAACGCAGATTGGTCACGACCATTACACGTATGATGCTAACGGTAATCCAACACTGGTAACGAACGACTCTACGAATACTACCCGTGAAATGTACTGGGATGAGGATAACCGTCTGATGGTCTTAAGCGATAACGGTAAGACGAGTCGTTATACTTACAACGCTGCTGGTGAACGCATTATGAAGAGTTACGGTACGATGGAGGGTGTGTATATCAATGGTGCACCACAGGGTATCACATTCCACGAGACGGACAACTTCACGCTCTACCCTGCTTCGATAATCAGCATCAACAAGAATCGCTTTACGAAGCATTACTTCATTGGTGACAAACGAGTTGCTTCAAGGATAGGAACAGGTATGTTCAACAATGTTTACGGAAGAAATGGAAGCTATGTCACCGCTGGTCAGCAGGACTATGCAGAGCGTATGAATCAGATTCAGACACAGAAGGAGGCGTATTATAAGAAGGTGGGTGTAGCTCCAGGTGTACCGACAGAGAAGGGTGCGTATGGTGATCCGGAGAACACTGGTGTTGGTTATAATGCCGTCCTCACAGAACTCGGCAACCATGATGTGCCACAGGGTTGGATTCAGACTCCACATCCTAACACGACACCAGGTACCAACCCCGGTTCACCTGTAAGCTGGAACGACCCAACCAATCCTGATGACCCACAGGCTGGTTATGGTTACATTGCCAACGACACTACGAAAGAGGAAACCTTCTTCTATCATAGTGACCACCTTGGTTCTACGTCTTACATTACGGATGATAAAGCCAACATCACACAGTATGATGCTTACCTACCGTATGGTGAACTGTTAGTGGACGAGCACTCATCGAGTGAAGACTTACCGTACAAGTTCAACGGCAAGCAGTTCGATGACGAGACTGGTCTGTACTATTACGGTGCAAGGTACTTGAATCCTATGGCAAGTATTTGGTATGGAGTGGATCCTTTAGCAGAGAAGTACCCCCTTATTTCTGGATATTCTTATTGTGGAGGAAGTCCTATAAAGCTAATTGACTCCGACGGGAGAAAAATAGAAATTCATTATACTGATAGTAAAGGAGAAGAACATTCAGTTCCATATCCAGTAAACATGGATAAAGATAAAGATGTTGATAATGAATTCGTAAAATCAACAATAGATGCACTTAATCAGATTTACGGGTATGAACATGCAAAGCCTGTTTTAGATGTGCTTATAAAATCAGAGTATAGCTATGATATTGTTAATGAAACGGTGAACCCAGAAAATAATATGATGCAGTTTATTTATTCTTCTAATTCAAAATACATTAATGGCGGTGGCAAGATTAAAGCGGCAGAATTGCTAAATAAGAAATTTAGTGATCAATGGAAATCTCTAGCGCATGAATTATTCCATGGCTATCAAAGAGAAAATAAGACTAGTCTTACTACTGTAAATGCAGAGGTAGAGGCATATACATTTCAATATATGTTTGGTAGTTCCCCTTTAGGTAATGATTCCAAAGAAGGCAATATATATTCAACCGCTATTGAGAAGTTAAGTTATGGTGATGATATGAAAGCAAACTTTCAGAAGGCGGTTTCTACATTTAAGTTAGGTTCAAAAAGCCAATTCAAAAGGAATTTATAATGATCATCCAATAGTAAATACTGAGACTTCTTTAATATTTAAAAATAATAGCTAATGATACAAAGAAATAATTTTCATTTAATAGTATTCATAATCTCTATAATAATGTTGAGTTGTGAATCTAGTAATAAGATCGTAAAAATAACAGACCCTATAGATTGTTCCCCCTATGAGATCACATACGACAAACCTTTTCCGATAGATTCTTTAATGGGTAGTATAGGTGTAGAGTACCAAGTCACACCAGGTAAAAAAATCATAAATACAAGAATCTTCTCAATTCTTTTATATAGAAACGGAACAAAAGATAAGCTTTTTGGATTACTTAAGTGTAGCAAAGGATTCTCTTTCAACATCTGAAATAAAAATATTACATACCCTTCTCCCATTAATCACAGATTATATTAGAGAAGCTAAAGTACATCAAAATAGTTGTGCCACAAAAATAGACACGGTTGCGACTGTAAATGGTTTTATACGATTTGGGAATGCTAATCCCTATTTAAAAAGATTAAAATAGTATGGCTTATGTAAATAAAAACTATAAAGCTATTCTTGAATGAATATGATAAGCTAAATGGCTTGCTTTCATTTTGCCTATATTGAAATTGATCATTCTTAGTTATTGCTAAGAGAATTGTATACAAAAGATGGGGAATTCCATTACCCTAACAAGGGTATCACTTGTTACCCTAACAAGGGTGTTGCCCGTTACCCTAACTAAGGTGTCATTCACAGAAATTTAAATAAAATCCCAGACAAATATAATAAGCAGAAAGAAGCAGCGTTATAAGAATGATAAAAACATCAATAACCTAAATGATTTAAGATTATGATTGAGTTTCAAGTTAAATCTAAGACACAGCCTCTTGGCAAACGGAAAGGACAGACGGTGTATTTCGCACAGCCCGTATCACAACAGCATCTGACGAATAAGATGGTCGTAGACCGTATTGTGCGAGAGACCTCCCTCTCGGCAGGTGATGTAAGCAACGCATTAATCAGCCTTGGAGCAATTGTGCGAGACGCATTGGAACTGGGACAAAGCGTTGATCTGGCAGACCTTGGTTCGTTACGCATCATCGTTCCTCCAATGATGATGAGCAGCGAGGAAGAGGTTACAGTTGAAAAAGCACTAAAAACACCCAAAATAGTCTTTACACCAAAATCTGCCATGCGCTCGGCAGCTAATTCGGTAGAACTGCATATTGTCAAAAAAAAAGACAATAAGCAGGAAAGTCCGAAGAAAGGAGAAGGTGCAGGACCTACTCCTATATCAGAGAATCCGTAAGTAATGTTGCATAGCCTGCATAACAAATCCATTGCTTCCTCCATGCGCATACAGCCTGGCACGGAGGAACAATAACATATAAAAACACGACATCTGCACGTGATATGTACTGGGGAAAGACAACCGGTTGATGGTCTTAAGCGACAACGGCAAGCCAAGTCGTTACACTTACAATGCAGCCGGTGAGCGTATCATGAAGAGTTACGGTACGATGGAGGGTGTGTATATCAATGGTACACCACAAGGAATCACGTTCCACGAGACAGATAACTTTACGCTCTATCCTGCCTCAATAATCAGCATTAACAAGAATCGCTTTACAAAGCATTACTTCATTGGTGACAAACGAATCGCCAGCCGTATCGGTACAGGATTGTTTAACAACGTTTACGGACGAAACGGCTCATACGTAACCGCTGGTCAGCAGGACTATGCTGAGCGTATGAATCAGATTCAGAAGCAGAAGGAGGCATACTATAAGCAGCAGGGCATTGCCCCTGGTGTACCTACAATGAAGGGTGCGTATGGTGACCCAGAGAATACAAAACGAGGATATAACTCTATCATTGACACACTCGGTAACCACGATGTGCCACAGGGTTGGGTTCAGACTCCACACCCCAACACCACACCGAATACCAACCCCGGTCCACCTATAAGCTGGAATGACCCGAGCAATCCTGATGACCCGCAGCCAGGTTACGGCTACATCCCTAACGATACCACGAAAGAAGAAACTTTCTTCTATCACAGTGACTACCTCGGCTCAACGTCTTATATCACAGACGACAAAGCCAACATCACGCAGTATGATGCCTACCTGCCATACGGAGAACTGTTAGTTGACGAGCATAGTAGCAGTGAAGAACTACCATATAAGTTCAATGGCAAACAGTTTGATGAAGAGACAGGTTTGTACTATTACGGTGCAAGGTATATGAACCCAATCACGAGTTTATGGTATGGGGTGGATCCGTTGGCTGAGAAGTTTCCGAATATAGGGGCGTATGTTTATTGTCATGGGAACCCTATTAATATGATAGATCCTGATGGGAAAGATGATTATAAACTAAATAAAAATGGGCAGATATCTTTTTGGAGAAGGACAAATGCTAAAACTACAGATAGGATCTTTTCTGGTAAAAACAATATTCTCGTAAATAAAGGACTTGCTTCTCAGTTAGTCAAAAATCAGACACGAAATGGAACAATTGCATTAACTAATAAGTCTGATGATGCTTTTAAATTCTTTAAATTCGTAGCAGATAATACTAATGTAGAATGGAATCTTATAGGAGAAAGAAGTGATAATGGGGGAGTTGTTTTCAAACTTAATTCTGATTTTCAATTGACTGCTGACGTCAATACTGTAAATGCGGGAAAATTTTTATTTATGTTATACAGCCATCCGTGGGGAAGCAATGAGGGAGTAACAAGAGCATCAGGTAACTATAATGAGTATAAAAATACACCTGCAGGAGAATTAGTAAAACAATATTACAGAGACGGAGATGTGTGGACATTAGATGCTATTTATGGAAGGTATAGACAAGACCATCTTCGTCAGACTTTGGATAACTATCCCAAGGCATTTATCTATTATGCTGGTGACTCGAAACAAGCAAAACAATTATATCAATATAATCTTCAAAAGTCAAAGATTAATCCAATTTTTAATCCAAGCTATCAACGAATAAGAAAATATGTCTATAGATAACATAACGAAAACGGTTTTTGTTCTGGTTCTCTTTTTTGCACTTTCGGGTTGTACAATCAAAAAGGAACCATTTTCCCCATCTCTACAATATGTGCTTAACCAATTCTCTAAAGAGCATCCAGAGTATAATGTGATACAAATACAAGTGTCTAAAATTAATAATTATAACTTGTTATTTATGACTGGGTTAGGTGCTTATGACCCAGACATGATTGATGGTTATTATATCTATAATGGAAAGTTAATAACATATTTCCAGACGGATAGTTTAGATAGGACACATATAGTAGATACAAAAGTCTTAAAAAAATATAGTGGCAAAAATAGATGGCTACAGAAATGTTTTTCCAATCAAAAAGGTATAACGGAGCCAATTCAACGAGCATTTTTTTATCACTAATGAAAAATAGAATAGTTAGAATTCCCAAAGGTTTCTCCTTATTATCTAAGGGAGGCTATGTTGATACAAATGTTATAAAGAATACGGGATTAAAGAAATTTCTTCATAACTATATTGAAAACGCCCCTTCAGTATTATATGAGCTTCGTTTTAAACAAGAGAAGGGTAAGCAGTATGTCATCTTCCGTCCAATGATTTTTTATGATTCTTCAAAACTTAATGGATATTTCTTTTGGAATGGGCACTTGATAGTGTTGTATGATTTAAAACAATCAGGAGATTTATTGAACAAACAGAATATTTTGCATAGTCATAAGATACCCAATTATCGAAGTCTATTGATTGACGATTGGAACTTCCCTTATCCTATCAAGTTAGAGATAATAAATGATGAAGCGATAAAAGAACTTTCTTTAGAAGAAGGATACTTTTTATAATTAGGTGGTTTAGAAATACAAAAACATGACATCTAACCTCAATAGGATAGAATAAAATCGTTGTCCGCTAAACATTTTATTAGATATAATTCAAGGTTGAATCCTAAGTGAGGGGTTCAGCCTTTTTGGTTCTCTTTGTTTCAATGTAAAGAGCACTTATCACTATAAGGAACAATACACATTTCTTCGGACACAGTTTTTGGAATTACATTGTTTATAGTTACTCTAAAACGCTAAGTTAGTTTTTGTTTTTAGTTGCTGTCACTTTTAACATTTCGCATAAACTGCTTGTTATCAATGTGTTGAAACGTAGGGAGGAGTGACAGGAGTGACAGGAAAATTGAGAGGTGGTTGTTTTTATGGTGTTGTTATAATAATGCAAGGGGAGAGATATTTGTTTATTATGAAAAGAACAAGGACATTCGAAGTGTTGTAATAAAGATTCATAAATTGGAGATAACAGGTGGACTTTTACATGGTAAAAGATGCCCTTTTGCAATGTTACTCGTTACTGATAACGCAACTACTCGTTATGGTTAACGACTCTATATGTTACTTTGAAACATATAGACTGATTAATGCAATAATTCAGGTTATCTCGTTGTCCTCATCGGGTATTATGAGGATACCGCTTGAAAGGGTGATAGGATACTTTACTGCCATTACTTTTGCATCTACATGACCATCACAAGTCGAGAGGTCAGCAATAACATAAGGGAAGTCAGTATACCAATGAAACTCCTTGTCGGTTCTGTTACGTAATACCTCGTTTAATTCTCTTACTTCTTCTTCCTGAATAGATGCATATTGGTGATAGAAATTTTGGTGTTGCATATCATAGTTTTGTTTGTGGAGGGACGATTACTCCCTCTGTTATCTATTACTCTTCATAACCTATGTCTTAAAACTGCTTTAAGCAAATCATACCTCCATTAAGGAGCAAATTTTTGTGTAAATTTGCTTGTCTATCCCTGTCAGCAGTAGCTGCATAATCATTATTGACATACACTTGTTGATAAATAACAGTTGCGTCTGGTGCTACGACTGTCAAAACTTGAATTATTGTTGGTATATTCATATCGATGTTGATTGTGGAGGGATGGTTAGCCCCTCCCTTACCTCCTTTATACGACATACTTGAACTCATGAACATAGATGTAGTTTTCGTTATCATCTTGTTCCTCGTTCCATTCATCTATTTCTTTCATTGTCACCGATTCTTTCTTCAACAGTTGAGCCACATAAGCTAAAACTTGTTTTTCGGTGTCAAAATACTCACTAAAGTAATCTCCGTCGATACAAATATCGACATAGTAGCTCTCCGTGAAATATTTACCATCACAATCATTAGTTGCATAGACTTCACAACCACATTCTTCAACAATGTAGTATATAGTTAGCTCGGGCATGAGCTTTGCCAGTAGATGACGGAAATCGGTTGCTCCCCATGCTTCCTCTGCTTCTATATAAAGGACACCATCTATTATTTCATACGTTTGAATAAACCCACGCAAATAGTTGTTCTTCATTTGTTCTTCCGATGCTCCTAAAGCCTTAACGATATTGCCTTCCCATTCCTTTGAAGCGTTTGCTTCAACAGGCTTTGTATTGCCTTTCATAAAGCTGTTTATCACATTAGACACTCTCGCTAAATCGCTCTTGCTACCTTCGATAGCATAGCTTGTACTTGCCCAATTTGCCATATTCTATATCTTTAAATTGTTATTTCCCAAACTTAATTACATGCTCACAAATCTGTATTGCTAAATCATGAAAATTCGGTTGTTTCAATATACGCTTTAATGCCTGATTATTACGTGTTCTTACACATGTGTTGTTATCTAAGCAAAATGTATATCTCTTGTCATATACTATTTTCATTTTTACTCCATTTACGGTTATCAAACCCTCTGTAACCTCCACCTCAAAAAAGCCTTTTCGCCCTGATGAATAAATACTATCTGCTACTTTAATCATATCTCATTTTATTTATGCTACAAAAACAAAATCTTATGACCATACTATACAAGGTTTTAGCTCCTTATACATAAGCTGTACCTTTCTTGACGAATATCGCCTTTTAATAACTCCTACAAGTTTACCATCTTGCATAATATTGTTTCCTTTGATTTGTACTTTCTCAGTAGCCAAAATCTTATAACTATGATACGAAGCCTCTCTTGTTGATAACATACCATAGTTACCTTATCAATGGAAGCCATTATAACATCCAAGACTGCTTTCTTTATTTCCTGTTTCATATTCATATTATTTGAATGATACATTTCCCTCTCGTTCAACTGCTATTGCAGCATCACGGTCAGGCTTTCAAATTTTACGTGCAAATAAGGTAGCAAGGTCATTAGGAAGATAAGCAAAGTAATTTATGGATATTATCATGGAAAACCCAAATCTTTGATTTGTGGAAGGCTGCCGTGAGAATATTCTTAAATAGTGTTGCGGTACTTTGTGTTCTTACGACCTTGCTTACCTTTGCAAAGGAAAATTAAAGCCAGACTGTGTATGCAAGGAGTGTAAGCGATAACAAAGGATGCAGGGCTTCGCCCTAAACTAAAGGGTAAAGAATAGCAAAGTTGCCGTAGGCTTTAAAACAAGATACTGTCATAACCGCTCTCCCAAAGTCCCTTGAAAACCTTTGTCGAAATGCTTCGTAGAACATGAGACAGTGGTTTTCAAGGGATTAAAACAGCACTGTCTGTTTTAAGGGTTTCAGCGTAGCCTGTGTTCTGTAAAGCAGAAAGGATAAGTACACTCATGTATATGAGATAAGTGCGTTCCTGATGCTTTACAGGGCACTGGCGAAGCTGTGGGGATAAAGCAGAAATCATGAGGGAAAACAAGAATGAAAAACTTGCGATAGTGTGTTTTGATAGGGCAAAAGGGAGGTTTTGTATATATAATCAAGGGCTTGTAAAATGAAAGAGGGCTATGATAGATCTGTGCTGCGACCATTCGGAGCAGCACACAGCAAAAATCCGTGGCGACAAACCACGGACTTTCTTCTAACGGATAAACTTTGATAAGTCTATCATCATAGAGTTATAAACAACTTTCTCATATCCCTCTTTCTTTAATAAAGCAAGTTCACGTCTTGCATAAGCATCAGCTTGCAGTTTTGTTTTCCAACACTTACTACATTTTGGACGATTAGGTCGCATGGTGTCTACTATAAAGAACTCTTGGTAAGTAGGGGTATGCTTCGTGCGCTTGAATACATCTACTCTTGGATACCTCATTTTCTTCTATACGTTTCAAAGTTATACATATTTTCATCACACTGCGGACAATAAAAGGGATAGTCCAATACTCGTTCATACTGCACTTCATGATTGCATTTAGCACAATATCGGTGTGTTCGCTTCTTAGGATTTGCTTGTTTCATAAACATATAAGTTTGTGGAGGGGTGGTTAAGCCCCTCCGTTGCCTTTTATAACTCTGCAAGTCTCGTTGTTGCCTTTATGATTAGGTCTTTTAGCTGTTCCTTATTCAGCTCGGGCAATAAGTCTATGACCATGAAATTCTCGGTGTCCTCAATATCTATGCCTTTCTTTGCAAGAATGGTCTTAATATTAAGCTGACTAAAGTCATTGTAAGACTTACCACTTGTCACTTGTTGCTCTTCATTGCTTGTGAAGATGTTGTTTACCTCAATGTTTGATAACTCACCAAAACCAATGAAAGCGTCAATACGAAATTTACGTTCTTCTTGCTTGTCTGTGTCATAATAGACAAAGTATGGTCCCGTAATATCTATATTATCCGAAAGAATGCCGTGTGCATATCTCACAGAACCATCAACTTTACGATAAGCGAAAGCCGTAACTCCGTCTTTCTTCATCTTCTCTTTAGCTTAACAACAAGTGCAAGACAAATATCATGATGTTCTGCTATCGTCCCTTTACGAAGTTCGCCTACCTCAATGAGATTGTCAATGAGAAATGACCTCCAACCCTTACAATCTACATCATAGTAAGCAAGTGTAAATTTGCTATGGTGATGAATGCTGTTGCCCTTAATGGTGTGTCCTATACCATATAGCGTACCACACGCATGACGTTCTGTGCCGTCTTTCTTACGATACACGAAAGAAACAATGCCTTTGCGAAGTTTCTCAACTAAAGTCTCAAATAGATTTTCCATATTGATGAGATTGTTATTTGTTTATGTAAAACATCGTCAAGCATTAAAAACTTGACGATGTGATATTTCATTTTCCCTTTCAAGAAGTTCTTCTATGTCTTCTGTTGAATTTACCTCGGTCTCCCTGAAGTAGAAGTGGGTGTCAAGTGAGCCGTTCACATAGCAATCAAAGTCTTCTCTATCACAGCCTTTATTATCAACATATTCATACACAACTTTAAACCAAAGTATATCCATCAAGCAGTTTCTTACATTTCGTATATCAAATCCTGCACTCTCAATAGCATCGTCTAAATCTTCACTTGTCCAATCGTAACCAAAATCAGATTTGAAGTTTTCAAACTTATAATCTTCCTTACAGAAGCCTAACGATAGCAAGATAGCATAGTTGTTTGTCATAATTCTTGTTGTTAATAAGTGATACATTTCCCTCTCGTTCAACTGCTATTGCAGCATCACGGTCAGGCTTTCAAATTTTACGTGCAATGAGGTAGTAAGGTTATTAGGAAGATAAACAAAGTAATTTAAGGATATTCTTATGGAAAACCCAAATCTTTGATTTGTGGAAGGCTGCCGTGAGAATATTCTTAAATAGCGTTGCGGTACTTTGTGTTCTTACGACCTTGCTTACCTTTGCAAAGGAAAATTAAAGCCAGACTGTGTATGCAAGGAGTGTAAGCGATAACAAAGGATGCAGGGCTTCGCCCTAAACTAAAGGGTAAAGAATAGCAAAGTTGCCGTAGGCTTTAAAACAAGATACTGTCATAACCGCTCTCCCAAAGTCCCTTGAAAACCTTTGTCGAAATGCTTCGTAGAACATGAGACAGTGGTTTTCAAGGGATTAAAACAGCACTGTCTGTTTTAAGGGTTTCAGCGTAGCCTGTGTTTTGTAAAGCAGAAAGGAAAAGCACGCTCATGTATATGAGATAAGTGCGTTCCTGATGCTTAGCGGAATACTGGCGAAGCTGCGGGGGATAAAGCAGAATCATTAGGGAAAAGCAAGAAAGAGAAAAACTTGCGATAGCGTGTTTGATAGGGCTATGATTGATGTGTGCTGCGACCATCTGGCGTAGCACAAAAAAGAAGCTGGCAATCTTTAAGAAAACCAGCATTTAAGATGATATATACACTTATTCTTACAAAAGGATTACGCTAAACCAAAAGTGAATTTATACGATTTCAAAAGTATAAACGTAATCATCACTTCCTGGGTCATCATAATTAGCATAGAACTTTACTTTTCTTGGCTCAACTTCTGCTATTGTAGCATTGTCTGCTAACAAGCTATTTCCATTCTTTAGCTCAACAAAGAAGCGTCCAGTATAGTCAGATTTATATCCCCATGGAAAGAAATCATATAGAGAGTAACCTTTCTCACGGACATCATAGCCGAAGAATCTTGCACACTCCTCAATTTTCTCTCATAGTTCGGTTTCAGTTGAAACATTAGCATACTCGTTTCTGAATTTCTCGATTGTAAACATAGCTTTTAGTTTTATGATTGTAAATTTAATAAATTCTCTACTTGCATGTAAGTTGCAAGTAGAAAAATAGATATAAAGATTACTTATGCAGTGTAACCATATACAACGTATTATTGGAAGTTGCTTAATTCTGCTTTACGCTCCAACTTCACAATATCCTCCCATGAACACCATTCAGGTTTTAAGTCTTTGGGTATTTCGTGCCAACGTCTCTTTAGTTCGTCTATAGTTTCCGCAATGGTATCACCCCAAAGACCATATTTATCATTGTGATAACGAAAGTCTTGCTTATCACGTTCTTCCTCGCCTGTCTCTCCAAAATATGCTGTCAAATCATTGTATATCTTCGATAACATCATATACTTGCCTCTGAAATGATACTCTCTAACTTTTATATCTGTGATAGGGTTTATGATTTCAAAATCACACTGCAAAGGACACCCTGGTTCTCCATCCATATCATTAGATGGATGGCAATGATATAACTCTGTTGGAATTGCATTAGTAGCTGTATTTAGGTCAAGGTAAAAATTACCTTTCTCATCCTTGTAAGCAATATTCCCACTGTAGTTTCTTCCCACTCTCTGCAACTTTAATCTTTCCATATGTGTTATTTTAAAGTGAATACTTTTCCCTTTAGTTCTCTACTTTTTACAGCAGGAGACTATCGAGCTTTCAAATTTTACGTGCAAATAAGGTAGTAAGGTCATCAGGAAGATAAGCAAAGTAATTTAAGGATATTCTCATGGAAAACCCAAATCTTTGATTTGTGGAAGGCTGCCGTGAGAATATTCTTAAATAGTGTAGCGGTACTTTGTGTTCTTACGACCTTGCTTTCCTTTGCAAAGGAAAATTAAAGCCAGATATGTCTACTGTAGAATAGTTGAAAACTAATCAAGATAGATATTTTGAAGATTTATCACTCAAAATATCGTATATAGGGCTTATTTTGTAACTTTGAGGTAAATCAAAGATAATAAAGGACTATGGTAAAGGTAATACATGTGCAACTGATGGAAGGGAGGAAGAACTATTACTTCGGTTCTATACCTGCAATTTATAGCGTATTGACGGCAGAAGATATCGGCATCAAACGACGTTCGTTGGAAAGAGTAGGGCTAAGCAAGGGAGGAGTGGTTTTAAACAAGAAAGCCATCATTCGAGCTTCGGAGTTGATTAGGACAAAAACGAACCGCAAGGGAAAGTGATTTGCAAGTGGCGAAAAATCCGATAAATGAAACGTTTGATATAATCTGATATGAAAGGTTCGATTCCTACTTTTTATGACTTCTGTTATTCATTGAAAAACAGGTAATTACAAATACTGAAAAATATTTACATAAAAAGCGTTTTTCAGGATTGAACAAATTTTCGGAGAAAAAAGTGGGGCAAAAAGTGGGGCAAAAAGTAGGGCAACTTTGGGGCAAAAAGTGGGGCAACTTTTTAGTATAGATAAATAAAAAGTCCCTAAGTTGTTGTAACTTAGGGACTTAACTCGCTGTGCGATGCGGAGAGAGAGGAAAATGAATATTCCTTGTATCTCCTTGTATCATAGTTCCTTATAAACTTTCTTCTTTTCTGTGTAGCCAGATTGTAGCCACAACAGAGTATTTTGAGAGTACACGTGGATACTGCTGCTTGAAACACGCTCTTGTGTTTCTTGGGTTCAAAAGTACTAAAAATATGAACATGCTCCAAATATTTGATAGAAAATGTTTTATAGATTCTTTGGCTACAATTTTCAGTGCAAGGTGCAAGCCTATATATATAGATAGGTCTTGCACCTTGCACTGATGGTCCCTACCTTATATTTTATACCGTTGATTATCAACACGTAAAATGGTATTATACTACCAGAAAATGGTATTTTAATATTCTATCTAAAGCCTGTTTCATTAGGAACTTTGCAGCCATAATAATTACAATTATATATATTATGGCTAATAAAAACAAATTAAAACCCAAAGGGCATCTTTATATTAGTAGCCCTACACTTGAGAGTTTAGTTCTTTTATGTGAAAATGCAAAGAAGCTGCTCATATAAGTGGCATCGAGTATTCAAATTTCCTTAAGGCTTGCAAGATGGAAAAGGATATAAGATTTAGCACATATCGAAAGTGTGCTGCAGGCTTGGGGAAGGAAGTTCTGGTTATCCATCTTCCTTTGGGAACCATAGAGTCAATGATTGAGCCCAAGACTCATGTGAACGGTTTTTATGAAACTATAGAGCAAGATAAATTGATTAAAGTGCTGATGGCTATTATGCCGAGTGACGGAATAAAAATTTTTAACTTCATGGAGGATTTCAAGAAACACCTAACAAGTCACGATAAAGAACATCTAATGAAACCATTTTTGTCTGCTATCATTAATCTTTGCCAAACCCTACTTAAAGAAGATGGAACACCACGAAACACTCTCTCTAATAAATGAACTTCAAACACTTCGTGAAGAATTTAGACAGATAGCCTGCTTTATCAAGGAGCTAAAGCGTGATTATTCCGTTTTGGAGGAAAAGATTGAGTTGAGTTCGGCAGATGTTCTGCACCTGCTTGGAATATCAAAGGCATCACTTGCAAGATGGAGGGAATCTAATTCTATTCCGTACAGATATATATCTAGTAATCATGTAGTTTATCCATTTAAAGGACTCTATCTCTCTGTCAAGACGGGCAGAGCCACTTTCAAGGGCTTTCGTCGTTTAGAGGCTTTGCAGCGTCTAAACGCTTACAAGGAAGGTGTGCTAAAAGGCTATATGGGAGAATCTAAAACCTTATTCGAAGAGCTATGAACATCAAAGAAGAAATATTATTGCGTACCAACAAAGGACTTGAAATATTCTGTTTCTATATGCCTATTGATTTCGTAATTAAGCGTAATTTCCGTAACCCTTTGTACGACGATAAACGTGCTTCATGCAATATATATCTTGATAGAAAGTCAGACTGCTATCGCATGAAAGACTTTGGAAATGATGCTTATTCTGGAGATTGTTTTTGGTTTGCTGCCACAATGATAGGATTGGATGTTAAGAAAGATTTTGTTAAGGTACTTGAAACTATTATTCGAGACTTACAACTAAACATCTACATAGGAAAGCAAGAACACTTTGAACAACGAGCTATGATAATGAAACCTCCTAAACCTCCTATTTCGCAACCAGCAGACCAACCAAAGTTAATGGAAGAGAAGAAGTGGTTTAAACTAATAGAACAATCTTTTGGTATCGAGGAAATGAAATATTGGCAACAATATGGTATTGATTCCAATACCTTACAACGTTTTCATGTAAAGTCGCTTGCTCGTTATGAGTCTATCTCTAATCAAGGTAAGCCGTTTACATTAGGAGCGACACATGAAGAGCCGATGTTTGCTTACAATATGGGGACGTTTGTAAAGGTCTATCGCCCCAAAAGTAAACTACGCTTTCTTTATGGTGGTGAGAAAGTGACCGATTATGTCTTCGGCTTCCAACAGTTGCCCAGTAAAGGAGATATCATATTCATCACTGGTGGAGAGAAAGATGTACTATCTTTATCTGCCCATGGTTTTAATGCTATTTGTTTCAATAGTGAGACGGCAGAGATTCCTGAGAATATTATCGAAGGGTTACAGCTTCGTTTTCGACATATTATCATATTATATGACACTGATGAGACGGGAATAAGAGAAGCCAGACAACAAACAAATGCACTCATTCAATATAAGGTTTTGAGCTTGACCTTACCATTGCAAGGGATTAAGTCGGAGAAAGATATATCTGACTTCTTTGCCCTGGGAAATAACTCGAATGACTTGAAAGTTCTCCTTTCTGATATGTTTACCAATATGTATTCGCAGACAATGATGATATTAAAATCTTGTGAAATTGACTACGATAATCCACCTGATGCTTCAAAATCAGTTGTGGCAGTCAATGGTGTTCCACTCGGAACACAGGATAATCTATTTTGTATCACAGGTGGAGAAGGAACAGGTAAGAGCAACTATATTTCTGGAATCCTTTCAGGTACACTTGGGTCGGAACGATTACAAGCTGAACAAACATTGGGATTAGAGATAACTGCTAACCCCAAGGATTAGCGGTACTCCACTATGATACAGAGCAGTCTGAAGCACAGCTGCACAAGAACCTGGGAAAGACACTTCGTCGGGCAGGAGTAAAGTCTGTGCCAGAGTTCTACCATTCACTCTACTTGGCATCACTATCGCGCAAAGACAGGCTAAAAATCATTCGTGAGAGTATGGACTTGTTCTATCACAAGCATGGTGGTATCCATATTGTGGTAATTGATGGTATTGCTGACTTGATACGCTCAGCCAACGATGAAACGGAAAGTATAGCCATTGTAGATGAACTCTACCGATTGGCAGGTATCTACAATACCTGTATTGTCTGTGTGCTTCACTTTGTGCCTAATGGCATAAAGCTACGTGGGCATATCGGATCGGAACTTCAACGTAAGGCGGCGGGTATTCTCTCCATAGAAAAGGATGACAATCCTGAATATTCGGTCGTAAAGGCATTGAAAGTCCGTGACGGAAGCCCATTAGATGTTCCAATGATGCTATTCGGTTGGGATAAAACTGAAGACATGCACGTCTATCGTGGCGAGAAATCGAAGGAAGATAAGGAAAAGCGCAAGACCGATGAACTCTTGCTTGTCATCAAATCTGCATTTCGGACCAAACTAAGGCTTTCATACCAGGAACTTTGTGAGGTGCTGATGCGTGAAATGGAGATCAAAGACCGAACTGCAAAAAAGTACATTGCATATATGAAAGAGCAGCACATATTGACGCAAGATACAAGTGGAAACTATCAAAAAGGAGAACTATGCCATACTTAAACGATACTTCAGAAACAGATTGGTGCAAACAATTGTTTGATAAACTAAGAACTGTCGAGAATAAACTCGACCAGCTACTTGTCCTGCAAGAGCAATCCGTCGATACAACTGTCCGTCCACCTTTGAAACCAGAATATCTGGATATCATAGATGTTTCTAAAATCTTGAAAGTTGAGCAAAAGACTATCTATAACTGGGTTTTGGGCAGGGTAAGATCCCATTTCTCAAAAGCTAATGGTAGGCTGCTGTTTCTTCGTGAAGAGATTGATAGTATACTGCGTAAGCGAGAGTGTAGGTAAATTCTCTCAAAAAAATTAGATTCTTTCAATATTCTTCTATTGTTCACTATTATTGAACAAAAATAAATTATTGAACAAAAATATTTGGTGGTTTTTGTGTTTGTTCATTATCTTTGTAGTGTTCAATATTATTGAACAAGTAATAAATAATGAACAAGTATGGGAGAAATACATATTATAGAACAGGCAGTAAGTGCAATGAAGCAACAATGGGGAGAAAGTGGACTCAATATCACCTATGATTTAACCCCACAAAGTAATCCTATACTTAAGGGACGAGTTAACATTATAGGAATAGACTTTCCTTGTCTTGTAGAAAACGAGGTGAATAGTATCAACATTGGCCGCATTCAGGATTTGATAAAGGGGTGTGCTGAACTACAAAAGATACCTATTTTGCTTATAGCACGATATGTTCAACCAGGTGTTTATAACATTTTACGAACGGCAGGCATTAATTTTGTAGACACTGTTGGTAACTATCAAATCCTATATACAAAAGGTAAGAAGCTGATTTTTCAACTTTCTCACACAGGTGAAAAAGCACCTATAGCGCTTAACAAGGCTTATCCAATCTTTCAAGAAGCAGGCTTAAAAGTTATTTTTTATTTGTTGCAAGATGTAGACAATGTGGGTAAAACTTTTAGGGAAATCAAAGAACAGTGCGATGTTTCGTTAGGTACTATAAAAAATGTACTTGATGAATTAGAAGCTCGAAAGTTTGTATTGACTACTAAAAGAAAGCGTATACTGAAAGATAAACGCAGGTTGCTTGATCTATGGGTGGAAAACTATCATCATGTTCTTAAGCCAAAACTCTTGGTGAAGCATTTTGCTTTTCGAGATGAACAGTCTAAAGCACAATGGGATAAAATTGTGTTGCCCGAAGGAATATGCTGGGGTGGAGAATGTGCTGCTTATCAAGTAAACGGATATTTAACTCCACAAAAGTTTGAAATATATACCGATGTAGCTTGGGGTAATCTGATGAAAACAGGTGCCATGCGTGCTACAGAAGGAGAAATTACAATGTATCAGAAGTTTTGGAAAGGCAGTACAATGCCAATAATTCTTATTTATGCAGACTTATTAGGTGATGGCAATAGTCGTTCGATAGAAGCTGCAAACAAAATATTGAATGATGAACTTTCAAATTTCAAGTAATAAGATAGACAATCCACTTTTGGTGGAACTATTAAGAACCGCCAGCGAATGTTTTAAAGAGGTAGGACAAGACTTCTTTGTAATTGGTGCAACTGCACGTGATATACTGATACAGCAATTAGTAGGCATTAGCTCTGGTCGAAAAAAACGAGAGATTTGGATTTAGCTATTGCGATTCCCTAATTGGGAAGCCTTTGACGAAATAAAAGCAGATGCTTTTTGGCGCATGGTTTCACTAAGGATGAGAAAATGTATCAACGCTTCTATTATGGGGTTTATGAAATGGATATTGTTCCTTACGGAGATGTTGCAAAAGAAGATGGATATATTTATTGGCCACCAGAAGAAGATATTGCCATGTCTGTAAAAGGTTATGAGGAAGTACTAAAAGATGCTATAACCATAAGTATTGATAATGAATTTGACATCAAGCTAGCATCACTTCACGGACTTTTTATCCTAAAATTTAATGCTTGGTTAGATCGTAACCTGCAAACAAATAAAGATGCTGATGATATGGGGTTTATCATTGAGAACTACTTCATAGCCAACTTAAATAGGAGTGTGTACCAAGAAGTTTTTTTGATTGGGACGATTTTTGATGAGTTTATTGTCGGTGCATATTGGCTTGCCAATGACATTGTAGGTTTTTCTCCCCATAAAGTATTTATCCTATTATGAAAAATGCCTACAAAAGGAAATCGCAAAAGAAGAGGACAGTAGGCTTCTTCAACAAATACTGGACAGTAACTCAGTTCTTCAGTATGAGCAAGTTTTATATGCTTTCCAAAAAATGATAGAAGTTTTTAATAAGTTTACCCTGATGAAAAATATGTATTGCTTTTCAAAGCATAGCTGCTAACGAAATGAATGGAGACTTTATTCTTCAGAAGAAAATAGCAGGCGGAACTTTGGTTTTACTTGCTGATGGTATGGGAGGATTAGATTTTCCTGAACAGGCATCGAAAATCGTTTGTGAAGCAATCCTTGATTACTTTGAAAGTTACAATGCATCTGATCCCTCAAAGATTATTCAAGAGAGCTTAGAATATGCCGATAAAACCTTACGCAAGGCATGCTACCAAAGAAAGTGTAAGATGGGTACTGCCCTCACGCTTGTGTATCTGACGGATAGCTTTCTCTATTATACTTCATTGGGGGATGTTCGTCTATATCATGAACACATTAATGGGACAATCACACTGCTGACGTCCGATGATGTAATCAACATTGGAGGTGAGAGTTACCTTACAGTCTGTATTAATGGAAGAGGGTACAGAAGTCCAATAGAAGTATATCAAATGTCAGTACAAACAGGAGATCGCTTCATACTTTGTAGCGATGGCTTTTACAAACAATATGATGTAAGTGAGTACTTGCAACAGAGAACTTCACCACCTTTACAATGCACGGGAGATGACTGTTCTGTGGTTGATATTAATATAAAATAAAATGTTAGATTCCGGCAGCTATATATATACTACCGAAAATCTACTCTTCTATATATTGGAGAATTAGTGCCTCCATTTTGGACGAAAACCTTGTGAACGACCATCCTCACTGTCTTCATGTATCTTAGATTGTTTATTATCTATTTGGTTAGGTAGTCCACTTATGGATATGGAATTGTCTTGTTCTACATCTCCTTTTGTCTCTTTATTGGTAGAAATTGTCAATGCAATCTTTCTGTCCAATTCAGCAGCTTCACTTTTAAGTGAGCGAAGCTCGTCCTCTTTCTTCCAAGAACTGTTGGCAATGTTGGTGTAAACGTCTTTATTGGCTACAACCTTTGCCATTTCCTTCTCATGCGACTCTATCACCTTTGGAATACGCTCCAAGGCGTTAATGAAGTTCTGACATGCAAGTTTCGGGTCTGTTGCCAACTTACCGTTATTATAGGTATAGTAGATGCTCTCCTGCCCTTTCACAAAGAAGCGGTTCACCGAACAGTCAAACAAATCCTTGGAAGTACTCTCTGTCTTGACCATAATGGAGAAACCATAGATTTCGCCAATTTTGTTGTACTCTCCCTTGGTGCGTGCCTTCTCGTCTATCTCCTGCAGACGTGCAGCAATAGTCTTGATATCGGTACTGTCTTCCACACCTTTGATTGTCAGTTTATTTATAGGTGTACCTTCATCATCACGCTCCACACGCTTCTCAAAGAGAGCCAAGTCAGACTGTGCCTCCTTGATTTTATCCGTATGGAAGGATACAGAACTCTCAATCTCAGCCAACTTGCCCGTTGCGGCATCACGCTCACGGAGGAAGTTCTTGCGCTCTGATTCCAAGGTAGTAATTTTCTTGTCAAGTCTTGCTTTCCAAAAGGTCGGTATTACCAGAAAGCACTGCTACGTATTCGGAGAAGTTCATACCGCTGTCCTCATCCATCGAACCCTCATCGATGGTGCGACTGCCAAGCGTGTTTGTCTTTAGCTGATTGATGAAGAGCTGCTTGTTATGCAGCAAATTGAACTTATAACTGTCCAAAGAACGCTCTACAGCGTAGATAATCACATCGACCTTGTTGTCCGCAAACTCTTTGGCAATAAGGTTTCCCTTGCGCACGGCTCGTCCGTTGCGTTGCTCCAGATCCGAAGGTCGCCAAGGCGTGTCCAAATGATGGACCGCCACGGCACGTTGCTGAGCATTCACACCTGTTCCCAACATGGATGTAGAGCCGAAAATAATACGAATATCTCCACGGTTCATGGCATCTACCATCGCTTTCTTTGCCTTCTCGTTCTTGCACTCCTGAATGAAGCGTATCTCGTAGGACGGGATGTGATAGTCTTCTACCAGCTTACGCTTGATTTCCGAATAGACATTAAAGTCTCCACCGGGCTTATAAGTACCTAAATCAGAGAAAACGAACTGCGTACCTTTCTGTGCGTCAAACTTTTGGTAATAGTCATTGAGCATCTTGGCACAATGGCTTGCCTTGTTGTCTATATGGTCTGAGTAAGCATTTTCATCTATCATGCGTAAATCAAGGCTCATCTTGCGGGCATAGTCTGTTGCAATGAGCATTTTTGCCCTTTCCTCGCTCTCACTTAGTGGCGCACGTCCCAAAAGCGTGGCATCACCACTCTTGGCAAACTCCATCAGCTTACCGATAAAAACCTCCTGCTCGGGCGTGGGCGGTATGTTGTGTAGTATCTCATTCTTCTCAGGGCGGTCGATACCGATGTCTTTGGCAGTGCGAAAATCGCAAATCTCCGCATAAAAGTAATGGGGGTGAATGTAATCGACTGATTACTAATAAAAAGCAGAATATATAATCTGATAAGGTGAACGACTAAGAAACGAGCGAGTTTCTTTCCCTTTCTTTATTCTGCAAAGTCTCAAAGAACTCTCTGTTTGATGTTGCAAAGATAGCGATATAATTCATATAAGCAAAGTATTTACGTTGTTTTTTCAATGAAAATCAACCTTAGACATTTCTAATTCTATAAAATCGCCATTTTAAGGTATTGCATATATCTATGAACAATGGTAATTTTTGCAAAAATGATAATCAAAAAGAATTCTTTTAATCTTCATCATTCTACTTTCTGCTGTTTCCCACTGCTAATGCTACTATTTTTGAATTTAGTTGTGGGTGATACTATATACCCTACTCGAAAAACATGTTTCTTCATTACATAAAAACGATAGAACTCGATGAAGTTCAAGTTATTGGACAGCGGAAATTGTTTTCCATAAGAAAAAGACACCACGTTTATCAATACTGATTGCCTTCGAGTAAGGAAAGGTGCTAACTTGGAAGACTTAATCAGGAATATTCCGGGCATGGAATACGACAAGGCGAACAGGCAACTATCATTCAAAGGAAAGCCATTGAACGGCGTAAACATCAATGGCGAGACCTTTATGGGCAACGACATTATCGCAGCGTTGGAGAATATGCCAGCCGATGCAGTGGAACTACTGAAACTGTATGACATGCTCAGCGCATTGGAGAAAAATGACGGGAGTAGATGATGGTGCCGACAATTATGTGCTGGACATCAAGACCAAATCTACCTACAATGGCAGCCTGACAGGAACACTAACGGCTGAACACGGCAATCGCGACAGACGCAGGGATGAGGTACAGGGCAATCTATTCAATGCCGATGGCGAAAACACCTCGCTGACTTTGCGCTCTGACAATCTTAGTAATATGAACATTGGGAGAAACAATTTCCAAAAACATATTGTCGGGCAACATCGTGAAGAAATTTGGCAAGAAAGATTACGCTCAATGCAAGCCTCTCACTCAATGCCTTCCACAATGGAAAGCGAGAATCATGACTATGATGAGCAGTATCTTTGCATCGGGAACAAAATATCAGGGAAATCAATGCTGCTTTCCTCGAGCAAGAATCACAGTAATGCCGCAAACATCAAATCTGCGAGTATGACATCGACTAAAAAGACCCTTTGCTGAATATCAGTGCCAATGGAAACTTCGGACGGTCAGACAACCTGACTGACAACACAACATACCTATATGAGCGCAATACGGCTGCGGACACGCTGACCTCGGGAACGCTGCGAAATAACACAAAAAGCAATGGAAAGAATTACCATGTATCTGCCGACCTCACACGGCGGATTGGCAAGGCAGGGGCATCATTTACCGTGAAGGCGACACTTGGCGGTAACTCGAATGAAACGAATAATACCAGCCTCTCACTGACGAAATTCCACCACCTGCGCAACGCTGTGGGCGGAGATTCACTACTGTTGCGCAATCTTTGCCAACAACTGCCCACCCTGCGCAACGAAAGCAGAATATCATTGCAATATACCCATCCTTTTGGCAAACAGTTGAAATTGCAGACAGGGTACGGACTGCATCACGAAGAGGATAGAAACACAAGCAACACTTACGACTATACTATACCGAATAGACCATACATAGATAGCCTAAGTTATGAGAACACACTATCTATATGTGGGCAGGAACTCACCCTGAGAATGGATTATAAGGGTAAGCAATGGAAGATAAACAGTGGCATTGATGTAGAATGGCAACGCAGGAATATCTGCCGGCAACACAATTCGGAAACAGTGGACTATACAGTTAAGGCTACGGAATACAAGCCCAAGTTCGGCGCAAAGTGGAACAACGGAAAAATAGAAGTTGAACTGCGTTATAACGGAAACACACAACAGCCTTCCATACAGGCTTTGCTGACACTTGATGACAAGAGCAACCCGCTGTCCGTGAAGATAGGCAATCCGCAGTTGAAGCCAGCCTATCAACAACAACTGTCCATCAGATTAAATGAGAGAAAATATGGTATTACCTTTATGGGCAATTACCACAACTCGTTCAATGATTTTGCAGAGGAAGTAACGTATGACTCAAATACTGGCGCACGGACATACAGAACTGTCAATATCAACGGAAATTATTCTGTGGACGGGATGCTGCAATGGCAGAAACAAGTGAAGCGTCTGATGCTCTCTGGTACTATGAGAACTTCTTTTAAAAACCACGTCTATCTCTTTCACGAACAAACGTACGGTAATGCTTTGAAGAGCAAGACACATACAACGGGTAATGAGGTTAGCCTACGATTGAACTACCAGCCGAAATGGGGGAATATTGACCTACACGCCAGTTGGCAACTCTACCGTTCCAACAACTTACTGACAAACACCCATGTAAATACCATTGACTACGACTGTGGCATCAGCGGCACAGTAGAACTTCCCCACGACATTGAAATATGGGGCGATGCAAATTGTCATCTGCGCCGAGGAACCTATTCAACCACAGATGATGACCAGTGGCTATTGAACGTGGGAGCATCGTGGCGTTTTCTCAGGAAGAAACAAGCCACGCTCTCATTCAAATGGAACGACATTCTGAATAGGCGAAGGGACCTCAACCGTTCCGTTTCAGGTTACGGGTATCACGAGAGTTTCCGACCGCAGATACATAGTTATGCCCTCGTATCGCTGCGATACCGTTTTAGCCTTACCAAAAGTAAAACAGATAAAAATTCTCACAAACAGCAAAATCCTAATAAATAAGGATTGCAAAAATAAAAATAAAATCATAAGAAATAGGTATTGTGAAATCCAAACAAGGCTCCTACCTTTGCAACTCAAACAATTAATTTATTATCGAAAATGAAAATAGTAAAGAATTTAACATTACCAGTATTGGTATTCCTTGTGATGGGACTTGCCTCATGTAGCAGTGATGATAATACAGTTCATTACAGCACAAACTCCCTTAAAAATACAGAATTGATGACTGTGTTGAAATCGAAAGGTTATCAGTTCGACAAAGACGGTAAGTTGGAACTCAACGATTTGGCCAACAATACCACATCGCTTGACCTTAGCGGTACAAACCTGAAGGATCTCAGCGGTCTTGATATTCTTCCAAACCTAAAAGATGTAAAACTCTCCAATAACGGGTATGGACCTGTTTTCGACTTCGCTCAGCTGCCAGCACAAATTACCGGTGTAGATTTGACGGGCAACGACATTTATGACTTTGAAGGACTGGTGAATGTAAAGACGGAAGAGAATGGTGATGAAACCGTAACACAGTTGCACAAAATCACAAAATTGTACTTGCCACAGACAGCAAAGTTCAACATCAAAGACCTTGTGCGTTTCTATCGAGAGAAGAAGGCAGAGATTGAGTCTGGAAGTATAGACGTGAAGATGGAAACAGCAAAAGGCGACTTGCAGAAATACAATACCATTCGCGAGATACCTGATGAGAATATAAGGGCTAATTTCAAAAAATATTTTTCCAGCATCTTTGATGAAGACGGTATTCATATTGACATCAGCAAGCGGTTAAGCAACAAAGATAGGTCGAATGCCTGTGTATTTAATGAGTGGTATGGAGTAGCCACTGCTGAAACACTGGAAGGGGTACAATATATTGTGAACAATCCTTATTGGGACGGCAAACTTCTTACTGTAAACCTGACAAACAAAGCGAAACTCCCATACCTGAGACCCTGTAGCGGTCTCATGACCTTGTCATTGACAGACGTGGATGCCTCTGAAGGCATCAATCTTGAGGATGCTACAAACATGACAGGTCTCCTATGGGTAAAGGTTAGCGGTATTAGCGAAATAGATTTAAGCCATAGTACCCTGTTTGGTCAGAGAGCGATTGAGCAGGAACAGGATGGTCCCGGTGGTTCCTCACTTGTTTTTGTAGAATGCCCGGATTTGAAAAAGATAGCTTTACCGGAAAAAAAGCGGATTGCGATCTTATATGATAACATTTGCGAATATGAAGAGTTTAGAACAGGTAGATTTGTCCAAATTTAAGATGATATCTAGTTTGGAACTTGGCGGTTTATCTCCGAATTGTCGTGTTACCTATCCGAAATTGACGGAATTTCATACCTACGATAAAAAAACCGCTTTTGCGTGTACGCAAGACGTATTTGACAGACAGGAAACAAAAGACTTTATCAAGAATAATATAAAAATATAGACAATAATAGTTTTGCTGTTGAAGGACAGTATATGCCACATCCTTGGGAACGTCATGAGGACGTGAGATGGATGGATATATGGAAAAAGAATCCATGGTAATAATGCCATGTATTATTTATAAACTTTTTTTACTTTAAAAATTCATTTGGTATGAAACGATTAATGTTTTCATTGCTCGTACTTCTTATGGCGAGCTTCGTGGGTGTTAACGCTCAAGTAATTAACAATGAAGTCCAGTTTAAGGGTTCTGCAACAAACGTGTATATGGGAGGTAAACATGTGAGAGACATGAACGACTTAACTTTCACGGTTGCTCCTACGGAGGACGGCAGATGTTGCCTTAGTGGACATGCCGCCTTTCTTGCAGCAGGAATCACCTATCATGACATGGACTTTACACTTAAAAAAGTAGTATTTGATGTTTTGCAACCGAATGGTGCAATCAGCAATGCGTCGGGATATGCACATATTTATATCCAACTGTTCAGAAAATTTACAGTGTTGAGTAAAGATTTCAATGTAACCAGCCTCACGGGAAATGTTACCGACAACAACCTGACATTCCATATAGAGGCTATCATCCCAGACTACAAGGGTGGTTATGTCATCAGCTTTGATTTCACTGGAAATAAAATCTAACATTGAGTAGTGGCAACAAGTAAGAAACATTTGATCCTTTACTTAGTATTTATAGTTTGTTCAATCTTTTCCTCCTGCTCGGGAGACGAAAGGATTGAACAAACCCCTGTTGATACAGAATACGCAGCCAAGGTAAAGGAGATATTGAAAGATAGCATAGTCTTGCGTTCCAAGGCTATGATGGCAACCGTGGACAAAACATTGCTACCCGAAGGATGTCCTTTGAAATATTATTTTCACTGGAACGAAGGTTCTGACAAGCCTCTGAACATTCAGTTGAAGAACTTCTCTGTGGGTAAAATGCCTGTTCAGATTTGGTTTAACATCGATTGCAAACTTACTCGTCTTAACTCATGGGAGAGAGATGAATACAAGGGAGATGGCTGGGTGAAATTTATTGGCGAATACGGTGCAACTACCTATATGCCAAACAAGAATGATACCCAACACGAATATGAGAATGGCGACGGAGGCAGCGGCTATGTGCAGGGCTACCTGAACGTGAACACCAAGCAGATAGAGTTCTCCACCAACTTCAATGTCATGTTGATGCAGAGTTATGTTTACTTACAGACAATCGACTATTCAAAGATGGACACTTTCGAGGAAGATTTCGCTAAATTTGAAGAAGATTTGGAGAAATACAAGCAAGCACATGGATTGTAAAGAGCGAAAATATCGAGTAACTTTTCGCCAGATGAACACAATCATCTCTTATGCCTCCTACATTATTATATAGATAGGTATAGAAAGCTATGCTTTTTCCCGTAAAGAGCATAGCTTTCGCTTATATGAAGGTGTTGGTCGGCGGTTTGTTGATTTGAGAATAAAAAAGGAAACAAGAGTGAAAATAGCAATAACATATATATCGTCAGTCCTCCTGCTGTCATGCTTAGGCACGATGCCCGCCTTGGCACAGGAGAAGCCGACGGAAAAGGCGGACACTACGAAAACAAGAAACTTGGAGGGTATCGTGGTAATGGGTTCACGCACGGCTCGACCGGTGAAGCTGTCGCCCATCACCACGCGGGTGCTTAGCGGAAAGGGAATGGTGGAAAGCGGATACAGCGACTTTCAGCAAGCCCTGCAGCACGAGACGCCCGGACTGAGCATACAGAAAGTAAACTTTGGCAGCGAGATCAACCTTGACGGTCTCGATGCACGTCATGTGCTCTTCCTCACCGACGGTGAGCGAATGACAGGCGACATGGCAGGCAACCTTGACTACGAGCGTTCAACCTGCATGCCATCGACCGCGTGGAGATTGTGAAAGGAGCAAGTAGCACACTCTACGGCAGTCGTGCCTCGGGAGCCGTCATCAACATCATCACCAAGAAGACCAGCGAGCCTTTCGCTTTCGACGCTGGCGTTCGCTGGGGGCAGATGAACGAACGCAACTTCAGGAATCCCAAGAAGAAGGATTTTATCTATATGTTCGAGAAGAATGCCGACCGTCCGAATCTGCAAGGATGGCTGTCAGCAGGATTCAAGAAAGGTGCGTTCACCTCGCAGAGCGATGTATGGTACAGTGAAAGCGATGCTTTCTATCTGTATCAGGCGGAAAACGACCGCAAGGTATATACGAAGGAAGCCAATCCATTCTTGGAAAAGGACATCGTGCTGGAAAGCAGTTTTCCACGTCCGCCCATGGGCATAGAGGGACGCGAACACATAATCGCCTCACAGAAGCTCTATTTCGAGCCGTCAAAGCATTTCAAGGCGCAAGCATACGGCTCGGTGTTCTTCATCAACCAATATGACTTGGTGCAGGATCTCGTGCTGACACAGGGACGAGACTATACATGGGGGGGTAAAGGCGAGCTACGCGCTGAAAGACTGGCTGACGATTACGGCAAGTGTTCACGGTGATTATTACGACCGCTTCAAGCGGCATGAGCGGCGCGATGAGCGCAAGCCCGTGTACCACTCGCGCATCTTCCAGCCACGACTGACACTCAGCAGCAACTACTTTGCCGGTCATGCACTCGTCATGGGACTGGAATACTGCGGAGACCGACTGACGAGCGACCGCTTCGTCAATCACAAGATGACATCGCGCACGCTGGAGGAGACCGAGTTCTATGTGCAGGACGACTGGACGGTGAACAACCATTGGATGTTCTCGGGCGGCGTGAGAACAAACTTCTCGGAGGCTTTCGGATTCATGTATATGCCTAAGATTGCGGCAAAGTATTCGCCCGACGACTATTGGGCTATACGTGCCAACTACTCGATGGGCTACCGTTCGCCAAGCATCAAGGAATTGTTCTTCAACTGGGATCACCTCGGTATGTTCATGATTAAGGGCAACGAATTCCTGAAACCAGAGAAGAACAACTACGTCTCGGCAGGCGTGGAATACAGCAACCGTCATTTCTTCTTCAACAGCACGCTTTACGGCAACTTCTACCGCAAGAAGATAGAGGGCGTATGGCGCATCTACGACATGCAGTACAATTTCGAGTACGTTAACCTCGACCGCCAGACGATAGCAGGCGTTGACTTGCTGGGACGCTGGACGCCGACCGACTGGCTCACGCTGAACGCTAGCTACTCGTATGTATATGTGAGCAAGGAGAAAGGACTGCGCATCAACACCACGTCACCCCATGCGGCTACGGCAGGCGTGAAGTACAGTTACAAGAACAAGAGGAACTACCGGCTCGATGCCTACTTCAATGCGCAGATCATGGGCGAGAAGCAATACGACGTACAGGACCGCGTGTATGTGGAAAAAGACGGCAGGTCTTACGATGCCTATTTCCGCTGCACGCTGCCCACCTACACCCTGTGCAACCTGAACGTGGCTCAGACTTTCCGTGAGAAAATCCGCTTGTCGGTAGGCGTGGACAACATCTTCAACTACAAGCCACGGACGTTGGGTTCGGGACTTACCGCCTTTAGCGTTCCAGCCACGGCCGGGGCAAGAGCATACATACAATTGGAATTCAAATATGATGAATATGAAAGCAAGAATATTTCCTATCCTCGCATTGGCTTGCCTGTCGCTGTCCTCATGTCTTTCGTATGACGCCGACGAGTTCACTGGCAGAATTATGCCGAGGGTGGCAAGCTACACCTCCGGCGTGACCAACGACTGGATCTACTTCAACCTGCGCACGGGCGAGGTGTTCAACCGCACCGCTCCCAATCAGGAGATAAAGGAGGGCGAACAGAAGAACCGTCTTGACTGGGACATCGCCTTTTGCGGCTACCACGTCCGCACCAACAGCGGTACGAGCGGCAACGGCAAGGGCGGTGCCATCGACTTAGGGTATGGTGACTATGACCGCTGGCAGCATATAGACCAGCTTCCCAAAGGGCAGGGCTGGGTCGTGGACGACGACAAGACCGTGAAGATTACCTACTCGCAGTCAGACTGGTTTCGCTATGTGAACACGCACGGACTAGACCCGAAGGAAAATCCATGGTTCGACCCAAACAACGGGCCGCAGCGCACGCTTACAAGTGCCAACCCCCTGTTGGAAAGAAACATGTTTCTCTCTGGTCCGCCGATGACCTACACGCCGTCGTACCATGTTTATGCAGTGCGTACCGCCGACGGAAAACATTATTTCAAATTACAGATTATCAGTTGGTATAACCAGCATACCGAGATAGACGATACGGGCGGCCAGATGAGCTACTACTGCGACGAGCTGAAGCAATGAGTTTCAACTCGCATAAGCGTCGATGAATTTTAAACGATAAAATAAGAATGATGAAAGAAAAAAGCAAACTTTATCCATGGCGTACCATCGCCTCGTTCCTTTTGGTGCTTTTTGCCATGCCCTTGGGTCATGCGCTGATGATATTGATGGAGAAGTTTATGGACGAGGGCGCCATGCATGTAGCAGGGTTTGCGATGGGTTTCGTGGGGCTTGTCCTCGTTATCGTCGGCGTGTTTGTGAAGGGCGACACCCGACAAACGCTGTGGGGACTCTTCGGTGGACTGCTTTTCTGGACGGGTTGGGTGGAGTTCCTCTTCCTGTATTATGCCCGACGTTATGGCGTACCGCCTGAGATAGAGAATGGCGTGGTGGTGACGAAGCCCGAATACCTTATCATGCCTGCCTCGTTTGGCTTGTGGATGATGGTGATGACCATGTATGTGTTCAGCACAAAGAACGGCTGCGACCTGATTACATGGATACAAAAGGTATGTTTCCGAAGCAAGCGCAAGGTTGTGGTGGTGCAACCCATGACGCGCCACACGAGCATCGTCACGTTCATGGAACTGAACATGATTCTTTGGGCAATGTACTTGCTGCTCATGTTCTGCTACGACAAGACTTTCCTCGGTGATCATCACCCTGTGACGTTTCTTGTGGGAGTGGGGTGTCTCGTCGGGTCTATCTTCATGTTTCGCCACCAATTGCACATCGCTGCATGGGGTGCGAATATACGAATGGCTATCGCCACCGTCATCATCTTTTGGACACCTGTGGAAATATTGGGAAGGATGAACTTCTTCCAAGAGTTTTGGGTAGAGCCAGAGAAACACGTGTGGCAAATGCTTGTCATCCTCATGGCTTTTATTTTGTTGGGTGTTTATCTTTGGTTGAAGAGTAGGCTACGAAAGAGAACCAAATAAAGGGAAAAGGGTATCGAATGAAGAAATCAACATGGAGACAACACCATAAATGGTTAGGAATAGTCTTAGCCCCATTTATCATACTCTTTTGTTTCTCAGGAATTGTTCTCAATCATGCTGGCTTGTTAGCAGATGTAAACATAAGCCGAAAACTTCTGCCAGCGGAGTATCGGTATGACCGGTGGAACAAAGGGTTGCTTCGTGGAACGATGAAGTGGAATTGCAAGACGTTGATATATGGCAATTCAGGTATATGGTTAAAGAGGAAAGCAACGGCACGATAAGAGATTTTAACAGGGGCTTGCCCAATGGTGCCGACCACAGAAGTATCCGTGGCGTAGTTTCTATGCCAAACGGATTCCTATATGCCATAAGCCAGTATAATCTATATTGCTTGAACGAGTGCGGCGCTTGGATGAGGATTGACTTGCCCAATGATGAGCATGAACGGCTAAGCGACATTACGCAGAAAAACGATTCGCTCATCATTACCGGGCGCTCACACATCTATCTTTCTCATGTTCCTTATCATACTTTTCAAAAAATCACGTTAAAGAAAGGTGGCAATGACAAAGGCAAAGTTTCGCTATTCCGTACAACATGGCTTCTTCATGGGGGCGGACTGTTTGGAATTGTAGGCAAACTCTTTGTCGATTTAGTGGGGCTTATCCTCTTGTTCCTATCCATATCAGGCATATACTATTCCTTTGCACCTCGCCCGCATTCATCATTCGGTGCACGAATTAAAAAGCTGGCTGATTAAATGGCACAACCAAATAGGCTGGGCATCCATATTCTTCTTGTTGCTGCTTACCATTACGGGATGGATGCTACGCCCACCTGCACTCATAGCCATCGCTTCAGCCAAAATCCCTCCGATACCTTTTTCCGCAATGGATAGCGATAACCCGTGGAACGATTGCCTACGCTCACTACGGTATGATGATGACAAGGAGGACTGGCTGCTATGCACTTCCGACGGTTTCTACTCTCTCCGCCATTTGAGCGACACACCGCAAAAAGAGCAAGTGCAACCACCCGTGAGCGTTATGGGCATCAATGTTGAGCAAAAAGACAGTCGGCACAAATGGCTGATTGGCTCGTTCAGCGGTCTGTATGTATGGGACAGACCCCACGAGGAAGTTACCGATTACTTCACCCACCACGCACCCCAGCCTACAAGCGAAATGCCTATCAGTAGCCATCCTATATCAGGTTTTTCATCAGATATAGAAGATGCAGAGCTTGTCGTAGATTACAACAAAGGTTGTCCCCGCCTTTCCATGCCCAATATCATGGCAACGTTACCCATGTCGCTACGCAATGTTTGCATAGAAGTTCACACAGGGCGCATCTTTACATTCTTGGGTAAAACTTCTATATTATACATTTTTCTCATGGGAATTGCTTGCGTTTGGTGTCTCTGGAGTGGCTGGAAGATACATAGAAGAAACCCTAAAATCTTCAACCTTAATTGAGTTTACAAATCTTTCATTTGAAATATTACGATATACGATAATCCTCTGTCAACTCAACTGCCTGCTGTTGGAGGCGTGTAACCTCGTTTGTAAGATTGATAAGTTCCTTCAACAATGCCTGCACGCTTTTGGCTGCCGTATAGCAGTGCAAAAGTTTGACCACCTGATTGTAGTTTACTCCTATTCTGTGAATTTCCGCAGTAAGCTCGGACAACTTGCGATTATATTCCACTGCGGACTTGTCCACCATAATCACTTTGAAGTGTTCTCCGAGAATGCGGGCACGCACAAAGTCAGATTTGCTTACCGCACCCGATTTATTGTACAGGTCAATGGCACGTAGCTGGTCTTTCACATCGGGCATACGGGTGTCCCATCTGTCCCAACGGGGAACTTCTTCTATATTTCTATGTCCGTAACGGTTCTTATTAGCTATTTCTAATTTGGGCATAATTGTATTGTTATGTTTGTTTTCTAATCACGACTTTGGAGTGATTTAATCCCCTTTCGGGGCAAGGGTCTTTGTGGGACAAATGGCAGTTTGTCGGACAAAGACACACCTTGCTGATGTAGAAAATGGGATTATAAGCCCCTGCTGTGTTACTGCATTCATTGAATACAGTAACTCGGCGTAGGCTTGCATTCGAGGAATGCAGTAATTCAGAGTTTCCTCCATCTTTCCACATCTTCCTTGTATTGGTCGAGGTGTTCCCGCAGTACCTGTTCGACATATCCCGAAACGCTCGCTCCATGCTTACCGATTCTCCGTACCACGAAGTCTAACTTTCGTTGGGTTTCCTCTGATACATACACGGCTTTGCGGTGGCTGTTGCGAAAGGGCTGGAGATATTTCCCCTGAAACTCGGATAATTGCTTTCTGTCCTTTGTTTTTCCCATTCTTTGATGAAATTCTTCGGTAGAAGTAGCCCTTTCTGTTGGCGACAACGCTGTTTCTTGATAGGACGGTTGAGAAATCCTTGTTACTCTCCTTGTCATTTTGTTCCTCAACTTTATCAACAGGCTCAAACCTTCTCTTTTCCTCTTCATAATCGAAGGGCTGGTCAAAATCGGGTAACTCTTCGGGCTTGCGGAGCTTAACGCCATAATTTCCCATATCTCTAATGGCTTGTTCCAAGCGTTGTTTCCTTTTTTCATCTATTCTTGCCATAATTTCTTGGGTATCGGGTTATAGTGTTTTTCAAGCATGGCTTGTATGTCGCTCTGCTTGTAGAGTATCTTCCCTCCGATTTTGTAGAAAGGAAGTATTCTTGCATTTCTGTACTCTTGGAGCGTGCGTGTGCTGAGCCGTAATTGCCTGCACACTTCCTCGCTCGAAAGGTAAACCTCGCCATCTAACATCGGACGAGCTGTGGCACAATACCGCTCCAACTTCTTCAAAGTGCCCTCCATCAGTTGTGCAAACATCTGCATCTGAGGGTCTTGCTGTGTAATGATTTCGTTCTCTGCCATAGTTTATTCATTTTTTGAGTTCAGTATCTCCATGATGTCACTCTCCTTGTAATAGCACTTATGTCCAATCATTGAATAAGGAATTTTACCCGTATCTCTGTATGATTGTAGGGTACGCTTGCTGATGTCCAAACGCTTGCACACGGCTTCGTTGTTGAGCCATTGCTCGGTCTCAGGAGGATTACCGATGAGTTTCTCCACACGATGGATAAAGTCTGCAAATTCGGAGCGATGTCGCTCCCACGCTTTGCGGTCGATGATAATGAGTTTCATTGCCTTAATTTTGTTTTGATTACTTTATTGTTACTCAGCAAACAAACTGTTATGCAGTCCATTGCCGCACTTCTCGGGTGCAAAAGTAAACCCTCGGAAGCACTGCTGCAAGAAATGAGGATAAGCAGGGAAATAGAAAGAAAGCAATAGAAAAACAAAGGAAATCCGTCTGTGTTATTGCGGTAATGAGATGAGGTGCCGGCTCGTTCCTTTTATTATCTTGTTGTTTTATCGATAATTCGATAGTTCGACAAATCGAGATGTCGAAGTGTCGATAGATAGTTTTATCGATAGATTATTTTGACGATATATAGTTTTGACAACAGATAGTCATGACAACAAATGGTACAAACAATAGATTGTCCGTATTATCGTCAGTCCTATCTGTTGTTAGCTGTTACGCCTTGCGTCCAAAGAGCCTGAGTATGCCGTATTCTTGTCGTGCCTATACTTCTCTACGGCAGCCCAGCCCTGCAAGGTTGGGAGAGATGAATACGACCGCATGGATATAGAAAATGGCAATACCACCTTGAAACAGAAAAATCCTACGGTGGAGATTCTTCTCTCCATCCGCAGGACTCGACCTTTCAGGGCAGACAGGCTGCCGTTGTACCTTTGCACGATAAGAAACGGCATCAGGAACTTTGCGTGCGCCTTTGCCTACAACGCCTTCGGGCTTGCTTCCTCCGTCAGTCTGATCGTTGGCAGATTGTTGCTCTCGATGAGCAGCACTATCGTGCCTGTGAGTTCGGTGTAAAGACGGCCGTATTGCTCGTCAGAAGCCAATGTGTCCGTCAAACCGAATTTGTCGAATGTGGCTTGAATAGCCTTGTTCGACAACAGTATAGGTACGAGTTTCTCTGGGAGCGGTGCAGGAAGTTCCCTTTCAAACTCGTTTTCCAACACGGATATAAGCGTATCGTACTTGGAAAAGTGCAAGCCTTGATACAATGCCTCGCTTGCCATGCTCTCCGCTTCAATGTGTGTAAAGCCTTGTGCTACAGCATCGCAGTAAACTGTGAGAGCCATATCTGCCCGTGCAGTGATAAACTCCGTATCTTGCAACTTTTCGGGGTGATGCTCACTCATGTAACTTCTTAACTTCAATCGAAAGTAGGAAAGTTCCTGTTTGTTCTTCTGTTTCATTGTTTTTCTTGTTAAAAAGTTGGACTTCTTTTTTTTGAATCATTCATTACGGCTGTTACATCCCAATTATGGGACTTGACTTTTTCGGTGTTCTTGACGGACACAGCCGTAAGGCTTTACGCAGTACCCTTGTATGCTCACTACCCATCAGGGGTTGCATTTCCTTGGCAATCTTGCTCTTGGTCACCCGTGCATAAATCTCGGTCGTGGAGATGAAGCGATGCCCCAGCATCTTGCTCACCGTCTCTATCGGAAGTCCGTTCTCCAGACAGATGGTCGTGGCAAAGGTGTGCCGTGCGGTGTGCGAGGTCGCTTGAGTATGCGGTGGCAGTCCTGCCTTAATACATATCTCCTGAATAGTTCTATTGAAATTACTGTTGCTGGGAAACTCTCGAAAGAAAAGCCCCTCCCTTCGTCCGTGGCTCACAATGGCGAGTATTTTCTCGGCAACGGGCAGCAACGGGACAATACTTCTGTTCTGTGTCTTTGTTCGACAGAGCGATATGTACCTACGCCCATCCCCGAATGTATAAACATCGTCCATTCGGAGTTTCTTTAAGTCTGAGAATGCCAGCCCCGTGAAACATCCCAAGAGGAAAATAAGTCTGCAATGGTTATCTGTCGAGCGGTGCGGACGGTAAGCCAAGAGTTTTTGCAGGTCGTCCGCCGTAAGTGCATTGCGCTCGTAGGTAGGCGTTTCTATGTCTATGAGTTCAAAAGGGTCTTCACGAACGTATCGCTCCTGCAATGCCTTGCGAATGACCTGATGCAAGTGGCGTAAGCGGTTGCCGACACTGCTTTCCTTGTTTCCCAAGTCCCGAAGCATGAAAAGGCGATAGTCCTCAAGGAAAGTCTTGTCCACCTCTGTGGGCATACAGTCTGCCCTGTCCCTTACTTGCAGGAAATGAACAAAACTCTTGTAGCTGTCCTTAAAAGCCCTGACGGTCGCCTTGCTTAGTGTTCTGCCCTGCAAATCCTCCTTTTCTTTACAGACGGTTTGGTATAACTCCGTAAGTGTTGGCATAGGGCGACTTTACTGCATATAACGCTCCTTGAGGTATTCCGCCGTGATATAGTTTTCTTCCCTTAATGTACGTTCATAGAGTGAATGCAAGCACTCTTCGATTGAGTTCAGTTGCAGATTGATGCCGCTTGAATTACCTGCTGTCGCCTTGATGCGCCCTTTTCGGGCAAGCCACTCGTCGGGAACGGATTGTAGCTGTGTGGAAAACGAAGAGGATGTGCCGTTACAGGTGATACGACAGCGGATTACGCATAGTCCGTCTTCATTGGTCTTGCTTCTATCTATGTAGAATAGTATGGCAAATGTACTTTTCATTGTTCTGCGGTTTTAGTTGGTCAGTTGATAATGTGCGAGTTGTGGAAGTTTTTTCTCTATGTCCAGAAAGACACGCTCGGGAGAAGTCTCCGCATACACTTGCGTGGTTTTGATTTGACTGTGTCCGAGCATTTTGGAAACGCTCTCAATGGACACGCCCTCCGACAGTGTCATCTGAGATGCGAAGGTATGCCGTGCCATGTGATAGGTCAGCGTTTTCTGAATACCGCAAAGCCGTGCTATCTTTTTGAGGTGTATGTTTACCGTGTCGCATCCGGGTATGGGCAGCAGATACCCCTTGGGCGGTTCGTGTCGGAAAGCCCTCGTGTGAATGCCCCGATAACGCTCGATAATGGCAGTGGCTTCGGGAAGTAGGGGGATGTGGCATACGTTGCCCGTCTTCATTCTCGGCTTGCGTATCCAAGTCATTCCCGCTTCGTGAAAGATGTGCTGCTCCGTCAAGTGATACACGTCGGTATAGGAAAGTCCCGTCAGGCAGGAGAAAAGGAACATGTCCCTCGACACTTTTTCATAGCCTTGCAGTTCGTCTTCTCCCAAGGCTGCGATACGGCTTACCTCCTCCCTCGTGATGTAACGTGGAGTACCCGCTTCCCAACGAATGGAATGGTTGATGAAGGGATAGGTGTCAATGATGTGCCGTTTATACAGGTCTTTGAGCAAGGAAGCCAGCATGGAGAGATAACCAGCCGAAGTGTTGAGCTGAATCCCTTTTCTTTGGCGAAGTAGTCCTCCAAGTCTTTGATAAAGGCGATGTCGGCTTTCTGCACGGGAATATCCTCCACACGGTAGCGATACCTGACGAAGTTTGCCAGATGCTTGTGAAAGAGCAACAGGCATTTTAGTCTGCGTTCGCTGCGGTCTATGCCCACACGCTCACGGAAGCGGTCGATATACTCGTCCGTATGATAAAGCAGTCCTTGCGACTCGCTGTTCAAGCCGAACACCAATTCCCTTACTCGCTCTGCCGTGACGCGAGCATCGGATTTTCCCGAAAGAGACTCATAAACCTTGTGAATACTCACCTGAAGGCGGTCAAGTTCCTTGTTTACTGATACGGCTTCGGCACTCTTGCCCAGCAGTCGGTTTTTGCGACTGTCCCACAAACGAGGAGTACACGAGCATTTGCAACTAAATTGTACCATAGAGCGTCCTGCGCTGATGCGTCCCATGATGGGACTTTTTCCGTTTTTGTCCTGCGTACCTCTCTTGAGGTAGAAAAGCAGCTTGAATTTTTCTTTTTCCATTGTTTTTTGCTTGCAAAATTACACTTCTTTGAGGAACTTTGAGCGATGCAAAACACTGATAATGAAAGAGAAAACACCGTTTTAGTTACCACTTTCAGCCGTCCTTTTCCTTTCATCGTTTGTCGAACGATTTGGTAACTGAACTCCCTCCTTTTCGCTCCCTTTTCTGCCTATTTCCTCAAATGCAACCCGATGAAGAAAAAAGCAATATACACTGTGTGTCAGTTAGATACAAACTTTATTCCATTTCCTGCTTTCTACTCCCATACTTCCGCATAAAACGCAGCCAGCTCAGGCACCTTAATGAATGTCCTAAACCGCTCTTTCTGAATGATGTCATTTGTGATGGAGAACTCGTAGTCGGTAGATTTCTTGGCAAAGACTGCAGCCCATGCATCGAAGCTATTGATACCTTGCTTTTCCAAAGCCTGTGGACGGAGGTATTTGAAGAGCAAATACAATTCTGTCAGACTATTGGAGATGGTCGTTCCCGAAAGGAAAGTCGCTCCCAAATCCTTGCCGGACCTCTCCTGTATGGTACGAATGGCAAAGAGTATGTTTAAGGCACGCTGTGAGCCGTCCGGATTGCCCAAACCCGACACACGGTCATGGCGTGTGTTGAACATCAGGTTCTTGAATTGGTGCGATTCATCTACAAAGAGGTGGTCGATACCCATCATCTTGAAATCTACGGCATCGTCCTTACGCTCGGCGATACTGTCCTGTATATTCTGCAGCTTCGCTTCCAGCGTCTGCTTGCGCTTCTCCAATCCTTTGAGCATCCCACGAGAGATGTCTCTTCCTTGTTGCCGCAACACTTCGAGATTTTCTTCCACGGAGTCCAGTTCCTTTTGCATAATCGCTTCCTGTATCTCCAAGGCCTGCGGTATCATACCGAACTGTTCGTGTGTAAGTATAATACAGTCCCAGTCGTTGTTCTTGATGTCATTGAAGATACGTTGGCGGTTCTGTTTATTAAAATCGTTCTTACCTGGATAGAGTACCTTAGCATTGGGATAAGCTTTCCTAAAAGTGTCGGCAATATCGAATACGTTTGCCTTCAGTCCGATAATCATCGGCTTGTTTGCCAGTCCCAAGCGCTTCATCTCATAGGCAGCCGTACACATGATGAGTGTCTTTCCCGCTCCCACCTCGTGGTCGCAGATGCCGCCACCGTTGGTCTTGAGCATCCACACGGCATCCTTCTGGCTTTTGTAGAGGTCGGCAATACCCAATCGTCTGAGGTCAAGGTCGGGAAACGTCTGGTGCGTGCCGTCAAAGTTGGGTCGCACAAAACAGTTGAAAAGACGATTATAACGATCAGAGAGTTGTTGCTTGAACGTGTCAGGTGTACGTCCGAGCCAATCAACAAAGCCCTGCCTGATTTCCTCAATCTTGGCATTTGCCATCTGGATAGCATGTCCGTCCCTTACTTTGATAGTTTTCGTCTCTCCCGTAACCTTGTCCGTCACCTCCTTGCTCTTGTTGATGTCGGGAATGGTATTGTGCAGGGCATGCTTTAAGAGATTGATACCGTCATAGCGGCGGAACTCACCCTGTACGGCATACTTGTGCCAGATATTAGCATTCTTTCGGTCGCAGACAATGGAATACTCGTCCATGTTGGAATGGTAGGATACGCCAATATCCGTCCCGAAGAACTCCGAGGCGAACCTGCCATAGACTTTGGCAGGTATCCAGCGTTCACCGAGATTAAAGTCAAGGTCTGCAAATGGAATGGGTGTTGGCGTGGCTGCACGCAAAGCGGCAAGGCTCTGTTTGGCTTCCTCATGGTCTGGATGATCCAAGAGCCATGACTCGATACGCTCCGTCTTCTCTATTACATTGCCCGAAATGAACTTGTCCGCCACCTCGTAGGCATTCTCTTCGGGATTGTAATAGATGCGACCTTCCAAGGAAGAAATGATGTCGCTTTCCTCCATATCAGGTAAAAGCGAACTCATGTAGTCAAGTTCCACCGCGCCGTACTTGTTGAGCGATGCGCCAAGAGCCTCCATCGGGTCTGTGGCAACGGTTAGTTCTGTGGTAGAAAGCCGTGGGATGGTCAAAGATGTCCGCCTTGATGTACCTGCCGTTCTCGGAGCGTTCCAAGAAGAGCATTTCCACGCCTGTGGCGTCCATCTTGATGATGTCGGTGTTCGCCTTCTGATTGAAGTAGCCCCAACAGGATACATAATCATCATACAGGTGGTTGAGCCTGCTGCGGTCTTCCCTGTCTTCTGCATGGTTCTCTGCCTCGTAGTCATAGAGACGGTGATAGCACTCCCGTATCTCGATATAGGCTTTGAGACGGGAAAGCTGGGCATACGGCAAGTCCATCGGGTTAAAGGTTGGATGTCGCTTTAAGTCAGAAAGAAACCCCACCTGCCCTTTCTGCACGACAATGGAGCCGTCTCTCAGGTGAGAGTCCGGCGAAGAGAGAAAAGGGCGTGGTGAAGTGTCAAATTCTTTTCTGACTTCTGCTATCGGTTTTGGCTTGCGCTCCTCGGCTTCGTTCATGAAGTCGAAAAGTGACGGCTCACGTGAAGAGGAAGAAGCTGCTTTCCTGCTACTACGGGTACGCCGTTGAGGAGAGGTTACTGACTTTTGTATCTTGGACTCCGATGATTTCTGGGGAGCAGTTTGAGTTATAGGACGGCGTACCTGTGAAGTTCCTGAATTATCCTTGATTTCATGGTTCATACGGGTAACTTCTCTTGTCCAAAGACTGTATTCCTCCGGGGCAAACAGTGACAGCTGCTCCGGTTGTCCGATGTCTTCTATATTATTGTCCACCACCGGATGATGATCGTCGTCAAAGAACACCGTCTGTCCGTTCATCTCTCTTGGGGCTTCAATATCCGTACGGATTTCCTGCGGTTCCTGCTCGTATTGATGATGAAGCGTCAGGGCGGGTACGCCTTCGGGCGCAGGTTCAACGTTTATGGACGGTTGCTCTGACACAGATTGCTGTGGTGCAGACTCCGATGATGGTGGTTGCAATGGAGTGGTCTCTCCATTGGAAACGGTATTTTCTTTTGCCTGTGCCTTGGTAATGGTAAAATCGTCCGGTTCTATGACTTGCCCGACATTAATTCCTGTTTCGGTTTCTAATTCCTCGTTGGATGTTTCGATTTCAGAAATATCGTTCACAATCTCCTTAACAGTGTCTTCTGCCTTTGTTACCACTTCTTCCTTGATTTCCTCTGCCACCACTTTTTCTTTTGTATATTGTCCCCTGACGATTTCTTCCAGTTCGGCTATCTCGTGCAATTTCTTAGGAGAGAAGTACAGGTCACGTTCAATGCCCAGTCCTCTTACTTTTACGCCTTCCATTTCATCGAGGGACATATTGCCAAGCTCCCAGCCATAACCCATCGTGACAGCACCAAAACCAATGCGGCTCTTAGGGTCATATTCCAGAAGGTAGGCTGTGTATGCTCCCATAGGGAAGAAATAGCGTGCATAGGCAACCTTATCGCCTATGAGTTCCTTTCCGTGCTGTAAAGTTTAGGCAGTTGCTTTCTGATACTGTCGGGCATGAGGTTATAGGCATCGTTTATGCCCTTGTCTTCAGTCTTTGTCTTCTCTGTTTCTTCTTTCCGACTTATGGTAATACCCAACTTGCGAAGCTGTTTCTCTGCTTCCGCCTCCCGCTCTGCCTCTGTCATTGGTATACCTGTTTCATATAGTTTACGGTCGATACGTTGTCCCATTTCAAGGGAGAGCCGTGTTCGGAGACTTTCTGCCATTTCCTCAATCCCTCCTGTGAACCGATACTCCCACGCAGGTCTTCCATAAGGGTCTGTACCCATTATGCGCTCTGTGGCAATGGTGCGATGAGAAATGTCTTTCCAATCTCCTACAAAAAGAGAGTTATGCTTGAAGACGACTGAAGACCCTTCTTCTTTGGGAACGGAAACGGTTTCTACGAACTGCTGCTCAATTCCCTCGCTGATTTCTTTACCTGTCTGCTTCTGCAGGACGATGAGGTCACTGCCCACGTCCGTACCTGCATTGTCTGAAAACATACCCGATGGCAGTCGGAGAGCAGAGATAAGGCGGCTGTTCTGCATGAGGTAACGGCGTATGGCTTCATTTCGGGGACTGTCTAATACGCCCTGTGAGGTGATGAATGTCAAAATTCCACCTTCCTTGATGCAGTCCAGACCTTTCACGAAGAAGTAATTGTGAATGGCACGTGTGGACTCACGCTTTAGTGTATCCTTACCTCTACTGTACTCTCGGTCATAGACCATGAAGTCCCCGAAAGGAATGTTGCTTGTAACAAGGTCGTATTTGTCCTTGCCTTCCAGTTCTCCAATAGCTTCAAAAGGCTCGTTTCTAACGAAAATGTTGCCTTTGCCATAAGGGTGCAGGGCTTGGCTGATACGGGCAGTGAGCAGGTCCTTTTCCATTGCATCTACAACACCCACTTGCTTTGCAAAGGTCTCGGCAAAGGCACCCATACCCATAGAAGGGTCTAAGCATCGTCTTACCTGCAGATTTGTGGAGGCAAGTGCGTCTGAGATGGCAGAAACGATACGGGTATCGGTATAGAAGGAGGTCAGTACGCTTGCCTTGATGCTCTCCCAATACCGCTTGGCAGTGTTGGCATCTACGGCTTCACGATAAATCATCTGCTTGAGCTGCTGGGTAGGTTCAAAGAGATTCTGCTCTGACTTGCTCCAATAGCGTATGTCATTGGGGTTATCTGTGCGGTTGAGTACACATTTCAAGCCACCGAAGCCTTGGTAGTTCTGTAAGATACTTTTCTCAGCTTCGGTGGCTTCGCGGCGTTCTTTTTCCAGGCGCAAGACCACACGGATAGCTTCCGTGTTGGCTTGCAGGACTTCTTTCTTATTGTATGCCATAGTGTTTTCTTTTAATAAGTGGAGGTAAAAAGGTCGGGAGATATAAGTATTACCTCCCGATCTATATCTGTAAATCTCCGTTTCTGTCGGGATTATTTTCCTCTTTGTTTTCCTTTCTTGTTCTCAAACTCAAAGGAAGTGGCGTAGTCTTTGCCCAGAACAAGTCGGGCATTGAATTTCTTACCTGCCTTGCTGGTTAGCCCTTTAAGGATAGGCGTACGACCAGAACTTATCAAGTCACGGATATTATCTTCAGAGAGAAGTATGCTGCAGACTTCACGAAACACATGGAAACCACAGGTTTCATGTCTGCACTTGGCTACCTTGGCATAGATGCCAACACTCTGCTGTCCGCATTTTGGGCAGCGGTATACAGGATAGGACTTCTGCTCAGGAGAATGTGAGAGGAGTTCCTCGCAGATTGTTCCCACGTATGAATTAATGCCCTGTGCGAACTTATCAGATGGCATCTTTCCTACTTCAATAGCGGCAAGGGCAAGTTCCCAACTGCCTGTCATCTCAGCATTGGCAATCTTCTTATCTTTGACAATCTCATAGACTGCCAGCCCTTTCTCGGTAGGAATGATGGCTTTCTTGTCCCTTCGGATATAATCACGGAGAATAAGCGTCTCGATGATGTTGGCACGGGTGGCTGGTGTGCCGATACCACATTCTGCCATCGCTTTCTTACTTTCTGCATCTTCGACCTCTTTTCCTGCGTTCTCCATAGCAGAAAGCAGTGTTGCTTCTGTATAGAGCGGCTTCGGTTTAGTCTTATGCTCAGTTATTTCAGCAGAAACAAGTGGCAAAACCTCTTCCTCTGTCAAACTAGGCAATGAAGACAAAATATGTTCATCACTATCTTCTTTCTTATCTGCTTCCGCTTCTTTACCTTTCTGTACGACTTCCATCCCAAGGAGATCTGCCTACACGCTTTCCAAGTAAAGATGTTGGTACCGTCAGTAAACCGCACCTGCATACGCTCTTCCTCGGAATCGGGGGAAAAGGCTTCTATGAAGCGATTAACTACCATTTGATAGATAGTTATTTCATCTGTCGACAATCCTGATGGTGGCTCACCTGTCGGGATAATGGCGTGGTGGTCGGTAACTTTGGCATTGTCCACCGAGTGGCGATTAAGCGGATTGGATAGTGTCTTGCCTACCTTGCGTAGCAGGACGGGTACTTCCTCGAAGACATCCTCGCTGATATATCGGCTGCCTGTGCGTGGATAGGTCGTGATTTTCTTCTCATAGAGACTTTGGGCTATCGAGAGGGTCTTGTCTGCAGAAAAGCCTTGGCGTCTGTTGGCATCCTTCTGCAAGGCAGTGAGGTCGTACAAGAGTGGTGGCGATGTATGCGTTACCTTTCTTGCGACCGATTCAACTTTAAGCCGGCTCTGACTGCGGAGCGTAGTGAGGGCTGTCTGTGCCGATGCTTTACTCTCATAGTCTGTAATGCCAATGGCTTTCAGCGACACGCCCTCTTTCTCCATGAGAGCGGAGAGTTTCCAATAAGGCACGGAAGAAAAATCACGATTCTCTATGTACCGACGGCAGACCATAGCAAGTGTCGGGTCTGTACCCGTCCCAAGGAATAGCCTCCCCTGCGGGCAATGGACAGCACGCGGCTTGCATTGATACCCACGAGCCAGTCGGCTTCACTTCTTGCCTTGGCAGAATGATAGAGATTGTCGTAATGCCTTCCAGGCTTGAGATTAGAAAGCCCCTCACGAATAGCCTTGTCTGTGAGTGAACTTATCCAAGTCTTTCGAAAGGCTTTTTACAATCAAGATATTGATAGATGTAGCGAAAGATGAGTTCACCCTCCCGACCTGCATCGGTGGCGACAATGATATGATCTGCCTTGTCAAAGCAGGAGCATATCACTTTGAGTTGCTTCAATGCTGCTGGATCTGATACATACTCCTTGTCCTTACGCATTTGTCGTACTATTAACTGAAAGGGATTTGGACGGATAGGCAGGTCTTCGGCTTTGTAGGCAGAAAAGCCATAGGCTTCAGGCATGGCGAGGGTGATGAGGTGTCCCATCGCCCAAGTAACGACATAGCCGCAGCCTTCCATATATCCGTCTTGCTTGCTCGTTGCTCCTACGATGCGGGCAATATCTCTTGCTACCGAGGGTTTCTCGGCAATAATACAAGTTGTCATAGTCGATAATAGAATTAAGGGTTACATCTTACGTCCACGGGACTTCTTTTGTTTGTTCTCGTCCTGCTTTTGCTTCTGCTCGGCAGTAGGTTGTGTCTGTCCCGTTTTGAGTGGTTCTTTCACATTTTTGGTGGCTTCATTGGTCTTGCCGTGGTTATTCACGGCTACCTGTGTCTTGTGTTCTTCCGCCACAGCTACGACCTTTTCTTTACCGGTTTCCTGCTTCTTGTCGGGATTCCATTTATAAAAGCGTGGTCTATTCTGTTCCTTGTCCATGCGGACATAGGCGTTGAATGGTTGCCCCTGTTTGTCCACCATATTTTTTAGGTATAGTGTACGACCGCTATCCAAGGCTTCACGCTGTTTATCTGACAGCTCCAAGCCGCAGAGCTTATGCGGTGCGCCTTGCTGTTGTGTCTGCAGCTGCCGTTCCTTAAATCCACGGTTATTGTCAAAGATGAACTCAATGCCTTTCTTCTCTGCATTGACTTGCAATAAAGCATCGAAGGACTTGCCGCTCTTGGCGGTCATGCCTTCCACCTTCACGGCTTTGCCTTCCACAAGGTCTTTGTACTGGGCATCAGAGAGCGTTACGCCCTTGATTTCCTTGGGGATGTTCACACGGTCGGCACGCAGGGCTATAATTTCGTTGGTTTGTGGGTCGATAGAAACGTACGCAGAGAATGGTTCGCCATTCTTGGGTATTACCTCGATGGTCTTACCCAGATTACCCGTAGTGAGGAGTTGCTCCTTTTCTTCGGGAGAGAACTTGTAGCCCATATAGGGAAAGTCGAGCTGTGGTTCTTTTCTCAAAGGATGAATTGCCAGCCGATATTGCCGCTATCGTCCGTGCGAAACGCTAGGCGGGCTTCGGTGTAGATGGTAGTGTCTCCAATAGGTACGGCAATCGTCAAGAGGTTACTCTTTTGCCAGTTAAGCATCTTTTCCAATTCTCCGCTCTGTTCCAATCGCTCACGGGAAAGACCGAGATCGTCGAGTTGCTTCCAATCAATCTTCGACTCATCGATGGCAGTAGCATTCTTCTGTCGGGGCAGATAGTCCTCAAAGGGAACACCCATCTCTGCCAGTTGCTGTTTGCTTTCGGACTTTTCACGGCTTTGCAGCATAGTGCGGAGATTGTCCACGCCCTGCTCCACATTGTCTGCCAATACCTTGTACAACCCGAAGTGAGTCGGGTTATTGAACTGTTTGAGGAAGTTAGTCATGAAGTTTTTGAGAAGTCCGTCCTTGTTGCTGAACTTCAAGAATGCCGCTTGGTTGGCAGCGACAGCCTCTGTTGTTTTAAGGTTTCCCTTGTCGTCAATACGAAATTAGCGGAGAGTTTTCCGCTTCCTTTTCGTTCGTTACCTCCGTGCGGTCTTCCAAGACCAGCACATAATTGTCATTGTTATTTGATTCCATTGCTTGATAATTTTAATGAGTGAATACTGTTATCAAGCAGCTAAGTTATAGTAACACTATTAAAGATTTAAGAGTAGAGGAAATTAGCGGGAATAGTCAAGAACAATAGGAAAAAGATGGGTATATAAAAATAAAGAAGAAAATGTTTGCTGCGTCGCTAAAAATCAACTACTTTTTGCAAACGAAAGTTAATAACCTTGTAGAGTTATAAAATCAAATTATGGAGGTAATAAATAGAATTAAAGCTGTCTTGGCTGAAAAAGCAACTGACCGGCAAGTGGCTTGCTGAAGAAATAGGAGTCTGAAAAATGCCATATCAAAATGACATTCCAACAAGGTATCAGCCTCCTTTGGGGTGCTTTCTAGAGATTGCTGCACTACTTAGTATAGATATCCGAGAACTCCTTATCTCAACGAAACTTCTATAAATAAGAACGATCTACATCTTTTGAATTTGTCACATGGAAAAATAACTCGCCATTACGGGACTTCCAAAACTCAATATTAGCAAATATAGGCGAATCAGCTTTTTCTACTTTGCATCCTACTATTGAGTACATGATCATGCTCAGACTAAAAGTAATTCTGTACAACAGATTAGCGAACTCAATGATATGTTTGCCCGCATTGCTGCGAGTAATGCTTATGTGGAGGATTTGAATTATAACGATGCAGAAGCCATAAACCTTCCTCTTGGTTTGAAAACGATCTGGGATGGTATGGAGATAACGATAGCCATCAGTCGTTTTTGCCTTTACAGACTTCTTTCATAGAGCTTGGCGTTTTACGCAAAGGCGGTCATTCCACAAGGAACAAATGGCGGGCGTAGCGGTACTTTTCTTTGGGGCAGAAGGAATAAAAGGAACACATACAGGTGGTCCGGCAGGGAGAATTAAAGCTTTCGCTCCTGCACGATGTCGAGATACCTTTCAATGGTGGAAAACAAAGATTGTCCTATGGTAATGGACTAAGCAAGGAAAGGGGTATTTCTCAAAGTGACACCTACATGACTATTGGCTGTGATGGTTTCCATAATTTAGCCATTGACGCGGAAGTCCACTTTCCAACCTCCCTCATAGTCAGGGCCGGGGGACAAGGTACTGCAAATGGCAGTACTTATAAACCAGCTACAAATAATATAAATAAGGATAGAATTTATCAAATCAAGTCGTAGGTCATTTTAATACTGTTAGAAAGTTGGAATGACCTTCTTGTGTCTTTAGACCTACCAAGTTTTGAAAATCAAAGGACTGAAAGACTACGTATTCTCATTGAATAACGTCATTTTAGATTTCAGTAGTAAGCGGAACGCCAAAACGATACGTTTTCCACAGGAATACCAGCAAAATTATCTTCCCGATGAACAGGTGCTATGGAGAGGGATATATGCGAAAATGTCTCTGTAACATTACCGAGGCTTTTTCACGAGCTAGTTTCTCGGCTAAGGGATTGTTAATCGATGATTATGGTATAACGGGGCTTTTCTGCCGACAGTATTCTCGCTTGATAAGGGCAGATGCTGACGGCTGGCGGTTTTCTGTTGACCATTTGGACTGAACCTTATGGCCGGTGAACTTGTCGCCGCAGAATTCACGGGCGACTAGGCTTACCGTTCAAGGGTAAAAATACTACCTGGGATATGAAGGATACTGCAACCTAATAATGAATATACGATGCGGGTTAAAAATGAAGAAGCACTTGATTTCTCCATTTTTAAGGCAAAAGGCTCATCTCGAAAAGAATTCCAGTGTCACTTTACGCTTAGTAGAAAAATCGTTTTATCGTAGCAATACTTCATGGATATATGACTCTTGGAAAAGAGGGAAACAGCGACTCCACATCACAAACACAAAATTTGATAAGATTAGTTTCCGCGGTCTTAGACTCACGACGGTTTGCTCCTTACATTTCCGCTGAATACTTCAGTTATAGGAGAGGCAAATTGGGACACTTTTCCTTTATCTATAAACAAACTTGCACTTAATCACTCTGATACACAGCATGTAAGATTAACAATAGGGGCAGGAATTAATCTCGGAAAGAACCTATTCTCCGAACAACGGAATTAAACCTCCTTGTAAATATGAAAAATCAAACTTGGGTGTTTGATAAATTAGAGGTAGGTTCCATTGCTGTAAATTCTGTTATCTGCAGGTGTTATAACGCTGAACGGGCATCTCAATTGGCATAGAGGTGATAGCGATTTACGGTAATGGGTTCGCCGGTGATGTAACTCTTGGGTTTTTCTTTTGATGGCAAGGTGAGAAAAAGATACGAGTATAAAGTCAAAGCATGATATTTCCATTACGTCGAGCTGCTTTTCGGACGAAAGATGATTTCCGCCATTGGTATGCTGATGGAATGGCAACTTTCCATCCAGGCATACTCAATTATCGGAGACACTGGACTCTAACGGAATAGGCGGTGCTTTAACATCAGGGCGTGCTAGAAGGTAGAAGTCCGGGAAGGTGACGCTTTACCAGTTCAAACTATATCCCTGATGCCTCTATGGGCTTTGGATTCAAGGCTTCTACCGTTATTGAAATCAGTAAGGTCGCCTATGGTGAAGCTGCTGAAATGATATTTTCAAGGCAGGTGGATTGGCATCTGCAGGATCTTATGGTTATGAATTCTCAACAGGGAGGAGGCGGAGGTAACACTCTGTCAGTGACAAGCTCGAAAAACAACAGCAAACGTTCCCAGCTAAGTTATCGGAACAGTTTAAGCAAAATGACTGGGTACAGTTAACCAAGGCCATTAAATCTATTCCGGAGCAATTAGGATATGGGACTACTCAGGACATTATGTATCCAGATGGATTTCAAAACCATGCTGCATGCCAGTTCTAAAGTTTATCTCAATACCTGCAGAATCTATTCGTGGTGTGGGGAACGCGCTCAGGCTGTGGGAGTTCTGTATGCAGACCCAAAGAATGGTATTTGCATTTAGGTACCCCGTCCAACAGCGCTTACGTACAGTTGGCAGTAGGAAATATTCTGCCATAAAGACAGTGTTTCTCTTTATGGCAGGAAGTCGTAGTCCGGATATGCCGGCTCCCCACAGGCTGTAGCGATGATATTAGGACAAGACCCAAACAGGTTGAGTCTTGGGCGAATCTAAATGCGCTAAGCACAGGGGAAGGGATTTGCATTCGGATCAGAACCATCCGTCAAGACCGGTGATATTCAGTTCTTGATAATGTATGCTAATTTCAATGCAGGTTTGGGCTTTGATGTGATGCTCAAGGACCATGCGCAGGCACAATGTCGAGGCCGTTCCGGTACTATCGGTATGGACGGTTGGTATGCCATGGGGCAAACCTATGCCATGTTACAAGGAGAATTGGGCGTAAAGGTAAAGTTATGGCTTATCCGTATCCGCGTACCGGTAATCAAAGGGCAGGTGCAACGGCTCTTTTTGCAGGCAGGACTTTCCTGATCCAACCTTCTTTAAGGGCTATTTAGGAGTGAGATCTCAATGGCTCAGATTGATTAAGGGTAAGGCGCGTTTCAAACTTTCCATCGGTGAGGAATGCGATGTTGTAATACCGGGGAGTTCTCCGATAGAAGAACCAATGATAAATGATTTGGCTCCTGCTGATAAAGAGAATGAAGTCAGCGTATTCTCCGTTCCTCAGGGCAACTTTCAACATTGCAATAGGAAAGAGTTTCGAAGCGACCACTGATGCTGGAGAAACGACCTATTACCGCATCAATCTCAAGAGAATTCATAGTCAAAGATAAAAAGGAACATGTCATACCGGGTAAGCTCCTTTGGGGAAAGATAAGACGGATGTTTCGTTTCAGTCTAAAGAAATTCTTCCTCCTAATACAGATTTGACGGCAGTAGTCCGTATTATTTTTCGAAGAATGGAAGAATGGTGTTTGGAAGCCGGTGACTGACCTCAGGAAAACCAGCCTTTGAAGAAAAAGATAAATCATTTTACGACAGGTAGCAGCGCTGAGTGACATTCCTATGCGGAATATTGTCTATGCCTATCCTGTGATAGGGCAGAGATACTCCTTCCAAAGAATACTCCAAAGGCTATGTGCAACCTACAGTTTGGACAAAAATACCTATTTGAAAAAGGTTTTGACTACAAGCTTAGTTTCTGTAAACAAAACAGAATGAACGTCGAAGTACAGATTTCAAATATAACGAAGCAGAGAATCGTTTAGAGTTTACCCTGCCGGAATTGAGAAGGCAGACAGAATATATATTAGATTTGTCGTATTCCGCAGCACAGAAGGATATGGCAAACGACAATAAAAAATCTTCTGGAATTAAGGAAATAAAAGACAATGATGATTTCTCAGGACAAATTGGTGGCGAAAAAGCTATAGCAAAGATTTCCAATGAGATGGAACAATCGATTCGGAATATGGCTTTACAACCAGTCAAGTATGCCACTTTCAGAAGAAGATGCGAAGTGTCAAGGTCCGTGATAACCTTGCCATAGATGCAGGTGTTACACTGTTGCTTGGGGCTAATGTACAAGGTAAGGAAGCCTTCGACGAAGCTGAAGTCATCGGTGTGGAGAAGACTCAATACAAACCTTTGCTCACTCTTCGCTCCGACCTCAAGGAAGAATATTTCAGAGGTGCAGTCTTGCCACTTGTTTATGAAGGATACCCTTATGGAAATATTCATCTCTCCGAGAGGGAAGAACAGCCAATCGGCGTCCCTCCCTATAGAGCTTTCTCACCAAGCCAGAACTATCTTTCTGCTTTACATTCAGAATCGGTGAACTTATCTTTATATCACTTTCCCTTTACATTTGATGCTTCTTTGGTATCATACAATGACTATCGAGACCTTCTAGAATACAATCATAAATAGTAGGGATGCTGTTGCCCCACAGGTTTACAATCGTTTTGTCATGGGCTCTTTGCCTGTTTTGAAAAAAGGCAAGTATCAAACAACTATCAGTTACGTATTGCCAGATGGAACGGTAACAGGCAGTGTGGACTTCATCTATACCAACCAACTTAATTTGAACAAATAAATATGCGTTATATTAAGAAGAGCTCTTTTTCTGTTCGTTCTCTGTACTTACGCCCTTATTGGAATGGCACAACAGAAATCGACATCCAATATCAGAGCCCGTGCAGAAATACATTCTGACCGTATTCTTTTGCGTTGGATTCCAAGTGATGCGAAAAGTTGGGACTCTGCTTAATCAATATGGTGTTCGTTTGGAGCGTTTGACAGCATCACGTTCCGGTGTCGTATTGGATAAACCTGAGTTGAAAGTCCTTTCGGAAAAGTTGAAACCGGAAGCGACAGATACATTAAAACGGATTGCAGCACAATATCCGATGGGAGCAGTCATTGCACAGGCTGTCTTTGGGGAAGACTTTGAAGTCAGTTTGGGTAATAATCTATATCTAAGGCCATTTCCTTTGATGAAATGCGGCAGCAACGCTATTTATTTTCCCTTTATGCTGCGGATCTCTGTTTCAATGGCTATGAAATCGGCTGGGGATGGGAGGATAAGGATATAAAAATGGTGAACGGTACTTGTACTGTATTACTCCTCTTGTGCCTAAGAAAAAGTGTCAAATAGGGCAAGGGTCTGTTTTTACCATTGTCGGTGATCAGCTAAACCAATTCGTCCCATAGGATTGTCTGCCCGTTTTAGCGAAGCTGGGGCTTTTTATCGTGATTATAATACGCTATCTCATCTTTATTCCTCTTATTTTATTGAAAAGAGCGAGGATGGTAAGATTTTCAGTCAATTTCAGACCTACCTGTTACACGCATTGCAGATGTGGATAAGAATCCTTATGCTCCGATTACCTATTTGGACAGTATCCCTGAAGGGAAGATCATATATTATAGGGTTGTTGGCGTAACGCCTTTCGGCAGTAAGGGAGCGTACAGTGATATTGTTTCCGGGATTGCTTACCCTGCTTTTGAAGGCTATACCTATGATAACAAGTTCCTCATTTGACAGGAATGGTGGAGCAGACATATCTTGGCAGTTTGATGGTGCATCACAGGAGTTAATCAAAGGCTTTAATGTTCTTCATTCTACTGACGACAAGGATTATACCATTCTTATCGGCAACCTCAATCCACAGCAGCGGAATTATCATATAACGAATATTGGAAGGCATATCTATTATAAAATTGAGGCAGAAGCCAAGAAAGGTGCTTCTACCTGTTCTTTACCGGTACTTATCCAGCCCGTGGACAGTGTGCCGCCGGGAATACCACAAGGTTTATCTGCACAAATAGAACAGTCTCGGTGCCGTGCATTTGTCATGGAAGCCAATTCTGATGCTGATATTTATGGTTATCGGCTATATCGCGGACAAACAAAGGGAGAGGAACTGATTCCCATTACGGATTTAGCCATCCGTGAAACAGCCTATACGGACAGTATAAACCTTGACAACCTAAATAATAAAGTTGATATGCTTTAACAGCCCTTGATGAACGATATAACCAGTCTGACCTGAGTGAGACGATAGAGGTTGTTAAGCCAAATGTTATTCCCCAACGACACCTGTAATTGTCGGATGGAAAGCAGAAGACGGGAGGAATGTTATTGAATGGACCCAAGATGAAAACCCTATCTTGCCGGATTTATTGTGGTACGTACTGACGTGGAGGACAGAACTCGTCTTGTTGCTCGGCGTGTTGAGAGTCCCATAAGTATGAGGTATGAAGATTATAACATTGAATCAGGAAAAGTTATCTCTATCAGGTGATTGCTTATACCCTCTAATCAGTTACGTTCTCACCTATCCAATCCCATAATATTGAAATCTAAGATGCAAGGGATGGATAATGATTCTATTAAATTCGGACTTGAAGCCTTGCCGACGGTATTGCTATCAAATGGGATATACACTATAAGGATTTGATGTCCGTAGCATTATAAGTTAGACGATTCCCAAGACAAAAATACCTTTATAGAGAGAATCTCACCAGCTTTTAGGAGAATTTGTAGATAAAGAAATCTTACAAGGAAAAGAATGAATATATCTTAGTTGTTGAAAGCAAAGGGATACACCCTATAACATGTAAAAAGGAATTAAAATATGACAAGAAAGGTTCTAAATGTCCTCTTGCTATTCATCTGTTCAGAATGCATGGCACAGAGATATCTCGTTGAATATGATGTGGAATTTTTCCTTAACAGAGATGGACTCCGTTATTATAATACACTTTACTATACCACTAGTAATAATGTTACTAGAACAATGCCACAATTTGAATTCTATCAACTGAGAGATAGTTATTTGAGAGTTCAGGCATATAGAAATACCTGCTTCTGATGGTCCTATTAATCATCTGTGGATAAGGAATTTTTACCAGAAAAGAACAGTTGGGTGGAATTCTAACGAGGATTATCACAAAGCCACTATAAAAGTTCATCTAATCAGACAGAGTTTTCTTGTCAAATCTATATGGGGGCTCTTACACATAAAGGCTCTCATGTTACAACTCATAAGTTTATCGCCTATCCTGAATTACTTTTTATTGGTGCACAGCCTACCTTGTTGCCTAGCAAGGAAAAGGTCCTTATCACAAATACAGCCGGTTTTCCACATTCTGCATACAAATGGCAATATTCTATAGATGGTGCCCAAACTTGGATTAATGTTCCTTCCTCAGTTATTAATTCTCACCTAATGGTTCTCTAAAAATTAGTGGAACAGATTTGATGAGTGAAAGTGCATTCCAGCAGCTTGCAGCTCAAGGAAGACCTGTTTTATTTCGAATATTCAATCCGGTAAAGTCTAGTGAAGTGATAAGTTTACAGGCTGCTTTATCATCTCCTACTGTTTTATCTCATGAAGTTGTCCTCGAAAGATGCCACCAGTCAGGTGATGCAATAATTAAGATGACATTAGATCGCCCTTTGCTTTCTGGGAGAAGTTTTGAGTTGTTTCATAAATGGTCAGTCTATCGGAAATGCTGGTAATGTAACTTTAGATAGTAACAATAGTTTTACCTTGGAGGATATAATTTCGGGACTTATGCCATATCCTTTAAAGGAAGTTATAATGGCAATAATACTTATACAGGTGATACTCGACATAAGTTTACGGCTATAATAGCAGAACGTCCAGCCATCACTCATTCTTTCACCCAAAAGAATGTTAGTTGTTTTTCCGGTCATGATGGAGAGATTGCATTGGCGGCATCCGGTGGAACAGGGAATTTCACCGCTACACTTACAGATGCTCGGCGGTTCTGTTGTGCAGACACAAACATTCAATACGGCAATGTAAGTTTCAAACGGTTATCAGTTGGCAATTATACTTTGCGTGTGCAGGACAGCAATGGTTGTGTTGCCAAGACATCATCAGGAGAAGAACTTATCCACCAAGTGATACTTTACAGAGCCAAATGAGGCTGTTAGTATTACAGAAAAGAGCAAAAACTAGTCCTTTGGCCTATCAATCTTCCGATGGGGCTGTTCAAATAGCTGTTTCCGGCGGTACACCTTCCGCTTCCGGATATACAGTACATTTTGTGCGGAAAAAGCGATGGTCAAGTCTTTACACCAACAGATCTGCATTCGGATGGTAGCCAATACATCATACCCTTCGTAATATTCCTCGTGGCGAATATACAGCTATAGCTGAAGACATGAGATTTGCCCTGTTAGGGAATGAAGACAAACAGGTTCCTGTGGCTGCCATGCACAATTAGCGATAACACTTTCTGCGCCTCTTTTAACTGTAGAGGTTGAAGAGACACATTTTATCAGCTGTCATGGTGATAGTGATGGAGAACTGACTGCTCATGGAAAAGGAGGTAAGTTTCTATTATTTCCGCACAGCTCCCCTATACGTATACTTGGTATAAAATATCGGGAAGTACAAAAGAACAACTTCCGCTGCAGATAGACAGTGTTGCCCATAATCTTTCAACGGGACAATATCAAGTTAAAATTACAGACAGCAATGGTATATCTGTAGAGTCAGCTGTGTTTGAACTTAAACAGCCGGACTGTTGTCACTGTCATTTACAACACGCCCACCTTCATGTCGCGCGGAGGAGCAGGACTTATTTCAACAACCGTAACCGGTGGTACGGCTCCCTATACTTATGAATGGAACAAGGAAGGAGCAACGGAAGCAAATCTCACCATCAATGAAGCAGGCAGCTTTTTTGTCAGAGTTGTAGACAGTCGCGGCTGTTCCATTACCGGGAATGTCGAGGTAACAACTCCTGAAGCCATTTCTATCAAACCAACGATTACCAATCCGACTTGTTACGGTGCAGACAATGGTGCAATATCTCTTGAACTGTCAGGAGGTACGGCTCCTTATACCATACATTGGGAAGATGACAATACCCTATCTACACCTAATCGGGAACATCTCAAAGCAGGAGAGTACGTAGCTGTCGTCAGCGACCAAGCCGGATGTTCCCTTCATTATCGTGTTGTCTTGGAACAACCGGAAAAGATGACAGTAAAACTTAGTAGCGGGTTTACACTTTGCCATGAGCAATCACGTAAAATAACAGCCATACCGAGCGAAGAAAATGTCACCTATCAATGGTTGCGATGACGGACAACCCTAACAGAAACCGGCAAGGAACTTATAGTAGTAAAGCCGGTCATTATCGAGTTGTTATTACGAATGAGAAAGGTTGTACGGCAACATCTGAGGTTGAAATCAAAAGCCAGTAACACAGAACTGCCTTTGGATATAACCATACCGTCATCAGTCACAGCCGGTTCCCCTATCCATGCTGTCAACATCAGCCGTATAAGGGCTGACAAATTAGAATGGTCCTTGCCCGACAATGCTGTTATTACAAGCAAGTCCAACGAAAGTGTTGTCTTTACCATTCCAACACCCGGTATCTATGAAGTGACACTCACAGGATATTTGGGTGACTGTTCTACGGTTGTCAGCCAAAGATTAGAAGTTCTTGGCGAAGGAGGAGTAGTTCTGCCCGATGGAAAAGGAGATGCGATCAAACAGTTTTTGATTAGTCCTAATCCGACCTATAGGGATTTTAAAGTATATGTTGAACTCAAAGAACCAGGGACTTTTACTCTAGGCTCCTCTCTCCGACATCTGTTGAAATGGATAAAAAGGAGATTAAAAACATCCAAAAGCAGACTTGAGTATGAATTGTGTGGCGATACGGAAGGAGTATTCAAAGTGGAGCTGTCTGTTGGAAACGAGAAATCCACGCTTAGAATCACGAAAAAAAGAAAATAACAATTGATAGGACTCATGATAAAAGCAGGTCATATGAACAGACAATATATCCATTTCTATTGGCGTTTTAAGGTTTTATTGATTTTCCTCATCCTTTGTTGGGCAGGAAAGCAGGTATGCCCAATACTATCCAATCCATGCTACCGTTCAATGGCCGTCTCCTCAAAGTCCCTTACTTGTCGGATTATTATAGTGGGAGCCGTGACAGGCTGATCGTCAATCTGCTCAACCGCGACCTACAGCAACCCCTGCTCTTTGCCAGACTACGCATCAGGATTAAGAGTACAGGTTTTCTTGCCACCAGCCGTGAGGAAATCAACTACCCGATGTTGGAACTCAGTGTCAAATGTCCCGACCCGCCTGACTAATATAGACCTGTCCCCCATCTTCAACCACAGAACCTATAGATTAACGGCAGGCTGCATAACGGTCAGTTACCCACGGGATATACGGAATTCTCCGTGCAAGTGGTAGACTATTATACCGGACGAACGCTTTCTGATTGGCATACGGGACGTTCCTATTTGGATGTGAAGAAACCTCCGATTCTCAACTTTCCTGAAAAGGATGCCCAAATTGGAGTCACAGAGCCGCTCTATATTCGTTTCCAATGGATGCCCCCGTCATCAGGGACTTGTAGGCACGGAGTATGAGTTTGTGCTCAAAGAGCTTCTAATACGGAGCTGCTCCGCAGTCCGCCTTTGCCTACGGCAATGAGATCTATCGTGTTCGTACGCGTAATACGACGTTGAACTATACCCATCTTGACCCCGTTCTCTTCCCCAACCGTTGCTATGCATGGCAAGTGCAGGCCATCGCCCGTGACGGTGTTGATGAAGTGGGTATGTTTGAAAACGGCGGTTATAGTGAAATCAACTGGTTCTATCTTAATGACAACTGTCAGGCACCGACGGGTTTGAGAGCCCTTCCCCGTTTTGCCAAGGTGGACCTTTCATGGAACAAAGTTATAGGAACCACTGGCTACATTGTGGAATGTCGTCCCCAAGACCAAGTTCAATACTTATGAATGGAGCAGAACCCGGATAGCAGGTGAACACCTTACACTGTCCCAATTGAAATTAGGTTGGACATACGAATGGCGTGTGGGGACGCTTTGTACGGATGACCGTCCGGTATTCTCTGGCGTCAGTGAGTTTACACTCAGCAAACAGAATGAAGAGTTGCTGGCTGACTGTGGAAAGGAACCAGTGAGGAAAGACCTGTCACAAGAGCCAAACTTACGGATAAAGGCCGGAGACATCGTTACTATCGGCGGTGATTATCCCATGACCATTACCGAAGTTGTCCCCTTAGGAGACGGCTGGTATTCTGGACGTGGCAAGACCCGACTGAAAACCATTATCGATGCTCCCGTTGCACTTCGTTTCGACCGTCTACGCATCAATGTGGATAACTTCCAGATAGACGGTACGGTAGAAGCGTCCTACGATGAGAAGAAGGGAAGATAGCTAACCTGATTATGTTGATGATGGCGGTAAGGATATGAAAACCTGCTACTATCCGTATTCGTGAACATAAACTGGACTTTACGCTCCCCGATATACCACAATTTGTATACAATCCCAAGACAGGAGAATTAGAAACAACCGATGCTGAGGGTAATCCACAGACTATCAAGATAGATGACGGAAAATGCTTCGTATGATAGTATTTTTCCTATGCTCGTTACTGACAACAAGGAAAATACCTATCAGATTAGCCCGTCAGAACAAAAATACCGAAGGGACAGCAATGATGTCGAAACGGGGAGAAAGGATGAAAAGATAGAACTTAATTGTGAACGTGTGGATCGTGTTGAGATTTCAATACAGGAATCTCTGTCAAGCAAGTATGGCTATATACACTTTAAGCCCGAGAGGGGAAATATGCCTTTGATGATGGTCAGGAGAAGTGGTACAAGAAAAGTCGTCAAGGTGACCACTTTTACAAGCCATTTGCAAGGGTTATATTGCTCCTGGAAACTTGTTCCAACAGGAGAGAACGATGTTGTTACGGCAAAGTATGATGGCTTGAGGAATATTGACTTGAAAAAGGTTCACTTTGCCTCTGAACCCATACTGCTGCACCGCCGGCAAAGCTTAATGAGGCAGAACAGACATGGACGATTAGCCTGCGTTCCGTATCGTCCGGTGCAAGTTATGATGTTTTTGCCGTCTACGAAAGGAGTGGTCATCGGCAAACTCCGTGTGGTGAGCTATACGAAACAACAGCATAAGACAGTAACTCTTGTTCCGATAAACAGTTAAGTTAGATAAATCAGCTATTGAACAGCAACTCAATACCATCTATAATCCTGTTGGCGTGCAGTTCACCGTGAATGTGGATGAAAGCATGCGCGGCAATTATGACTGGGAAGTAGAAAGTGAAAAGGATGGACTGCTGAGTACGGTCGGCAAGTCTTTTTGGGGCTATGATAAGGAACTTAAAGAAAGTACCGAGATGCTTAATCTGCAAAAGACTTACCAGCAAGCAGCAGGAACATTGGATGGTGTCTATTTATTTGTGCTGAATGGTGCTACGGGGCTTGAGGGGCAAAAAGGCGATTTACTGGGTGAAATGCCTCGCAAGAGCAGATTCGGGTATATCTTCGCAGGTACTAGCCCTAATACAGAAGAAATAGTTCATACCATTGCCCATGAATTAGGACATGGTATATTTACCTTGCAGCATACTTTTGATGCTGAATATGGAAAGGTACGCAGGAACAACAAACAATTTGTTTGATTACACAGAAACGGAAACCGACCTTGCTGCTTTCCAGTGGAATGTCATGGCCAATCCTGCAGTATTTACCATGTTTGACAAGAGTGAAAAAGTCAACTTGACAGAAAAGGTTGCAATGGTCTCTGGTAGCAATTTGGGAATAAGTCCATCTGGACAACTCATCTATCGTGTAAATACTCCTGTTCGTGACGGGACTATTGTGAAAATCATTCATATTGGTTCTAACCGTATTTGGGGATATGTACTCTGTGAGGGGATGGAAAGCTAATAGATAATTATTCATGAATAATAGATGTAAAAGACTATGTTAGTCAGAATGGGGTTAAAAGCAGGAGATAGCAAAAGCGAAAAATATCAAACATATTTTATAATACAACATCAGAACCAAGTGAGTTATAATCTATAAATATCAGGGTGATGCTGTGTTTATGCGTATGCGACAGCTACTTGTACATCCAATCCTATAACAGGAGAAGTACATCTTCTCAATCAAAGTGAATGGAAAAACAGAAATACTTTTGGAATGCAGATGTCTCATGCCGTAGTGCGTATATGGGGAAACAAGTTAAACTTTGTCCGGATGAGAAGTTAAAGAGTGATAGCATATCTCTTTCCTACTTAGTAATAAAACAGATATAAAGATTGTTAATGAAGTCATAGATTCTGTTTGTACTACTTCCCTGAGGACTTTTGCCATACAATAGAATAATCGACTTAATAGAAATAATTGTTTCATCAAAAATATAAAAGAACCTTTCAGAAAGATCTATCTTACGTCTTCTCTCTTGCATAAAAGGACAAGATTATTCAACCTTTTTGTAAAATTAGAAGAGAATGAAGCGTCTTTGCTATTGATAGCTGGAATGGATGATGTGAGAATTCTTCCTTGGGAGGGACGGAATTACACTCGATTCATAGACATATTAGTATCAATGATGTTGGAAACACCAAAATTTTTATAGTTCAGATCGAGTCACAGAGTTCTGTACTAGTTCTAAATTTGGAGCCAATTCGACTATCAGAGACAATGGCTGGATATACACAATATGTGTATAAAGGGGAATTAACAGATGAAGGTAAGGTTGATATTAAACGTAGGACTGAGCATATAGTTATGTAAGAAACATAATTACTTCTAACCAACAGGATGAAATTGTTACAAAATTATTACCCTTTTTCACCTATTTTTACTTTTTGCCTAAAGATTTAGAAATTGATTTAATAGGAGAAGCTTTTAGGGGACAGCTCAAAGACTCAACATATATATTGTACCAGCTGTTTTACAGTATTATAATGATAAGCTGTTTAACGACAAAGTAGAAAAACTTTACTATGCAGTTGATATTGCCACAATTGCTCTAAGTGGAGGAACAGTTAGCTACAAAAGTCCATTGGGCCTGTAGACTTTTGGGCAATGGCTGAAGTTGCAGGAGCCGTTGGGAATATTACGCATTAACACACAGATGATTAGTAGCCCTAGAGTGAAAGAGGTGGTGAGATTTACAACGCTGCTATGGGGCTTATCGGTTTAAAGAACCTAGGATACAAGGTGGCTATAAGTTTGTCAAAGAGCTGCAGAATCGCTGAACCAAAGTTTTAAAAACCAATTAGTATCTAAATATTTAGATTATCGAATAGCAATAACTAAGTTGAAGAACTCCAATGATTGGGCAGAATCTCTCTGCAGAGGTAGGCAGAACGTAATAAAACAAGAAAAGTTTTTATAGCTTTCGCAGACGCTACAAAAATCTTCCAAATGATAAATGGGAGCACCTGATGATATTTTATCAATGGTAAAACCAAAACAGGATATTTTACATATCAGGAAGGGGAACGTCCAGCACCTGAAACCTATTTAGAGACACGTTATATAAAAGAGCATTTTGGCTAAGTTTTGAAGGAGAGGTTTCTTGTCTTTCGTTTGAGAAATCTGTATACTTATGGACAAATAGGAAGAGATGATGGATTATTTATACGCCCAAAATAGAATGACAAACTTTTACAAAGAACGGTAAAAACATTTCACAGATTGGAAAACGAATTGGGTATTCCGAGAAGGGTTCATGGTCTTCAAAATTACATCAAGGGTGATAAATTGATTAGAGTTGACATAAAAATTAACACACACTCTAAATTAAGAATACCATCAGGTACTAATAGAGGGCTGATGAATGCTATGGATCCTGGAGGCAAGACTTTAGGAGGTTTCTAGAGGCAATTATAGAACCCATAAAAGTAAAAATACGAACATATACACAACTCAAATACCTGTCCAATGAAAAAGAGAAGATGAAATAATCAAATCATTGAACTACACGAGGTGTTCAAAGAATATAATATTGTCAAAAATCTGTTTGACGGAAATCTCGATAAATATTATAGTAGTAAAGCATTATGATAGTAATGCCGAGGTGATTGATTGTTCAAATATTGTATGGGCTCTGCATGCAATGTTAGTGGATAATGAAGTAAGCCTTGACAGAATAAATAAAACAATTAATGATGTTGAAGTAAAACAGATGTTTGTAGGATACTATATACTTCATTTATCATGTAAAATAAAATTATATATAGATCGCTATTTGGTTTTTGATTATAGTAATCTCTATGAAAGGATAAAACAGAATTTACTCAGTTGAGATGAGTAGCACTTTTGATAAAATGAAATAGAAGATTTCCAGAGATAGTTCTGATGTTAAATATATGCTGCAAGTAAGTCTGAAAATACTGCCTACCCAACAGAAGCTATTATTAAAACGGAAGGTGATGATAAAAAGATGTTGATTACAGTGTTAAAAGAGATTTTAAGATGAAGAAGTTAGTGCAAAAGAAAGATTGGGATTATTCTATATATAATGTAAATGGGGTAAAAATCATTAGTGTGGTTTTACAATGGTTTTGTGGATTACTCATGAAGTTTTCTTTTGAAGAAGAAGAGTGTTATAGTTTTGAAGAATTTGCTATATTGGCCGATTAGAGATAATGTGGACTATATACGAAGATAGAGAGATTAGTGCACATTATAAGTTGTCAAAAAGACGAATATTTTGGAGAATATTAATCTAAAAATAAAATTGAGGAGTTTGTAATTCAGTCCGAAATCAAATTGACAAAGAAAGGTAAATTTGAAAACAGGCAAAATAATAACGTTTTAAATAAGTTAATATGAAGAGAATTAAAATTATTAGTTTATTAATGACATATTTGTCATGATCCATTTGCATATGTCAAATAAAGAATTGCGGAAAAGGGATTAATGAAGAAAGTATGGAACTATGTCAGAGTTACTGGTTTATATGTTCAAAGATAATTCTACTATATAGAAGAGAATCTAGTATGGTGCATGGTACAGAATATCAAATAAGGAAAAATGAATAATGATAATATCCCATTTTCGTTCAATAGTAATATTGCTGCGTTTTATTATCGTCTTGTCTCAAAGAGACATGGTCCTCAATCGAGTCTGCATTCTCAATCGAATCATCAGAAGATAAGACCTCTCCTGTAACGCATCCAATTGAAAAACGAGAGCTAGGGCTGATGCATATGAATGGACTTTTAGGGTGGCACAGTGGTCCAATGAGAGAACTCCCAGCTGAGGTCGTGTTCCACTCAGGCTGGGTGAGCACAAACAACTTTGCGAGTGGAATGCTGTAGAGGAAAGCGATGTCAGCAACCATCAGTTGATTACTGCCAAGACGAGTAGACTTTTGGATTTTTCAATCGCTCTCAACGACATTGCAGGCATGGTATCTATTACCAGCCAGAGTAAGGTGCAAGTCAATACAGGTGGACTTTTGAAGATAGTATTCTCTACATCCAACCTCCATAGCGTCCAGGCACGATAACCTTCCGTGCGGATGGTGGGGAGCATAAGAAATCCATCTAGAAGGGTATCTAATGGCGGTAACATGAGGAACTAACTAAAAGTCTGCACCCTGCAACCTCCTGCACAAGCTGATCGTGTGAACCGCTACCTGTAGATCAGGATTGGGAAGCCACCATACGCTGGAAAACGACCAATTTCACCACATCGTGCTATCTCACGCCATGGGTATGCGCAGAGAGCGACGTAATGTCTCCTACTAGACGAGACGACAACAATTCGATTTGAACATGCTGGTACTTATAAAAGCACGATGATTGCCGGCAATGGTAAAGAAGAAAAATAGTAGAAAAGCATCATTATCCAACCAAACGTGGCATTATCAAGCAGAATAATCTAAAAATTCGGTATCAATGAGGGCAAAAGAACAATGTGGGATGTTTTTACTCAAGCCAAAAGAAAGCTGGTGATGGCAACATCAAGTACAGATTGTGGAGAAAAAGATGATGGAGCATGGATTGACTTCGGTTTCTTGCCCTCAACTCTTTGCTGATTACTGTTACTTCTTTGCACCCAATCACAAAACAATTCTTCCTTCGGAACAGACCATGCGCAAGGGAGCCATTTGTTATATACTCGTGCAATGGGCATCAATATCAATGATGCACGTCTCGAAAACATCACGAGCTTGATTTGAAGGATTTACAAAATGGTCAGAAACGACACAAAACGAGTTTCAGTAAATCGAACATATCGCACTTTGTCCTTGTTGCGTACAGCTAGATGGCAGAAGGGTGTCATCAGAGTAAAGAAGTTCGTTAAGGATGATGCCTGGTCCTATATTATGCTGATGTTATACTTGAAAAAGAACGGGAGAATAAAGATACAGGATTATGAGATATTTCAACTGGTGTTATATATAATGCGTTTTGGCCTTGTCTGCCTACATGCTTATGGTATGGAGCCATACAGTGCATGCTCAAATGTGAGGAGGTCTTGGAGTTCCGTAGAAGAAACCAGTTCAAGATTAGCGGCAGCTTTCATGAATGTTACCCAATTCAACAGTACGCCTAAACAATTCCCGTCAATCCTTTACTTATCATACTGTCCGGTCTAGCAAACCTGTCGCTATATGAGTTGCTGAACATTCCTTATCGTTCAACCGAACATAAATCATGAGTTCAAATTTTTCACCCATCATTACCTAACAGACTGAGCCTTCATCCTTCTTATAAGTGGATACGGGCACATATCGGTGATGTGTCGATGAGTTTTCAGCCCTTTATACGCTTAATGGTCATCATCTACAGGCGTGGGGATAGAACTTTCCTGCCGAGTGGAGACTCTTCGCAATGGGTATCGACTTTACGCGAAAGGTGGAACAGATGCTTCTAATCCTCGCAATCCGTCCCAATTATGAGCGTTGGGGATATGGTGTTAAAGAGCCGGATATGACGGAGAGAAGTTCTCCGTCGGAACAATCTTCACTGCAAGGGATAAACAGAGACATCTCTTTTGATGCAGATGTCAGAATATATCCCAGCAACATTGCCATAGGAGTGAAGGAAGTTTGAATGTAATCAAGATCTGAAGCTATCCTTGGGAATATGGTCTGAGTATTATGCAACGTGATTTAAGAACGAAGGAGCGAAACCACTACCATGCTTTCAAGGGGCGACCTGACATACAGCCTTTTGGGAAATACCATCGGTGTTGGCTACGAACGAATCAGTCCTGACTACGAGACACTGGGTATATTACTTCAACAACGATATGAGAACGTAACAATCAACTACAGTCGTAACTTTCTTTGAGGATAGACTGAGCCTTGCACTTTGAGTGGAGGTGTGACAGAGAGATGACCTTGCGCACAAAAGCAGGAAGGAACAAACAAGCGCTTTCGTGGGTTCTGCCATATCAATTTCACACCCAATGACAGGTTCACTGCTTCAGATTTCCCATATCCAGCTATCAAGCGCACCGTAATATCAAATCCTCATTTGACTACATTAATGAGCAGAACACCATACGAAAACCTTTGATAATTTCTAGCGGTTTACTCAGTTGAACAACAGCATAGAGCATGAATCTGAACTGGCGATTGCGAAACAGCGAGACACAATCTCACACACTCTCGCCAATGCAAGTTATCAGGAAGCCGCGGACAAACAGGGGACGTTACGTCATGCCGGGCAATCTGACCGATTTATGAATCTTGGCTACCACTATGGCATAGACTTTCACACCTTTGGATTTCTCTGTGACAGCAGAAATAAATGCCAGCAATAATTATGCATCACGCAGGAATGTTCTGACGATAGGCCCAGCCCTTACCTGTTCGAAAACATCTTTTAGAAAGCCTTAACAACATGTGGGACTGACACTATCTTCAAACCAAACTCAGGAAGCGGGAAGGAAGTTGGCAACAATCTATAATGGTACGGTGGCATGCCAGTTATCGTCTCAAAACGGCATGATTAAATGCCAGTATTGCCTATCAGCACCGCTCCCTGTCAGAAGCGACATTAACAAATTCCTTCTTCCTGACCAGTCAGATAAGCTTAGAGTCTATCTCATTTTAAAACAAATGATTTATGCGAAATAATATAAAGTCAAAAGTTTTACTTCTATAATGGGAGTTGTTTCGTTTCTTCCTGTCAAAACGAATCCGTAGAACCGGTAGGAAATATAACGAAAAACGTATGGGACTCAATAGCAGCCCTGCGCAGCTGTGAATGAACTTTATACCAAAGGTCTATCACAACTTTATCTTTCTACGGATCAAGATAACGGCATACCCTTGGCGTGGGGAAGTTACCTGTCGGGACTATTTGAAAGTGAGGCGACTCAGAGCTATTACCCTGCACTTACAATGCAAAATATGACAGCCTCCTCTGTCAAGGATTTGGCTACAAATATATTCCACCTGTTTTGATGGAATAGAGGCAGCGGATACCATCATCCAACAAATACCAAATACGTTAGATTAAATCCGGCAGAACAGGCAAAAACTTATAGGTGAGGCTAAATTTTCCGTGCCTTCAACCGCTTTTTATCTTATCCAGTGTTTTCAGGGGCGTTCCCTGATAAACGGGCAGATTCCTCATACCTCAGTATGGAAACATCTTATGCCAAGGTAGAGAAAGATTTGCTTGAAGCCATCGCGACTTTACCGGATAAAAGTTTTGTTGAAAACAAATCGCATGTGACATCTTTGGTCGCTCGTGCCTTGTTGGGTGATGTCTATCTGCACATGAGTGGCAGACCGTTGCAAAAGGACAAATATGTTCAGGCAGCAGAACATACTGCGCCCTATTATCAAGTCAGGCAAGCACCAACTTGCTTTCCAATGGCGTCCGCGAACACAATCCGCTTTCAATATGCTCCGCACAACTCCTACCAATGATGAATATCTATATGTCATCTATGGAGAAAATACGCTCTCACGGGCTTCTTTTGCATTTTTCGAAAATAGCCAAGAACTGGGATAATGTTAAAGAGCATGTGGCTTTTTAACGCTTTTCGACCGACACGTACTCTTTTAGCTTGTTATGGTGATGAAGACTTGAGAGGAAAAGATCACCAGTTTTTCCATACTTTTTTTCAAGGTAAAGGATGATGGTAAAACCATTTTTGAAATCTTTTCCCCAGCTCCATACTATTGGCTTTCCTCCGGTACGGAGATAACTGCACAGCCAAAAGCAATATGTCGGTGTCTATCGTTATGCAGAGATCCTGTCATGGCTGCCGAAGCGATAGCTCGCAGTGAGGGCGTTACCCGGAAGCAGTAGAACTATCTGACCCAAGTCCGCACACGTTCTATCCCTACCAAGTTAGTAGAATTAGAGAAAAACACTTTCGGTATTGACCACAGATAAGTTTTTGGAAGAAGTTTGTTGGAGCGTTTAAAGGGAATTACCGTATGAGATGAAACAACTTTCAGACATTGTGCGTACAAACTACTATCCGGTCTACAAGGACAGTACATTACGGTTTGTCCGTTTCAAAGACAGATTACTCCTCAAGGCAAATTATTAGAAAACAATCTTTCTTTCTACCAAGACCTACTCCCTTAATTAAGTGGGTAAGTTCCGAGTGGCTTTTATTCGTTCTATCTCAGAATCCACGAGGAGAGGATTTCTTGTTTTATTTTACGGTAGTTGGCTTCGATAGTCTCTTTGAGATTATCAGAGCCAACTTCATTTTGTAAAGTCTACTATTACAGGTATGGGCTGATAGGCTTTCATCTCAGCAGAAACCTTTGTGCTATCCACCACTATCTCTGCATGGAAAAATCTTTTGGTCGATACGTTCATCGAAAAGTTGTCGGATACTGCACCCACAAACATACCCTTGAGTGAGGTTACTGATTTTTAGAAGCTGGGATAAGGCTGTCCATTTGTGTGGAGATAGAGGTCGACTTGTCATTGCGGTTGATGGTCATGGACTGCCGTTGTTGCAAGACTTTACCAAAATCGCTCTGAAAGTGTCTTGGCGGTTTCTCCAACAACTTGACCAGAGAAAACATTGCCCACCGTATTTTGAATCACCTTACTTTCTTTGTCTCCATAATCACGGGTAAGCTGTGAAAAGTCCTGAAAGCCCAAACATACTGCAACTTTATTACTTCGGGCAGTAGCTATGAGGTTGTCAAGCCCACGAAAGTAGATAGTCGGCAACTCATCGATAATCACCGATGATTTGAGTTGCTTCTTCTTGTTAATGAGTTTCACAATACGACTATTATAGAGTCCAAGAGCAGCTGAGTAGATATTCTGACGGTCGGGGTTGTTACCCACAACAAGGACTTTCGGCTCATTAGGATTATTGATGTCGAGAGAGAAATCGTCACCCGTCATCACCCAATAAAGGGCAGGGCTTATCATACGAGACAGTGGTATTTTGGCACTGGCGATCTGTCCCTGCAACTGGTCCTGTGCTCCACCCTCCCATGCGTCCATAAAAGGAGAAAGGTAGTTGGCAAGTTCATCGTAGGAAGTAAGTATCGGGAATATCTGTGCGTAGGGACGGTTGAGAAATTCGATGGCATGGGGAAAGGTGCAATACTTCCCGTCCTCATAGATTTTCAGAAACCAGATAATGGCGGCGAGCAAGATAATCGGCGACTCCACAAAGAAGTCTCCCTGTTTCTGTATCCACGAGCGGTTGAGATTGAGCATAATCGTATAGGCACTCTCATAGGCATCCGATATATCCGTCATAAAGGCTGGATTGATGGGATTGCAACGGTGCGACTTGCGTGGGTCGTCGAAAGTTTATCACATAGAACTGCGGCTTTTACCTTATAGGCATCCAAATGATGGAGCAGGTGATTATAGGCTATCTCTGAAAGGTCAGGGAAACTTTATAATCATAGATATACATCGCAAAGCCCTTTTTCAATCTGCTGCTTGATGTAATTGTTCACGATAGCATACGACTTACCAGAACCCGGTGTGCCGAGCACCATTGAGGCACGGAACGGATTGACCACGTTAATCCAACCATTGTTCCATTTCTTCTTATAGTAGAAGCGTGTAGGGAAGATTGACGGAGTATTCATTTTCCATCAAGCGCGTTTCCTGCATGAAACTCTCGTTCTCCGTATTAAACACATCGTCCATCAGGTTGTTTTTGAGCAAGCGGCTCATCCATACACCTCCCATCAGCAGGCAGATATAGCCAATGGAGAGCGTGAAGATATAGAGCGAAGCGGCACCTACCTTGCCGATGGGTAATACCAGCAGCCACCAATTGAGAAAGAAAAAGACAAAGCCTGAGAAAAGCACCGTCCAAATCTTTGGCCACGTGATTTTCTCCTCTTTCACGCCCTTTGTGCCCAAGGCAGGAAAGAGCAAGGAATACCACACAAAAGAGTTTTTGTCCAAAGGATAGATGAAAAATAACCCTGTGGTACGCTGGAAATTCATCAGTATCTTTATCAATGATTCCAAGCGTAAAACCCCCAGACATGAAAATGCCTCGTAACAAAACCAATAACAGTTTAACGAGGAGGAATATCACTGATATGCCCCTCATAAAGTCCATGACTTTACCTAATGCTCTTAAATCATCTTCTTGTGCCATAGTTATATTGCCTTTTATATTTGTTGTATTATCGTTATTTGAATTGCGTTTGAATGTTGTTCAAACAACGTTTGAAAATACCTTTACCCTATCTTTTCCTCCGCCTGAGATTGACTTTGTTTTGCCTGCGAAGTTTACGCTGCCAAGCCGCTTCCTTCCAATCATCATTGCCCGTAGATGTGAAAGAGTCACCCACCATGTTCTCGATTAGTTCATCGACAAGGTTATCCCTTCTTCTGCATTGGATTGTAACGGTTGGACGGTTGCCGATTGTTCCAAACGGGACAGACGGACTGCCATACAGCGTTTCGTCCAAGAACGGATTATGAGCAGGATTGGAGAAAATAGCCATTGAATACATTGGCGGTATATCCCTTTGCCCAATCTGGAACCATTGAGTGCAACACCCTGCTCGTCATCAATAAAGGTAATACCGTAAATTCTTCCATTATCATTCTTTTCGGATTACCACACGCAAGCCTTTTTTTCCGCCAGCTTACGTTGCAGGTCTTTCTCTGTCTGGGGAGAAGTGCGCATAGCTTTGTAACACCTTATTCCTGATGACAGATATCAGCGGTTTGACAGTTTGTTTCGACTTCTGTATCTTATTCTGTACGGCAGTATATCCCTACGCCACGCCCGATGTCCGAGGCGTTAATGGGTGTGCTTGCTTTTATTTCCTTATCATCAGTCGGAACATAGACCAGCCCGTCATATTTCTTTCCCCGAAACTCTGTTTTGATTTCCTCTACGGCAAGATTATATTTACTCAGTATGGCATTCAGTTCACCCAAGGAACAGAAACAATAATGCTTCAGCATCATGCGGACAACGTTTGCCACCTGCTCCTTGATATTCCCTTTACCAATATCTACCTTTAGGGCGTTTCTGCTACTGCCTTCTCAGTAAGCTTTGAACTTGGAATGAGACCAAATTTTCTTTCCAAGGCATCGGTAATCTGCTTGCTCCTTCGCTTTTCAAACTTGTCGTTAATCTTTCTGTCCACGGCTGTCCACCCGAAGTGATACGATGTGTATATGCTCACGGGCGATGTCGCTGTGCTTGAACACGATATAAGGGTTGATTGCCGTAGCCGAGTGCCTCCATATACTCCCCTGGCTACCTGCACGAGTTGCTCATCGGAGATTTTATCATCCGGGTGCGGATTGAGCGAGCAATGGAACACCATCTTTTTTGTTCGGCATTTCTCTGGGATAAGTGCTTGCATATCGGGAAAGACTTCTGCCATCGTATAAGTTCCCTCTTTGTTTTGATACAAGCCTTGAGCAAGAAGAATGCTTGCTTCCCCTTTCTCCACCTTTTTGAAGTTATACCCCAGCGCCCCTCCAAGGTTCTCCGTTGCTGAAATCTTGGCAATCATCTTTTGCGGTAGTCAATGGTTAAATGGATTGCTTGCTCCTGCAAGACAATGATTTGAGCTGACAAATTCTCCAACTTCTCAAGCATAATCTGTGCAGTCTTTACGCTGTGATAGCTGTTGATGGCACGCACAGCTTGGTTATATAGCACGCCAATCTTATGGATTTGTGCCGTCAGTTCCGAGAGCTTTCGGTAATATTCTACGGCAGATCTATCCACCGTAATCACCTTGAAACTCTCACCAAGAATACGTCCACGCACGAAAATCCGACTTTGGTCTCCGCACCTGAACGCTGAAACAAATCAATCGCCCGTTGCTGGTCTTTTGGGGTTAGGCAACGTACATGCCAGTTGTCCCAACGTGGCTTTTTCCGCTTGTTTTCGTTTTGAACCGTGTTCCGTTTCCTTTTTCATATCTGTTCTGTTTTCTAATTACGACTTTGGAGTAATTCATCTCCCCTTCGGGGGCAAGGGTCTTTGTGGTACAAAACGGCGGTTTGTGTTACAAAGACACACCTTGCCAATATCAAGAGTTGATACGATTGAAGTATCCACCCTTTTGGGGTGTCTGCTTCGGGATATTACCTCCATGTATTATTCTCGCCTGCAAAGTTACGGCGAGTTTTCAAATATCTCATTATCAATGATATTCACTCTTTTTCCTTGCATTTCCCTGTACTTCACAGGTAGTTGAAACTTAGGATAAAACCTTGTTATTTTGCAACCAGATTCAGTTGAAAGACAGCTTGAAACCTATATGGATGAAGAGTCCAAAATAATGATTTCAACTTCAAAAATCTCAATCAAGAAAGGTTTGAACTGCGGATAGTTTTATGTTTTTGAGCTGAGTCAAAATTGAGCTGGGTCAAAACCAGACTTTTAGGTCGAGTCAAAAATATGGTTTCAACAACAAATATGACATGACTTGTCAGTCAAGATATACATTAACTTATAACATAAGTAACAACCGACTATGAATATGGAAAAGAAGAAAAACAATCCCATCTATCTGGGCTTCGCCTCACAGAAAGGCGGAGTTGGCAAAAGCAGCCTTGCCGAAGTGCTAGCTTCCATACTATATTACGAGAAGAACATCTCCCTTGCCGTCGTGGATTGCGACGGTACGCAGGAATCTTTCTATAAACTCCGCGAACGCGACAGAGATCTCATCGAGTCCTCACCCGAACTGGGCAAGGAACTTCATGAACGCCTGTCGCGCTACGGCAAGAAATCGTATCATATCATCAGAAGCAAACCAGAAAGAGCCGTTTCCGATGTCATGAAATACTTTCGTAAAATGAAGACGGCGCCGCAACTGATTATCTTTGACTTTCCTGGTCATGCCCTTACCAGTGCCATGATGGATTTGTCCATTACGATGGACTACATCATCTCACCTATAGAAGCCGACCCACAGTCGCTGGCATCGAGTTTTGCATACGCCAAGACAATCAGGGACTTGGGTGTCGGGTTTGAAGGCTCACGCATTCAGGACTTCTTCCTGCTTTGGAACAAAATCAACCGCAGTGCCAGTACCATGGTCATCGACCTGTTCAGCCAAAATGCGAGGGAGCAGGGACTGCCGATCTTCGATGCCCGTATCTACAATTCCGTACGATTCAGCAGGGAGTTGGCACAAGGCGGTGTCAAAGGTGTTTTCCGATGCTCCTACCTACCCCCAGCAACGACTCTCCGTCCGCAGACGGGTGTGGACGAGTGGGTAAGGGAGGTCATGGAGAAACTCAACTTGAAAACAGAGGATAGCGTATGAAGTCACTGAAAGAACAACGTGAGAAGCTGTTTCAGGAGAAATTGGCAGAGATGGCGGATATTGGTGTCAAGAAGCGCACAGAAGAGAACACACCTGACTTTGACGTTCCCATTGATTTGGATGATGATTCAGACTCTGTGGAAGAAGATAAAAGTGTTTCTCTTCAAGGGTATTATGGACAAGAAGATAAAATATCAAAAGACATACCGCTTGATGACTGCACCGCCCATACTGCTCGGCCCGAGAAGCGAAAGAGAAACGCCAGAGCGAAGGATTCTTCCCCAGCAATGGACTTTCCTGAATACGAACAGCGATTTCTGACGGGTGTCCGCAATGGGCGCAATAAGTCGGGCTTCAGTATCCATACTGAGATACTCCAGATACTGCGTGATGTGCTGAGCGACATCAGATCGGAGGCTTCCATCACGGGGTATATTGAGAATATCCTTCTCGATCATTTGAAAACGTATCAGGATTTGTTGAACCATACCGCCTCACAACGCAGGCGCGATAAAACCATAGACTTATGATAATCAATTTATTGTTAGGCGTATTGCTTTTGCTGGGTATAGCGTGGATAGCTCTCGGCATCGCATACTTTGGAGGTTATTTCAAGATTTGGCAGCCCAATCAGGGAAGAATACACCAAAGCAGAAAGGAAACGGGCACGGCACAAGTCTCAATACATCCGTTTCCCAAGAGCAGATTGACAATGCACGTCACGTTTTGGTGGGTAGGAGCAAGCCTTTTTCATTCCCACTCTATCTCCAAAGTTCCCTGCTGTTTCCTCCTCTGAAAAATCCAGATGAAAAACCTAATACTTTTTGCAGAGAAAAAAACTCACCTGTACCCGAAGAAACAAAAGAAGCGGAAGGTACAGAAGAGGACAATGAAATGCAGGTTGACTATACAATGGACGAATCTGACGAAGACACTATCATCCGTGAGGAACTGCAAATCGCCGATGCAGTGATGCCAGAAATTTCACCGTCCGCTATTCTTGCACGGGAAGTAGTCCGTATTACTGGCTGGCACAAAAAATGACGACACGCTTGATGAGGAAAAACGAAGCCGAAGTGCTGGATACTCTGCAAAAGCATACAGGGCACACAGCTTATGGACTATATCAAAGAGGCAACGCTCAAGCAGGAGAAAGACCATCAAAAAAACTTCTTGCTGCCATCCGTAAAGCAGAAGAAGCAGAAATGACGAACGAAGAAACAATATCTCCCTGAGTCTGATTCTGCACAAGAGAATAGCGATGCATCGGAAGAAGCCGATCGTCCACTGTCATACTATCTGTAAGACTATTGTTTTTGTTCATATTGTAAAGTGATCAAGGGGTGACTCAAAAGTAAAACAATCAACCAATATCAGTCATACGATAAAACCGAGCCACCCCTTACCATCTCTACCCAAAAGAAAACAATTCATTTAACAACTTAAAATAAAAAGAACAATGAACAACAAAAAGAAAATCACAATGCTACTCCTGACGGCTACCGCCATAGGAGCATACGCACAAGGCAATGGTATTGCCGGTATCAATGAAGCTACAAAAATGGTAACCTCCTACTTCGATCCCGGCACGAAACTCATTTATGCCGTAGGGGCGGTAGTGGGGTTGATTGGAGGCATTAAAGTGTACAACAAGTTCTCAAGTGGTGATCCCGATACGAGCAAGACCGCAGCCTCTTGGTTCGGTGCATGTATCTTCCTCATCGTGGCTGCCACAATTCTGAGAAGTTTCTTCCTGTAAGGCGATGGCTGCATTTGAAATCAACAAAGGTGTAGGTCGGACGGTAGAGTTCAAGGGTTTGAAGGCACAGTATCTCTTCCTCTTTGCAGGAGGGTTGCTGGCAGTCTTTATTCTTGTGGTCATTCTCTATCTCTGTGGAGTCAGCCAAATTACCTGTCTTGTCATAGGTGTAGTGGGTGCCAGCCTTGTGGTATGGCAAACGTTCACCATGAACAGAAAGTACGGGCAATACGGACTGATGAAGAAAGGAGCAGTGCGTATGCACCCACGCTACCTTGTGAACCGCCGTACGGTCTGCCACCTTATCCGTAACCTTCAACCAAAAAAAGCGAAGAAATGAGAAATAAAAGCAAGATAACAACCTTGGAGTCGAAGTTTCCGCTGCTCTCCATCGAGCAGGGCTGCATGGTGAGCAAGGATGCAGACATTACGGTGGCTTTCCGTGTGGAACTGCCCGAACTTTTTACCGTCACCTCTACAGAGTACGAAGCAATGCACTCTGCCTGGCATAAGGCTATAAAAGTGCTACCCAATTACAGCATCGTACACAAGCAGGACTGGTTCATTAAGGAGGACTATCAAGGAAAGCTCTCCGATGGCGGACTGAGCTTCCTTGCCCGTTCCTCTGAACGACACTTCAACGAACGTCCGTATCTACACCACTCAGTCTATCTCTTCCTTACCAAGACGAACAAGCAGCGTATGGCACAGCAGAGTAATTTCTCTTCGCTCTGCCGTGGACACCTGCTGCCCAAGGAAATTACCAACAAAGATGAGGTGATGAAGTTCATGGAAGCAGTAGACCAGTTCGAGCGTATCATCAACGATACCGAGCAGATAAGGATTGTCCGCATGACAGAAGAAGAATTGATAGGTACAAAGGAAAAAGGCGGACTGCTCGACAGGTATTTCTCTTTATCTGAAGAAGGGCATGCTTCGTTGGAGGACATCCGTCTGGGCGCAGACCTTGTGCGCGTGGGCGACAATATGCTTTGTCTGCATACACTCTCCGACACGGACGACCTGCCTACAACAGTCAGCACGGACAGCCGATACGAGCGATTATCGACCGACCGAAGTGACTGCCGTCTTTCCTTTGCCTCTCCCGTGGGCTTGATGCTGCCGTGCAACCATATCTATAACCAGTATCTCTTCATTGAGGATAGCGACGCCAATCTGGAACGCTTTGAGAAGCAGGCAAGAAATATGCACTCACTGGCACGCTACAGCCGTAGCAACCAAATCAATGAGGAATGGATACAGGAGTATCTCAATATTGCCCACTCACAGGGATTGACCTCCATCCGTGCCCACTTCAATGTATTGGCATGGAGCAGCGATAAGGAAGAACTTCGCCAGATTAAGAATGACGTGGGCTCTGCACTTGCTCTTATGGAATGCCACCCACGTCACAATACCATTGATGCAGCAACGCTCTACTGGGCAGGCATACCCGGCAATGCGGCAGACTTCCCAAGTGAGGAGAGCTTTTATACTTTCATCGAGCCTTCCCTCTGCTTCTTTACGGCAGAGACGAACTATAAGGATTCGCTCTCTCCCTTCGGTATCAAGATGGCAGACCGCCTTTCAGGAAAGCCCGTCCACTTAGACATATCGGATTTACCGATGAAAAAGGGAGTCATCACTAACCGTAACAAGTTTATCTTGGGACCTTCGGGTAGCGGCAAGTCTTTTTTCACCAACCACATGGTACGCCAGTATTACGAACAGGGGGCACACGTCCTCTTGGTCGATACGGGAAACTCATATCAAGGCTTGTGTGAACTTATCCACCGCAAGACCAAAGGCGAGGACGGCGTGTATTTCACCTATACCAATGAAAGTCCTATATCTTTCAACCCTTTCTATACGGATGATTACTTTTTCGATGTTGAGAAAAGAGAGAGTATCTGTACGCTGCTACTTACACTTTGGAAGAGTGCCGATGAGCATATCACAAAGACCGAGGCAGGCGAACTTGGTTCTGCTGTAAACTCCTATATCGAGCTGATATGTGCTGACCACAGCGTTACACCCTGTTTTAATACCTTCTATGAGTATCTGCGGGACGTGTACCGAAAGGATATGGAAAGCGTGACATCAAGGTAACACTCTCGGACTTCAATATCAACAACCTCTTGACGACACTCAAGCAATATTATCGTGGTGGTCGATATGATTTCCTACTGAACTCGGATAAGAACATCGACCTGCTCTCTAAACGCTTCATCGTCTTTGAGATTGACCAAGTAAAGGACAATAAAGACCTCTTTCCTGTGGTAACGATTATCATCATGGAAGCCTTCATCAACAAGATGCGCCGATTAAAGGGTATCCGCAAGATGATACTCATTGAGGAAGCGTGGAAAGCCATTGCTTCGGCAAACATGGCGGACTATATCAAATATCTTTATAAGACGGTGAGAAAGTATTTCGGGGAGGCCATTGTCGTAACGCAGGAAGTGGACGACATCATCCAGTCACCCATCGTCAAGGAGAGCATTATCAATAACTCCGACTGCAAGATACTGCTTGACCAGCGCAAGTACATGACCAAGTTCGATGGTATACAGGCGATGCTCGGCTTGTCTGAAAAGGAAAAGAGCCAGATACTCTCCATTAACCAGAACAATGACCCGAACCGACTCTACAAGGAGGTGTGGATAGGTTTAGGCGGTATGCAGAGTGCCGTCTATGCTACGGAGGTAAGCATGGAGGAGTACCTCACCTACACCACGGAGGAAACCGAGAAGGTGGAGGTGATGAACAGGGCAGCACAGCTTGGTGGAGATATCGAAACAGCTATCCGTCAGCTTGCCATAGAGAAAAGAAACAATAAAAAGAAATAAGTACAAACCATCAAAACTATAGTAACAATGAAAAAGTACATTTTCATGGCTCTCTTAGGATTGAGCCTTTCTGTTCCCAAAGCCCACGCACAGTGGGTAGTAACCGACCCTGGCAATTTTGCCGGCAACATCGTCAATTCGGTCAAGGAGATTGCAACAGCTTCGAAGACGGTGAAGAACACCCTTGACGGTTTTAAGGAGGTAGAGAAACTCTACAACGATACCAAGAAGTATTATGATGCCCTGAAGAAGGTGAACAACCTCATCGGCGATGCCTACAAGGTCAAGGAGTGCATCCTGATGGTGGGCGACATCTCAGAGATTTACGTTACCTCGTATAAGAAGATGCTCTCGGACAAGAACTTCCGCCCTTCGGAACTCGCTGCGATGGCTTCGGGCTATGCCAAACTCTTGCAGCAGAGCGGTGAGAGTCTCAAGGAACTAAAATCCATTGTTAAGAGTAATGTCTTCTCGATGAACGACCACGAACGAATGCAGTCCATAGACCGCATCTATACCACGCTGAGGGAATACCGCTCGCTCGTGTCGTATTACACAAGGAAAAATATCTCTGTGAGCTACGTGCGTGCAAGGGAGAAGAACAACCTTGCCTCTGTTAAGGCACTCTATGGTAATACGGCAAGCAGGTATTGGTAAATCCACAGACAAAAAAGAACTTGAAAAAACTTTCATAAAAACACTTTTGCTTATGGATTTTGCCAGTTTACATGAGCTGCTACGCTCAACCTATGACGAGATGATGCCACTCTGTGCCCAGATGACGGGCATTGCCAAGGGCATTGCGGGTTTGGGTGCGCTCTTTTATATTGCTCTTCGGGTATGGGCTTCCATTGCCCGTGCCGAGGCGATAGACGTTTTTCCGCTTCTCCGACCTTTTGTCTTAGGCTTTTGCATCATGTTCTTTCCGACAGTCGTACTGGGTACGATGAATGCCGTTCTCTCGCCCGTGGTGCAGGGAACAGAGATGATGGTACACCAGCAGGAGGGGAACCTTGCAGAACTTACAGCCAAGCGGGACAAGTTGCAGGAGGAAGCCTACCTGCGCAATCCCGAAACAGCCTACCTTGTTTCCAACGAGAAGTTCGATGAGAAGATAGAGGAAATGGGCATCATCGGACCTGAAGATGCCGTGACGATAGCGGGTATGTATGCCGAGCGTGCTGCCTATCAGACCAAGCAGTGGATCATGAAGATGGTACACGACCTTTTGGAACTCCTGTTCCATGCTGCAGGACTTATCATCGACACGCTACGCACCTTCATACTCATCGTTCTTGCCATTCTCGGTCCGATAGTCTTCGGCATTGCTGTATGGGATGGTCTTGCTGGCTCACTTACGGCATGGTTCTCACGCTATATCTCTGTCTATCTGTGGCTGCCTGTCAGCTCTATTCTTACGGCACTGCTTACGAAAATACAGGTGCTGATGATAGAGAAGGATATCGAAGCACTCAGTGACCCTAACTACCTGCCTGATTCGGGGACGTGGTACTACATCGTCTTCTTCCTTATCGGTATTGTAGGCTACTTCTGTGTACCTACCGTGGCAGGTTGGATTATCGAAGCTGGAGGTGGTATCGGGTCATACGGTCGTAATGTCAACCAGACAGCACAGCATGGTGCGCAAGGCGCATATACTGGTGGCAAGGCTGCTATGGCTGGCGCAGGTGCTGCTGTGGGAAATGTCGGTGGACGTATCAAGGGTGCACTGCTCAAAGGAAAATAGAAATCGAACAACTATGCTTAATTAATCAACAGATATAAAAGAAAAATGGAATTCAAATCACTTGGTAATATCGAGACCTCATTCAGGCAGATAAGACTCTATGCCTTTGTCTTTGCCATCGTCTGCGTGGCAGTAAGCGGTTATGCTGTCTATGCCTCGTACAGCTTCGCCAAGGAGCAGCGGGAGAAAATCTATGTGCTTGACCAGGGAAAGTCACTCATGCTTGCCCTCAGTCAGGATGCAAGTCGTAACCGTCCCGTAGAAGCAAGGGAGCATGTACGTCGTTTCCACGAGCTGTTCTTCACCATTGCGCCTGACAAGGATGCCATCGAAAAGAACATGGAACGTGCCTTTGTGCTGTGTGATAAGTCGGCTTTCAACTATTACAAAGACTTGGCAGAGAAGGGCTATTATAACCGTGCCATATCGGGTAATGTCAATCAGCGCATAGAGGTGGACTCTATCCACTGCAACTTTAATACTTACCCTTATGCAGTAACGACCTATGCACGGGAGTTTATTGTCCGTCAGAGTAACGTTACAGAGCGCAGTCTTGTTACGACCTGCACGCTGCAGAACTCTGTTCGTTCAGATAACAACCCACAAGGCTTCTTGATGGAGAACTTCCTCGTTAAGGAGAACAGGGACATACAGACTTATAAACGGTAAGGCTATGGCAAGGAAAAGGAACTTTTTACTATCACGTCACTATCTGCGCTTTCACCTGTGGCTCCGCCATCGTTGTGAAAGACTCACGATAAGGCAGAGAAAGGAAATCGTCTATGGGCTGAGCTTCATCTATCTGCTCTGCTCACTCTGGATGATAGCGCAGTTTTTCCTTCCTCCAAAGAAGGAAAAACTACCCATCCCCACGGGAAAGCTGACGGATAGTCCGATACGGACGGACAGTACTTTACAAGAGTTACATGGCAATTTTTATCTACAACATCATCAAACAATCAAGGAAAATGGATAATAAACAGAAAGAACAAATGAAGAAAGGCTTGGTCTTCGGAGGACTGGGACTGCTGTTTGCTCTCTCAATGTGGTTTATCTTCGCCCCTTCGGGCAAGGATAAGACTGCAGCGGAGCAGGGACTCAATGACAGCATCCCGCAGGCAACGACGGAAAAGCTCACCGAAAACAAGCTCAAAGCCTATGAATTAGGCGACAAGGCACACGAGGAGGAACAGACCCGCGAGGAGATGGGCAGGCTATCGGACTATTTTGCACAGAACACTGCTCCATCAGAGGAGCAGCGTGCAGAGACAGCTGCTTCTACGGCAAAGATAGAAAACTCTATGCATCGCTATGAGGAGAATAATCGCCTCTTGAACTCCTTTTACGCTCCCGACCCACACGAGCAGGAACGTGAAGCCTTGCGCTCGGAGATAGATAACCTTAAAAAAGAACTCTCTGCCAAAGACAGCAGGGAGGACAATGAAGAGAAACGTCAGCTTGCCTTGATGGAAAAGAGCTATCAGATGGCAGCGAAGTATCTCCCTAAAGCATCAACTCCACCTACTTTCAATAATGGTTTGACGGAAGGAAAGGATAAGACGGAAGGAGCTGCAGGTGGCTCTGAAGCCGCTAAGGGCAAGACTATGCAGAATGAAAAGCCTGTAATGGAGGTGCTGCCGGAGCGTAGGCAGTTAGTATCTTCACTTGATCAGCCTATGAGCGATGTGTACTTTATGGAGGAATACGGCAAGAAGGCTCGTAATATGAGCTTTTCATTCGCTCGTAAGCACGGCTATACCTACAATGCGCAATACGCTGAAAGTAGTAGTGGACAGGACTACTGTTCTAAGGAGGGCGACAATGTCGTACTCCGTCTGCTTGAAAGTGCCAAGGTACAGGGACTGCACATTCCACAGCAAAGCCGACTCATAGCCGTCGCCAAGATTGAGGGTAACCGTATGCACCTGCTTATTAAAAAGCATTGAGGTGAACGGCACATATCATAGTCGTCAAACTCTCGGCATACGACATGGACGGACAGGAGGGTGTATATACCTGGTTCGGAGGATATCAATGCGCTTAAGGAAGTTGGGAGCGAACATCGGCGGTTCAATGGGAACCTCCTTTACCTTCGCTTCCTCTGCCAAGGACCAGATTATCTCCGAGGCTGCCCGTGGGGTGATGCAGGGTGCAGGTCAGCTGCTTCAGAAGAAACTGCGCACCGTCAAGATAACGCTCAAGGGTGGCTACCGCCTTTTCTTGGTTCAGTCCAAATAAAACAATCAAAAATGATAAGTAAAAAATAACATCAAAACAAAAGGAACAATGAAGAAAATTATTTTATCAATGGCTATGCTTGCCATGGTGGGAGCAACAGCCACAGCACAGGAAAACAATGATGGTCTGACACCGAGTCGTCCGCTTACTTCGGGCGAACTCTTTCAAGGTATGAGCCGTGCCATACCAGCAGGGCGTGTCGTTCTGCCTTATGGTCTTGACGTTACCTTTGACAAGACCGTGCATCTTATCTTCCCTTCTGCCATTCGTTATGTAGACTTAGGTTCGCAGAACATCATCGCAGGGAAGGCGGAGGATGCAGAGAACGTACTACGTGTAAAGGCTTCAGTGAAGGACTTTGAAACGGAGACCAATATGAGTGTCATCTGCGAGGACGGCTCTTTCTATGCTTTCAACGTAAAGTATGCTGATGAACCGGAGAAACTCAGCATTGAGATGAAGGACTTTCTGTCACCAACGGACGGACGACTACCAAGCAATCGCTCTGACATTTACTTCAAGGAACTTGGCAACGAGTCGCCCGTATTAGTAAAGCTGATGATGCAGACTATCTATCAGAATGACAAGCGTACCATCAAGCACATCGGTACACAGCAGTTTGGCATGAAGTTCCTGCTTCGTGGCTTGTATGCCCATAATGGCTTGCTGTATTTCCACACTCGTATGGAAAATGGTACAAACATGCCGTACTCAGTGGATTTTATCACCTTTAAGGTAGTTGATAAGAAGATGGCAAAGCGCACCGCCATACAAGAGCAGCTGTTGCAGCCACTTCGTGCCTATCATCAGGTGATGCAGGTGCGTGGTATGGGTAGTGAACACAGTGTGTTTGCGCTCGAGCAGTTTTCTCTTGCTGAAGACAAGCAGCTTGAAGTGACGCTCTATGAGAGAAATGGCGGTCGTACGCTGACTTTCCATATAACGGCAGAAGACCTGCAACTGGCAAAGAAGATTGATAACCTCAAATTGAAATGGTAGACATTATGAAGAACAATATCATTCTGACAGTATGCGTTGCGGTGGCTATGACTTTCAGTCTTCCATCGCAGGCACAGCGACTGATACCCAAGCAAAGGGGCATAGAGGTCGTAGGGAGTGTTCCGCTTATTAAGGGTGAAAAGTTCCTTGCAACTGACAATTTTGGCATGGGAGCATCACTCACCCGCTATCTGGGTCGTGAGAACTATACCTTTGTTATGGCAGAGTATGAACAGCAGAATATGCCGTACAGAAGTTATAACGTAAAACTCAAGGATGCACTTTTGCAGGTGGGCTATATGCACCCTGTTCTTTCTGATAGAGGTAAGAACGTGTTTCTTTATGGCGGCATATCTGCTTTGGGTGGTTATGAGCAACTGAACGAGGACAAAAAGTTGCTGCCCGATGGGGCAACACTGCTCGACCGCTCCCGCTTTGTCTATGGCAGTGCCGTGCATGGCTCGGTGGAAGTGTTCCTGACGGACAGGGTTCTCTTTCTTGTAAAGGCACAGGGACGTTTCCTCTTTGGAACGGATGTGCATCGTTTCCGTCCGGCTGTTTCTGCAGGACTAAGATTTAACTTTTAAGTAGAAGAAAAGATGAAAAAGATATTGAATACGATTTGGGTAATGGGAATGCTGACCCTTGCCGTGTTTGCCTATCTGCTTGTGATAGGGATTTGGATGTTCAGCAGTCTTATCCGTTTACGGTGGAGACGATGCCGGTTCAGAAGGACATCATAAAGGGACAGACGGCTGAAATACGCTGCACGCTCAAACGAGATGGTGAGTTTGCCGACACTCGCTATACGATACGTTATTTCCAGTCTGACGGCAAAGGCTTACTAAGAAATGATAATGGTACTGTCTTCAAGCCTAACGACCGCTATCCGCTGACAAAAGATGTGTTCCGCTTGTACTACACCTCGCTGTCATCTGACCGCCAGACGATTGATGTATATGTGGAGGATAACTTCGGCAGGGTTCAGCAACTGACCTTTAGTTTTAACAACGAGCGGGAAGAGGGCAAGGATAAGCCTGCATCTTCTCGCCACTAAGAATATAATGGATGCGAACGATAAATTCTTTCATTTTACTTTGTGTATTCTGCCTGTTCTGTCAGCCGACCCTTGCCCAGCGCAGGGTGCGGCTGGCAGACTTGCCACCTTTTGAGCGTGCAGTAGTTGTAGTAAAATACTTTGAGGGCATGCACGGCTGGAAGAATTATCCGTATGTTGGCTATGGGCATCAGCTGCAACCAGGAGAGCATTTCACAGCGGATATGACAGAACGGCAAGCAGACTCTCTGCTCCGTGCCGACCTATGGAAATGCTTTGAGCACTTCAAGGGCTATGGTAAGGATGCGCTGTTACTCAGTCTACTTGCCTATAACGTGGGCGTGGGGCGACTGCTCGGTTATGGCAAGCACACCAAGAGTAGGCTGCTGCGAAAGATAGAAGCAGGAGACAGAAATATTTATCGGGAGTACGTTTCCTTTTGCCGATACAAGAGAAAAAGTTTTGAGTGGATTAGTCAAACGCAGACAGGTGGAGTATTCCCTATTTTTGTATATTCTTGAGTTTTCAATCAATCTACTGTTTGTTTAATGAAAACTTAAAAGAGTAATATACTATTTTTTCTTTTATTTGCAAAGTGTTTCTATCCATAGCTTGAAGTACAGCCATCATTTGGTATAGATAAATTTTAATATTAATTTTAACAATTAGTTTTTTTATGAAGAATAAAATTTATTGTTAGAATTGCTTAGCGAGATGCTTTAGGCAGTTCCTGCAGTGAAAAAGGCGTTAAACTCTACAGAGAATTTGACTGGTTTCGTTTCTGTTGCAATTTCCATTTTATCCATGGGCAACCCTGTAGCCGATATGCTTGCTGTAGTAAGCTATTTGGCACATATAGGAAAGATGATATGCGACTCGAAACAACGACCGAAAACAAAGATTGATTGGGTATAGGAAATGCTACTACTATTTTGTTTCGTAGCAAGTATAGTATCACTATGTGGTATGTGTTTGCCCATCTTGCTTGTTAAGATAGTAACAATCTTATCTTTGACGCTATTCTTTGCTGCTTGGTAGCCTACGCTACCATCTTATTAAAGTTATCGAGGGTGACTATAATTGCGGTGGAACTACCTCTTAACCATTCCGAACAGAGAAGTAAAACCCGAAAATGCCGATGGTACTGCAAAGTTGTGGGAGAGTGGTTGTTATTTTTATCTTTTAAAAAGATTAAATAGATGAGCAGCTTAAATAAAGGAAATGACAATTTTGCACATATATTGACAGAAATGGAATGTTTATCTATATTCAATCTATAGATGAAACATTAGAGACCCATGTACAGAATGTCTGAATAGGCAATACTCTAGTGAAAATTTTTGTAACTATATCAAATCAAAGTCCTACAGACGAAGATTTAAATTATGTCAAAAAGCGTAATACAGAGGTTTGTGAACTTATTCTTGAGGTCGTAAATTTGATACAATTATTAGAGAAAGAACATTATATCATGACCTTGCGTCGGGCAAACCAATTTCAAAATCCAATGAGTATGGGAAGGGGGGTCGTTAATTTGCCTTGTATTAGTTCGGATATACCAGATTCTAATATTACTAATCTTTTGATAGAATATTGTGAAAAGGAAATATATGTCACGGAGGAATTTAGGCTGTTCTGTAACAGAGGATTTATATCACGAGATGAACAACGGTTTCAAAAACAAATTAAATTGACCTATGGGGCCTTGATAATATCAATTCTTGCACTTTTGTTTAATACAGGTTTCAATGTTTATACTCAAATCATAAATAATAGAAATATAGAAAAGAATAAAACGGAAACTTCACACAACTCATATACAAAAAACAAATTTGCAAAAGATAAAGATGTCAATATTATGAGCACAAAAGATTCTATTTGCAGACAGAATAAGCATAAATAGCCTGTTTGACAATTTAAAATATTGTAGTTCTTATAATTTAAGTTTCTTTGCGACTTTCTTTTGCTTCTTTGCTTTGGTCGCCTACTCGTTCAAAGACAAAGAAAAGAAGCCACGCAATTTTCGGTTTGCGTGGTTCTTGGTCATAGTTTGTAATGCTATTTCTGGACCTTTCGTTATCCTGTCTATGTGCTTATTGGGGATGCTTGTCAAAAGCCCAATTTATTTCATCATCGGGCAAAGTGCTGTGAATGCTACCACCCATCACCAACCCACAATTTTGCAGGACTTTCTGCCGTGCTTCCTCTCTGCTCTCCGCAACCACATCAAACACTCCTTCAAAAGATGTATTGCGTCCGAAACTCTGTAAAAATTTCTTCTTCATAATCTTAAAATTCAACCTTTAATAATCTATATTCCTTTGGCTCTCCATTGGATAATTTGCGGTGTTTAAGCCAAAAATGATGTGCGCTATAGCCGTATGCAAAGAACTTGTCAAGTTCTGTTTCTTTTGGCAATTTTGTTGATAGCTGACCTTAACTCTTCTTTTGTTGTCGGATAGAGTTATTGCGTTGATAACCCTAATGAGAATATGCGGTATCTCATTCGCATAGTTGTAGATGATGTTCTCAATCTCTGTCTTCATATCTCTGATAATTTTAATGGTTCATACTTTATGCCGTTGCTTTCATTCTTCGGCTTATAAGTCCTCGATTAGCATTCACAAGGTTTACTATCTGCTCGTGGTATTCCGTATTCTTGTTGCACACTCCACGACTTTGCACCACCTCCAAAGTTCGTAATGATACTCAATGGTCTCTATTCGCTTGCCTTCAATGGTAGCCGAAAGGATAAGGGAGTCTTCCTTAAGGTAATATGCATTAGAAAATACGCAATGGTGCATTGATACACCTTCTTCTAAATGCTCTTGCACGCTCTCCAACACGTGGACTTGGATTGTGCCGTCCGTGAAACAGATACCGAAAAACTTGGATTTGAGTTCCTTGAAACGCTTTTCATCTTCCATAGCCTTCTTTTTGCTTCTGTTCTATCTCCTCCCTTTCACGCTGTCTGAGAAGTTCCTCGTGCCTGCGGTCGTGTTCGCCTTTAAGGTCTGTGGGGCATAAATACTTTGGATTATGAATATCCTTTCCTAATCTTCTAAGTGTATCTACATAATCACTCCAAAGAGAAATGTCTGCTATCTCATAGCCGTTACGGACTGCAATCTTGTAGGGACTGCCATAGTTCCTCAAAAGTCCTCCTGTTACCAAGAAAGTAACGTAAATGGTCTGTGCTACCTGCCTTTTAGCAATGTTTCCACACGGCTGTCTGTAAAGCAATGCAGGAATAAACTTAGTAGGCACGATGCCATAGAAATTATCCTTAAAACCATTTCTACGAAGTATGTCTGTAACCTTGAACTTCGGATATATGGGTGAGTAGGCAATATGCTGGTAGGCTTCATTATCGTTGCGTATCGCCATAGGGACTATAATAAGAAAAAGTATCAACATAGTGTCCCAATACCCTCTGTATGGCAACCACTGCTTTTCGTCCCTGCATATTCCACCAATATTGCCCAATCTCAATTATAGACGTCTGTGCTTTGTAACCTTTCTCCATACCCACAATAAGTAGGAACATACGTAATACTTGAAATTCTCCGCAAGTGGTAAGTAGGGTGAAATACTGCTTCTGCTGCAACTTGCGCTCATAGGTTTCCTTGACCTGTAACTTTGCCCTGCAATGAGGGCAAGTGCAAGTTTCTTTATGTTTGTTCATTACCCAACTATGCCCACAATCCATACAAGTGGTGCGACCTTTTGGCAAGCGGTAGGCGAAGTGGTCAATACACTCACGGAATGCCCACTTACTTTGTTGCTTGGTTATCGGGCGAAGATGCTTGCTTTGTTCCAAAACCTCCTTTTCAAATTTGTTTCTCGGTTTCATAGGCTTAAAAATCGAATAGTGATGGTTGTACTTGGGTTGCTATGTTCTCCGTCTTTTTCACTCGTGCGTTACGGCTCTGTATCTTGGCAAGTTCCTCACGCTGATATTGCTTAATGGCTTCCTGCCTTGCTTCGGCTTTTTTTCTTCCTCTGTGAGTTCTACAACGTGATTAACGGCTACTTGGCAAGAAACAGCCTTGCCGACTTCTATATCGTCCTCATCATAGTAGTGAACAGCCATAGAGAAGATTTCATCATCATCAAAGCCGTTGCAACCGCTTTTCTGCACTTCATTAAGAATGTAGGTGATGCACCCTCGATATTCTTGTTCGGTTTCACTCAGGTTAGGGGCAAACAAAGGGTCTGTCATAGCACGCTGATTGAGATACTCGGCTATTGTCCGTGTGAAATGTTCTGTTCCTTTCATTGTCGTATATGTTTTGATGTTGTTAATACTTGGGAATTTCAACTATTTGATTGATACGTCCATAGGGTAGGCTCTTAGGCTTGTTCTGTCGGGTGCGTAATACTCTGTCCATTGTCCGTACTGATTGACAAGGTATTTCTTCAGCACATCAAAGAAGTCAAAGCGATAGCCTTGCAATGGAACGGCTGTGCGGAAATAGGTGTTTGAGTTCACCGCTTCACATAGCCAATTCTTTTCCTCACGGCTCATCATTTCGCCACGATAGAGTTTCATACGCAGGAGATATACTTTGCTATTACAAAGGCTCTCCAACGGGGAACGTCCCATTGTACAAAACTTAATTGCCAACACTTGCTCACTTTTTTCAGCCGTAGGGTTAATGCGGTAATGAGAGGAGGAGCTATATCCTTTTCTGTTCATCGAAGATGTTGTATTTACTTTTTGCTTATCCATAGCGACATTTTTTTTATGCGTCCAAAGATCGGAGTATGCTGATTCCTTTTTGTAGCAAAATAGAGGTAGCGGGGCGGGCTTGCACAAGGTTTTGGCGGAAAATACAACCCGTAGGTGTGGAGATTTTCCAGACAAACCAAGCGGCACAGACCTTTTGAAAGCCACAAGCCCCGTACTACCTTTGCGAATAAAAAGGGAACAGCATCCGTCTCCTTGTCATCGCATATCGTGGAGCATAGGAAAAGAAGCAAAAGTGCAACGCTCGTAGTGGAAAATAGAAAAGGTGGCTATCTCAAAATGCGAGATAACCACCCATAAAAAACGCTCATTACTGGTCAATAATGGACTAGGACTTTACCTTTTTGGTAAACTTCTACAATATTCTCTTACGAATTCCCACTTACCAAAGCGAAAACGTGTATATGCACGAACATGCACAGGCTTTCCGTTGCAGCACTGGACTGTTTGGTGATTTTTGAGACAGAGCCTCGTTCTAACAGTTCTAAAAAAGAACGAAGATGTCTATTCAAAATCTTAATCATTTTATTTCACCAAAAGTAGTTTTACCTCTTGCAGTTAGCAGCTAATAGGGCTACTTAGGAAATACAAAGATAATAATTACATGTGAAATACTGAGCTATAATGAATTTTTAAGTTTTAATAACGGCTATGCGTGCTTCTCAAAGCACGCATAGCAGAATAGCACAGAGAATTGCCAGCCAGAAGAGAATGCTCAGCAGCGTAAATGTCACTTTTAGAATTACCCTGACAATAAAGCGCAGTATCAGAAAAACCTGCTATGACTGACACGACAGTTACGACTTGCGGCGTTACCATCTTCGATATAAGCCAAATGACACCGATAACGATGGAAAGTAGGATTGCGAGTTCGATGAAGCGTGTCCAACCGAAGCGACGGACTTGCTTGGGAGAAGTCGGCTGCTGCTTGATATTATCGGTTTTATTCGATGCGTTTGCCTTGATGAAGGCAGGTGTGTGAACGATTTCGTTAAGCCGTGAGGACAATGGAAGCTCGCTTCTATTGTCTCGGCGAGAAATCGCACTTTTAAGAACATCTTGATTCATGATGATTGTATTCATATCGGAGCTTTTAATAGTTCAAGAGCAATAACAAGATATTCTGCCTCACAAAGCCAAGTGTTTGCTTAAACTCTTGGTGTGTGGGGAAGAATAGTTATCTTGGCTCTTGACACTACAAAAGCTCCCGATGGTGTTACATCAAGTCATGTTCTCACTATTGACGGTTGGCAGACCATTAACCTCGATGATCAGAACGATTGTCCCTGTCAGTTCGGTGTAGAGTTTCTCATACTCTGGACTTGCACCAAAATCGTCCGTCAGTTCATACTTATCGAAAACGCTTTGCACAGCCTTATTCTTCAGAAGCATTGGTGTTAGTCTTTCTGGAAGAGGAGAAGGGAGTTCTTTCTCGAACTCATTCTCTAAGACAGATACAAGCGTGTCATACTTGGAAAAGTGCAAACCTTGGTATAAGACTTCACTTGCCATTGTCTCAGCTTCTGGGTGAGAAAAACCTTGTGCTATAGCATCGCAGTAAGTTGTCAATGCCTCGTCTGCGCGAGCAGTTATAAACGTATTTTCATTCACTCTCTCTGGAAAATGCTCTCCGAGATACGCTTCCAACTTCAAACGGAAGTAAGAAAGTTCTTTCTTTGTTGTTGTCATAATCTTCTTGGTTTAGGGTTGTACATTATTTTGAGTTGATGCCCATAGCAACATTGAACTTGTCTAACTTGCCAGCCAACTGTTCCATATCATGTTCTATTTTCTTATTGGTAATACGGGCATAAATTTGTGTCGTTTTAATGTTGGTATGCCCCAGCATCTTCGACACTGATTCCATTGGAAACACCTTTACTCAGCGACATAGTGGCAAATGTATGGCGAGCCATGTGAAAAGTTAGTTCCTTTTTGATTCCACAAATATCTGCTATTTCCTTTTCAGATATGAATTCGTTGCTGATTAGTTAGTCATTGGGAAGAGCTTTTACCATCACGATAGGTCTTGCCACTATATTTTTCGATGATATTCTTCGGAATATCCAATAAGAAGAACATTTAGTTGCAACACTCGTCTTTCTGTCGTTTTCGTCATTATCCACTGTTTGTCGTCCATAGGTAAACAAATGTTCTCGGGAGTGAGTTGGCAACATCAATGTATGCTAGCCTGTGAAGCATGAGAAAACGAATAAATCACGAACTAATTCCAAACGCTGTATGCCCGGATCTTTTATTGGCTATCTTCAAAATCTCTTCATCTGTCAAGAAAACCACGATTGACTGGCTCAAGGTGAAAAACGATGATTAAGAAAAGGATCATGATGGATGATGCCCATTTTTCTTCCTAAAATCGTAATTGTCTTGAAAGTCTTCATTGTCTTGGTGGCTGTATTTGGGTTCTGACCAACTACTGTGCGAAGATAAATATCAAAAGTCGTGTATGATAATATAGGTGAGCTCAGACAAGCTGTATGTCCGAACGTTTGTACTTATCCGCAAGAAAGTCGTGAAGTGTCGTTTGCAGACATTATATTTCTGAAAAGTGGCAGCACTACAGATATGCCCACTTGCTTGGCAATATCTTTTGTTATGCTTATCGAAGAGTGTCATCATCGTTTCGACCTCTTCTTTCTTGCCGAGATACTCTGACTTTGATACGTTCCAAAAGAAATAGCATCTGTCATTTCCAAACTTTTGAAGATAGTCTGCAATCCGCTTTGGATGTTATCCAACTCGAGATTAGTAGAAAGAGCCTCTAGTAGTTCTTCCTTCAGTCGTTCTTTTTCACTATCCCATTAGCGACTGCTGAACGGCAATGCCTGTTGAGCCAATGGAAAGTCGTTCGTTGTTGAGATAGATTCTCAACATCACGGGTGTTTTACCCTCCTTGTTCACATAGTTGCTTCTTAAATAGAAGACTGTTTCTGAAAATGGTTTTCATTTGCGCTGCTGTTTTTAATTGTAGCCATGGAAAGGAAAGTTGTAGCCAAAAATTCAATAATTGTAGCCAGCTTCTAATAGAATTGTAGCCAAAAGATTGAATTATTAGCGAGATAAACTTCTGTAACCACGCTGCAAAGTTCGACATATTTATTTGAATAACAGCAATTTGCGTGTACTCTATGCGTACTCTGTACGAACTCTTGGCTACAATTTTATTTTGCCTCAAAAAGTGTAGCCAGATTGTAGCTCATTGTAGAGTATTTAGGGAGTATTTACCCTCTGTACGTACTCTGACAAGAAGAATGAGATATAAAGAAAAGTATCATAACCACTTGTAGCTATGATACTTACGTTTTTTTGTTAGATTTCTGTTGGTCTGTTCAGAGTACCTAAAAGCGGAGAGAGGATTCGAACCCCCGGTACCTCTCGGTACGACGGTTTTCAAGACCGTTGTAATCGACCACTCTACCATCTCTCCGTAAAGGCAACTTTGTAGTCTACCTGTTTCCTTGTTGAAAGCGAGTGCAAAGGTATAGATAATTTCTGAAACTGCAAAATCTGAGATAGAAGAATTTAGAATAAAACACTTTTTAACTAAAATGGGTATGATAATAGTGGATTAGGTGTATATTGTTTTTGATGGGATGTAAATTAACCCTAATCGGCCATTAGACCACAATATGTATAATTCTTCTTACTATGGTATTGTTTCCTAATATCTTTTATTTTCTTATCGGTATCTTGTCTGTCTTTATAACTTGACTTAGCCCGCTACGCCTGCGTTACAAAGCCAAACAATCTGTTCATAATAAAAACAAAACATATGTTTAGGCTCTAATGAACGATTTGGGTTAAAACAGCACACAGGGAGGACATCTGAGTAATATTCTATTTTGAAAACAAGGTGATTGGTTCATATTGGTGCTGTTTGATAATTCTTTTTCTTGTATGTCTGTATTTAATTTTTGTAATTATAGTGATAAGTTAAGACCTCACTTTTACACTTTCTGCTGAAGTTGTATTGTTTAATATGTGTGGTGTTGAGGTAAACACATGTGGTGTTAATGGTTAGCACCATTGGTGCTGAGTGTTTCGTAGCTTGTAATATGTTATTGGGGTGGAGGAAACCGAGAGTTGAAAAATGTGTTATACTACCAAAAGCAAATATATACTTGCTTATCTAAAAATAATGCGGAATTACCTACTTAAAAGGTAACCCCACAATAAAAATATGGTGCTATTGAATCTTAATGGGATGACAACAGTTTTATGCTAAGATTTGTTTTAGTTGTTCGGCAGTCTATAAGCTACATACCCTGCCGCACATTGTCCAGCTACGACACCTGTTGTCCATGCAGCCTGAAGATTAAAGCCGCCAGTGATGGCATCAATGCTCAAAAACTTCGCCTGCAAAAGAAAAGATTAGGACAAACCCACTTTCAAGTGTTTTGAATTACAGAGCTAAGGCTTACGCCACCACAAGTCACAAATTCCTCTCGAAGGTACCTTTTACCAGCAATGGTGTATTGATCATTGACCAATGTTTCTATCATGCGATTTAATGTTTTGCGCCCAACTTCGCCCATGGTTTCACTAGGGCTCTAAAACCAAGTTTGCTAAGTATGTAGAGCCACAGTCGACTTGGTAGTCCAAATGGGTGTAGAGTAGCGAGCTGTTTAGTGGGTTAGCAGCCCTGCAATTTCAGAAGGTTTTCCTACTTCTTTGCCGTGTTCGTTCCCCGTCCAGCTGATAGCAGGAGCTTTATAATCATTTTCAGCAAGTAAACGAGCTGCGTATGAAGAAAGCTTTCAAGGCAGCAGGACCACTCACACCCCAGTGTGTCACCAGCAATGGTCCTTGAGCACGCAACTTTGTTCCAGGGATCGTTATTACTACTGGGTCAACAACCGTTCCCATGAGATCACAGAAAGCACGGTCCTTTATATTAAAGGTGAAAAGTGATGGTATAGGTGCTTCTATTTCATGTCCAAGTCGAGCGAGGTATTGTAGCCCACGCCCATTGGGTGAGCTGCCCGTTGTTATAATAGCACGATGGAATATACGATGTACCATTCTCAAATTCCAGTTTTAGTCTTTTCGTCTTCAACTTATGAATATCCATCAATCGGTAGCGATGACATATAGTCACACTGAGTTCATTAGCTTGGTGCACCAGGCAATCAATAATGGCATGTGAGTCTTGTGCCTTTGGGAAAACACATTCATCTTCTTGTGTCACCAATGGTACACTATGTTTCTCAAACCATTTATATGTATCTTCGTGGCTAAATGTTTTCATCAATCGCTTCATGAGTTTATGACCGCGGGGTAAGCTTGTTTATGTCCGAGATAGCTGCAAAGCTATTTGTAACGTTACAGCGTCCCCTCCAGTGATCTCAACCTTAGCTAATACCTTTGCGCACGTTCAAAGATAGTCACCCACATGAAGGATTTGTTTTCGAGCCGTGATAGCTGCCATGAAAACCAGTTGTTCCTCCGCCAATGATTGCTATATCCATTTTATTTAGAATTTAAGATTAATAATTATGGTCATTATCTAATCATTTATGATATTCCATCTAGCGTTCTTATCTTTTGCTCATCTTATGATGTATATTACAAAGGTAGTGTATTAGCTGGGAAAAATACAAATAGTTAACATTTCTTTACGCAATATATATGGTTCTACCATTAACTGTGTGGACGCTTTTCGTATTGCTTTTAACGGAAGAACCGAAGTTACTTTATTAAACAAAATATAGCTATAGGCGTCAACTATCTATTCTATTATTATCCTCTGACACTGAAAACCTTCTCATTTTATGACTTCGAAAAGGCAAGTGATGTTGAAAAACGATAAATATTATTATCAATAGAGGCTAATAATTCTGAAGCAATAACTTTATATTTCATAGGGTAAAACTATTGTAAAAAGCTGACATTTTTACTTATCATGTGTTCTTACTAATATTTCGTATTATATTGAAATATAATGTGAAATATTATCTAATTAACTTTATTTTACTATCTAATGCTTGACTTTTCTTACGAATTATTCGTAGCTTTGTGGCGTGAACTTTTAGATATATAATTTATGGAGAAACTAACTAAACAAGAAGAAGAAATAATGTTGCAGGTATGGAGTTTAAAAACTTGCACTATCAAAGATGTACTGCAAAAGTTGGAAGATCCTAAACCTCCTTATACCACAGTGGCTTCAATCATGAACAATCTGAAGCGTAAGGGATATGTAGTCGCCGAGCAGCATGGACTGACTTATCACTTTGTTCCGAAGATAGAACAGACGAAGTATAAGTCAGACTTCATGAAAGGCTTTGTTGATAAGTACTTTAAGAGTTCCTTCCGTGAAATGGTTTCCTTTTTTGCAAAGGAGGATAACATCTCGCCAGAAGAACTGAAAGATATTATAAACTGAGATTGAAAAGGGGAAAGAGGAGTAGCGGATAAATACGTATTTTTTTATTTTCTCCAATAACAATAACTTAACGTTTTGACGATTATGATAATGTATTTATTGAAATTGAATATTGCCCTTATTCTACTTTTCAGCTTTTATAAGTTGATGTTCACAGGAGATACTTTCTTTTCATGGCGTAGGGCTACGCTTATCGGGATGTATTTTGTTGCCATATTGGTACCAGTAATGGATTTTTCAGCATGGCTAAGCAACAGCGAAGGGATGACATCTATTGCCAATGAATATGCAACAGTCGTTTTACCAGCTGTGTCTATTTCCTCGCAGGGTGGTGGAGTCCTACTATGGGAGTTGATAGTGTTGATTGTCTATAGTGTTGTTACCTGTGTCTTACTACTACGTTTTTTGTGGCAGTTGGCTTCTATTATATTGCTAAAGAACAATAGTCAAACTTCTTGTATATGTGATACAGAGGTTTATGTGTTAACTGATGATGAAGGCCCTTTCTCCTTCTTTGATTGGATATTCATAAATCCAGAGAGGCATAAGAGCGATGAGATTGAGGAGATAATGATGCATGAATTGACACATTGCCAGCAACTTCACTCAATAGACATAATCTTTTCAGAACTATTTTGTATTATCTTTTGGTTTAATCCTTTCGTTTGGTTGCTCAAACGTGAAGTGCGATTAAATCTTGAATATCTTGCTGATAACAGCGTACTTGCTAATGGTAAGGATAATAAAGAGTATCAGTACCATCTGCTTGGACTAACATATAGGAAGAATGTAGCTACAATAACAAATAATTTTAATGTTTTACCTATTAAAAAACGAATCAAGATGATGAACAAAAAAGAAACAAAAGGAATCCTTAAAGCAAAGTATATGCTTTATATTCCATTGGTAGCAATGCTATTGGCTGTAAGTAATATCGAGACTATAGCACGTAATGTAACAAAGCTTACGGCAAGTGTTGAACTTCAAAAGAAGCCAACGAAAGAGTCTGAACGAGTATTTATAGTTACAGAAGTCATGCCTACATTTAAAGGTAATTTATATCAATGGCTATCAAAGAATCTTCGTTATCCGAAAGATGCAGTAAGTAGAAAAGAGCAAGGACGTGTTATGGTACAGTTTGTCATAACGGCTAAGGGTGAGGTTATTAAGCCAGAGATTGTACGTTCTGTTAGTCCTTCTCTTGATAAGGAAGCCCTTCGTGTAGTGTCAAAGATGCCGGCGTGGAATCCTGGTAGAAATGGTAATAAGAATGTTGCTACAAAGTATACGTTACCTGTTCATTTCTCCTTAGGTTCGAAGTAGAATATATATATAGGTGTAAAGTATAGTATTCTTTGATGGTTTCTAATGCTGGGATGCACATTATTTTGTGTGTCCCAGTTTTTTCTGGTTCTTTACTTAAATGTGTGGATGGTTACTCATGCTTACTTCTAACAATAAGTTTGTTCCACATCGACAATAGATTGCATGGTATTTAGTACTTCGCACCAGTGGTGTTTACCATCAGCACCATATGTGCGGAGCATCAGCACGACATGTGCGGACTACTATCACGTATCTTAAAAGTAAGTAAAGAGAGGCGTTGTGGTTATTATTAAGAAGGTTCGTAAGTGGCTAATGGGTAACAAATATGTGTATTTTTTTTAGGTTATATTTCCTTCTTAAATAATAGCGAATGATGAGTATTACACATTTCTGTGTAAGATGTAATTAAATAGGATACTCAAATGACGAAAAAGAGTTTATTTATACATAGAATGAATAATTATTGTATTTTATATAGAAAGTTAAGAATTAAAGAGGTTCTGATGTGATATTTTTACTAAAATATAACAAAAATAGGATAATTTTTGGTTGTTCTAACAGAAATGTATATCTTTGTATCTGAATGTCGGAGATGACATTAAAACTAACTATGTAAACGTTATCTTAATCTACAAGCAGCTGGGAGAATTCTCAGTGACATCTAAATGTCAAGTATGTAATTGATGAGACCCTTGTGTGATATGCGATTATCAACAAGGGTCTCAGCTATTTTGATGCTTTGTTAGTCGACGGGTGTTAGTTCGCCTGTACGTGAGTCTATGATAAAACCACGTACAACAATGTCTTTCGGTACGAGTGGGTGTTGCTGAACAGTCCTCACCGTGCGGCGCACGCTTGCTTCTGTATCATGAAAGCCGTCCAAATATTCGTTAAGATTAACCTGCTGTTCTGCTTCTTTGATAGCCTCATCCGTGATTCCACGCTCACGCATCAAATGTAGGAAATGGTCTGCATTCATGTTGCAAGCACCACAACCAGAGTGATGGATAATCATAACCTCTTGACAACCCAACTCATAGATAGCCACAAGAAGGGAGCGCATCACAGAGTCGTAGGGGGTAAGAATGGTTCCACCAGCGACTTTGATAATCTTTGCATCTCCGTTTCTTAAGCCGAGTGCATTGGGTAGCAACTTCGTCAGACGAGTGTCCATGCAACTGACAATAGCTAACTTCATATCTGGTTGCCCAGATGTAATAAAAGGTTCGTAGCCTTTTTCAGCCACAAACCTTTTGTTATAAGAAAGTATCTGATCTATCATAATTGAATAATTATCTTACTACTTTTCCACGATAATAGGTGTCAAATGCATCTTCTGCATAGCCATCTTTGAGTACTTTGAAGCTGGAGCTGCTGGCGCCACTTACCTTGTCACCCATATAATAGACATCGAAGGCATCCTTCCCATAGCCCCATCCTAAGTCCTTGAAGCTTCTTGCACTGGCGCTAATCTTTCTGCCATTGTAAAGAACTGCATTAGAAGTAACGACGTAACCTTCATTATAATAAGGGTCGTACTCATCACGAGGATTAACTGGATAGTCATCAGAATAATCGCCTGGATAGCCACCTTGGTAAACACTTCCTGGTACCTTAAGACGGAAGGTCATTGGGTCAACGAATGGAAGAATCTGTCCTTCAAAATAAACGTTATATCTATCTTTTGCATAACCATACCCAAGATCAACGAAGGTGCGTATGTCTATTCCCATAACTGGTTGACGACCATAGAATACACCTTTCTTATTGAAAGAGTAAGGACGTACTTGACGTGAAGACTGTGCTGAAGCACTGAGTGCAAAGACTGCCATAAGGACTACGCAACTAAGGCGAAGCTGGCGATAAAAGTTCTTCTTTTCCATAATCATCTTTTTTAGTTATTATCTTAATTGTTATACCGCAAAGGTAATAGGAATAGTTCATTCATTTCATGGAATTACCCTAAATGAAATTAGGGGAATGCCTTTTTATGAGTCGGGACTTCCGATATGAAGAATTGTCTCTTGAAAAGTGGAGACTCTTCCATGTATATCGTGGAGTGAATTATTCACCTCTTCATAATGAGAAACCCATTGGGTAGAGTAGGGTTGAGGCTGTTAAGCAAGTTCAGCCAACTCTAACCAGCGAAGTTCTAACTCGTCCAGCTCATCCTTTAAGATAGGTAAACGCTTGCTCTTTTCTGTAAGTTCGTCTACAGAGAGATTACCAGAGCAGAGTTCTTCTTCAAGTTGTTGTTTCTCTTCTTCTAATTGTGCAATCTTATCTGAAAGCTGTTCGTATTCCCGCTTCTCCTTGAAAGACATCTTACGCTTTTGTGTTGTTACGATAATCTTTCTTAGGTTCGTTTGCTGTTGGGCTACTATTCTTTGTTGGTTTCTGCTGTTCTTCTTCCTTAGACTTCATCTTTTGGAAAGTCACGGAACTGCGTGTAGTTACCAGGGAAGTCTTGAATCTCTCCTTCACCCTTGAATACTAAGAGGTGATCAACAACCTTATCCATAAAATATCGGTCGTGTGATACCACGATGACACAGCCTGGGAAGTCTTGAAGATACTCCTCAAGAATCTGTAAAGTCTGGATATCCAAATCGTTGGTAGGCTCGTCGAGGACTAAGAAGTTCGGATTCTTCATTAGAACTGTGCAGAGATAGAGCTTGCGTTTCTCGCCACCAGAGAGCTTGTACACATAGTTGTGCTGTTGTTCTGGTGAGAAGAGGAAGTAGTTGAGGAACTGTGAAGCCGTCATGTGCTTCCCTCCTCCAAGGTCGATATAGTCTGCTATGTCTGTGATAATATCAATAACCTTCTGATCATCACGGAACTTTAAGCCTTCTTGTGAGAAATAACCAAAGCGCACTGTCTCACCAATATCAAACTTACCACTATCAGGTGCAACCTCTCCCAGTAGCATCTTTACAAAGGTTGACTTGCCAGTACCATTGTTACCAACGATACCCATCTTCTCAAATCGTGAGAAGTTATAGTAGAAGTCGTTCAGTATTATCTTGTCATCAAACCTCTTTGAGACATATTGACACTCAAAGATTTTACTTCCGATATACACACTTGATGACTTCAAAGCGCACCTGTCGTTCTTCAATTCGCTGCTTAGCTTTTGCTTCTAATTCATAGAAAGCTTCCTCACGATAGCGTGCTTTGTGTCCACGAGCCTGTGGCATTCGGCGCATCCACTCTAATTCCGTACGATAGAGGTTGTTTGCACGTGCAATCTCAGCGCGGGTGTTGTCGATTCTCTCTTGACGTTTCTCCAAGTAGTAAGAGTAATTGCCACGATAGGTGTATATCGTGTTGTTGTCTAATTCTAAGATAGTATTACACACGTTATCAAGGAAATAACGGTCGTGTGTCACCATAAAGATGGTCTTGTTACCACGAGAAAGATAGCCTTCTAACCATTCAATCATCTCTAAGTCAAGGTGGTTGGTAGGCTCATCAAGTATAAGGAAGTCTGGTTCCAATATAAGAACATTTGCCAAAGCAACGCGCTTCTGCTGTCCACCGCTTAGTTGTCCCATTGGTTGTTCTAAGTCATAGAGCTTCAACATGGTGAGGATTTGCTTTGCCTTTAGGAGCCTTTCAGGATTTCCTTCATGGTTGAAACAAGCATCCAAGACGCTTTCTTCTGGGTCAAAATGCGGACTTTGCTCTAACATTCCCACTCGCAAATCATTGCGATAGATGATAGAACCGCTGTCATAACCCTCTTTTCCAGTTAGAATAGAGAGTAGAGTAGACTTTCCTGTACCGTTTTGTGCTACGAGTCCAACATGCTGTCCTTCTGCAATAGAGAAAGAGATATCCTTAAAGAGGACCTGTGCACCGAAGCTCTTTGTTAGATTTTGGACATCAAGATAGGGTATCTGCGCCATAAAGTACTATTATAAAGTCTTATTGATTTCGTCAATATAGTCTAATACTTCTTCTCTTCCAGTCTTGTTTTCAGCCGACGTAATGAAGTAAGGAGGAAGTTCTTCCCATCTATCCTGTAGCTTTTTCATCCAAAGAAGGGCGTTTGACTTTGCCTTGGCAGGTGATAGCTTGTCTGCTTTTGTAAAGATAATAGAGAAAGGAACATTACTTTCACCTAACCAGTCAACAAACTCACGGTCTATCTTCTGTTGTTCATGACGGATATCAATCAGTACAAATACGTTCACAAGTTGTTTGCGTTGGAGGATATATTGGGCTATCATCTGCTCCAACTTATTTCTTACAGTCTTTGAACTTTTGGCATATCCATAGCCAGGAAGGTCTACTAAGTACCACTCGTTATTGATAATAAAGTGATTGATAAGTAGCGTCTTGCCTGGTTTTGATGAGGTTTTTGCCAAGCCTTTATGGTTACAAAGCATATTGATAAGGCTTGACTTTCCTACGTTTGAACGTCCAATAAAAGCATATTCTGCCTTTGTATCTTCTGGACACTTTGACAATGAAGGTGAAGATATAGTGAATTCTGAATTCTTGATAATCATATTTTGAAGAGTATGTGATATAATCAGCTTTTCCTGCAAAGTTACTAAAAAGTTAATAGCTATGAATGGTCAGTTGATAGTTTTTTCGTATTTTTGCAGAAAATATGCTGCACTCGACAAAGTGAAAGCAAGCTTTTTTTACTCTTGTCGATGCGTTTGTAGATAATTGATGTGTAAATGAAACAAATCAACTGGGGATTTATTGGCTGCGGTGAGGTAACAGAAAAGAAGTCTGGACCTGCGTTCAATGAAGTGATGGGCTCGCATGTTGTCGCTGTGTTTAGCCGTAGCGAGTTAAAGGCGCGTTCGTATGCTGAGCGTCAGGGTATACGGAAATGGTATACCGATGCACAGGCTTGGTAGACGATCCTGACGTAAATGCAATTTATATTGCTACACCTCCTTCTGCCCATGCAACCTTTGCTATCATGGCAATGCGTGCTGGAAAGCCTTGTTATATAGAGAAACCTTTGGCGGCTTCTTACGAGGATTGCGTGCGTATCAATCGTGTGTCAGAGCAGACGGGAGTGCCATGTTTCGTCGCTTATTATCGTCGTTATCTTCCTTACTTCAAGAAAGTAAAAGAGATTGTTGATAGTGGTGAATTAGGTAAGATACTTACTGTGCAAGTGCGTTTTGCTGTTCCTCCACGCGATTTGGACTACGAAAAGAACGTGCAACTACCGTGGCGTCTACAATCGCATATCTCCGGTGGCGGTTATTTCTATGACCTTGCTCCTCATCAGCTCGACCTACTACAAAACTTATTTGGTGTTATTATCAAGGCGCATGGCTACACAGCTAATCGTGCGGGGCTCTACAACCTCGAAGATACGGTAAATGCTGTCTTCCGTTTTGAGAATGGTTTGACAGGTAGTGGTGCTTGGTGCTTTGCTGCCCATGAGAGTGCGCGTGAGGATCGTATAGAGATTTATGGTTCAAAAGGTAGACTATCCTTCTCTGTTTATACTTATGCACCAATCCACCTCTGTACCAGTGAGGGTGAAAGAGATATTGAGGTCGCTAATCCTCCATATGTTCAACTCCCTATTATTAAGTCTGTTATTGAGGATATGCAGGGTTATGGAGCGTGTGATTGTACGAGTATTAGTGCCACTCCAACCAACTGGGTGATGGATCGCATCCTCGGAAAGATATAGGAAAAGCCCTTGAGGGCATTTGTTTTTGTTTAATTATTCAGATGAAGCTAACTTTCAACGACTACTTGGTTTCTGTGTTTCCTCCTATTGTTTTTAGGAGGAACAAAGGCTTATGCGTTTTCAACAACGACTCTATCTGATAGCTTAGTAGTTAGGAAAGATAGTGGTGATATCCTTCCAAGCAAGCAGGCAACAGACTCTGTGCGATGGATGCGCAGAGGTGAACCTTCACGCATGTTTAAGCAGAAGTCGGGCAAAGGCGGTGGCTTTTTTTCCAGCATTTCAATGAGATAGACACTTCTTATATTGAGCCTCAAAAGTATAATTTTGCTTTTCATGTTGCAGAATACAAATACCTATGAGGTGTATCGTTTGAGTAGTTCGAAAGAGCAAAGTATTACCTTTGCACCAGAAGCTACGGTACGTATAGGACCTTATTTTCGGTTGGCGTTGGATATTCTTGGGTTACACACTCGATATAAAGCATTTAGATTTCTGGAACAAGAACAACAATCCTCGACAAGAATATGATTTAAGTTTATATAGTTCGATGCTCGGACTTGATATTTATTATCGTAAGACAGGCAATGATTATAAAATCAGACAGTTGTATCTTGGGAAGGATATTAACACGGATGCGATACGTGGTACTGACTTTGGTGGATTGACCTCAACCATTAAGGGTTTCAATATTTATTATATCTTCAATCATCGTCGATTCTCTTATCCAGCAGCTTTCAGCCAAAGTACGATACAACGTCGTTCAGCAGGTAGTCCGCTATTGGGCATTGGCTATACGCAGCATAGCCTTGATGTCAATTGGGGAGAACTTAATAGAGTCATCTCAAATCGTCTTGGTAGTCAGGTTCCTACCAATCCCGATAGACAGTACATTGATGTTTAGTGAGGTTAAGTACACTGATATTTCTATCAGTGGTGGCTATGCCTATAACTGGGTTTTTGCTCGTAACTGGGTCTTGGCAGGTTCACTTTCGTTGGCTTTAGCTTATAAAACGTAGTAAGGGAGACGTTACTCAGCGTTCCTTTTCTATCAATGATTTTAAGTTTAGTAATATTAACGTTGATGGTATTGGACGCTTTGGTGTGGTGTGGAACAATAGCAAATGGTATGTTGGTATGAGTACTATCCTTCATGCCTATAATTATCGTCGCAGTAATTTCTCTACCAATAACTTCTTTGGAAGTATTAATCTCTATGCAGGTTTTAACTTTGGAAGAAAGAAGGAGAAATAGAATAGACATTGTTAGAGCGTTAGTAGCCTAACGATATGTTGTTTTTTGAATTAGAACTTATTAATATGACACTAAAATATTCACTTATATTCTCTGCTCTCTTTGCTTTCTCTGCTTGTGGTGCAAAGCCCGAACAGAAGGCAAAGACACAGCAAGTTGCTGATACAGTTGTGACATCAGAGCAGATGACAAGTGCTGTTCCTGAGGCATCTGTAGTCGAACAGAATGACACACTACCCACCTATATAGACACGTATACAAAGGCTGATAGTGCTTTTGGTTTGTCAGTTGTTGCAAGAGTTTGTACCACAAAGACAGCAACTTACCAATGATCAGCTTATTATTAAGATTGCACGAAAGTTTATCGGGGTGCCTTATGTTGCCCATACCTTAGATATCAACGAGGATGAGAAACTGGTTATTAATCTTCATGGATTAGACTGTACGACCTATGTTGAGGCTGTTACGGCTCTTACACTTTGTGTTAAGAAGGGCGAAACACGTTTCTCTGACTATGTACGTCAGTTAGAACAAGTCCGCTATCGTGGCGGTAAGATGAGTTATGTAAACCGTCTGCACTATTTCCATTGGTGGTTGGAAGATAATGAGCGAATGGGTTTTGTCAGAGAGATAGACACGCCTAATCCTCCTTTCACAGCTGTCCAGACGTTGAAAATCAACTATATGAGTCAGAACGCAAGACTCTATGATATGTTGAAGAACAATCCTGAACGCGTGGCTGAACTTAAGAAGTTGGAGGATGCTACCAACGGAACAAAGCTACGCTATATCCCTAAGAGCCTGCTTAACAATAGCAAACTACTTCGAGAGGTAGTGCGAGATGGTGACATCCTTGCGATTGTTACTAATAAGCGAGAGTTGGATACAACACATCTTGGCTTTGCTGTATGGCATAAGGATGGACTTCATCTCATGAATGCTTCTAATCTTAGGAAGAACGGCAATAAGGTTGTTGACCCTGTAGAGACGCTCTATAATTATATGATGGCTCGTCCAGCTAATCTCGGAATACGTGTTGTGCGTATTCAATAATAATGCGTACAACTTAAGAAACAATCTTTTCTATCTGATTGTCATTTGTTCCTAAGATGATGAATGATGGTGGTAAAGCGTTTGTTTTAGTCCCTTTTATACTCGTGCGGACGTCCCGCACGGATGGTGCGGAGGCTTAGCACAAGTGGTGCGGAGGCTTAACACCATTGCAAGATGTCGTTAATAGGTTGGCAACTTGTTGTTGGACGATAGATAGTACATGGTAGAATAGTCCTTTTAAGCTCATCGGACAGCTATAAATAAAGATGCTCTGGCAGAGAACTTAATAGTCCTGCCAGAGCTTTTTCTTACTTTTTCATTTTAGCCTTGCGGGCATACTCAAAGAGCGCTGCAGGCAGATGGCAATAGCCTGTTGGATGTTTGTCAAGATAATCTTGATGATATTCTTCTGCTGTGTAGAAGTTCTTGAGCGGTTTCACCTCAACGGCAATCTTTCCGTGAATCTGCTTTTGTTCCTCTTCAAATACTTTTTTGATTGTTGGGAGGTCGGCTGGATCGGTGTAATAAACGCCTGTACGATACTGACTACCACGGTCATTTCCCTGCTTGTTTATGCTTGTTGGGTCGATAGACTTAAAGTATAAGCCTAATAAGAAGTCCAAACTGATAACCTTTGGGTCGTAAGTGATGTGCACAGCCTCGGCAAATTGCGTCTTATCTGTGCAAACCTCTTCATATGTTGGGTTCTTGATAATACCATTGGCATAGCCCACTTCGGTAGCCGTAACGCCTTCTATCTGTTTGAGGTAATGCTCTGTTCCCCAGAAACAACCACCTGCTACGTATATTTCTTTCATTGGTCTAACTAATTTTATATAGGCTCCGTAGCCTTTTGCTTTCATCTCTTCGAGTGGGATGAAACGTAACGAAGCACTGTTGATACAATATCTTTTGCCCCCAGTCGCTGCTGGCCCGTCATCAAAGACGTGCCCAAGATGCGCCTTACCAGTCTTACTTCTCACTTCCGTACGTACCATGCCATGTGATGTATCAGTATGATTTGTAACGACCTTCTTATCGATTGGCTTTGAAAAAGCTGGCCAACCGCAGCCAGAATCGAACTTATCAGTAGAAGAGAACAGTGGTTCGCCAGTTGTGATGTCTACATAGATACCCTCTCTGAACTCATGATCATACTCGTTGGTGAAAGGTCGTTCGGTGGCAGCCTGCTGTGTTACAGCATACTGTTCGGGAGTAAGCATCTTTCGTAAGGTAGCATCGTCAGGACGTGTGAATTTCGTCTTAGGAGCGATGATAGAATCAGTTTGTGTCATAGCTGTCTTGGTCTTGTTTGTGCAAGATGCTGTTCCTGCCATCAGTAAGCCACAAGAGGCAGCTTCAACAATGGTCGGAAGAATCAGTGTGCACAATATGGATAAAATGTTACGCATAGTTTGTTGTGTTTATAAATGTGATTAATAAAAAAGCAAGAGATAATAAAGGGTGCGTCAAAATCCAATTTGCTGGATTCTGAAACACCCTTCTTTATATTTGTTTTGTTTACTGCTTCTGCAAGAAACGGTCAACCTCAATAGCTGCCATTGCACCTGTACCAGCTGCTACGACACCCTGACGATAGGTTGGGTCTGCCACGTCACCTGCTGCATAAACACCCTCAATATTGGTTGCTGTAGACTTTGGTTTGGTGATGATGAAGCCGTGGTCGTCCATCTCTAACTGACCTTTGAAGAGGTCGGTGTTAGGAGTGTGACCAATAGCCAAGAAGAAACCATCGATGTTGATATCGAATTTTTCCTCGTTCTCCTCACCCTTGAGCGTACCAAATGTGCACCCTCTACACCGTCTTCACCAAAGAGACCGAGTGTATTGGTATTGTAAAGAATCTCAATATTCTCCTTCTCTGTCACACGCTTACGCATAATCTCTGCGGCACGGAGATATGGCTTGCGCACAATCATATAGACCTTCTTTGCCAAACCAGAGAGATACATAGCCTCTTCGCAAGCAGTGTCACCACCACCAACAACAGCTACGGTGCGCTTACGATAGAAGAAACCGTCGCAAGTAGCACATGCACTCACACCCTGACCACGGTATTTCTCCTCATCAGGTAAGCCCAAGTACTTTGCACTTGCACCTGTTGCGATGATTACTGTCTCAGCTTCAATCTGGTTGCCACGCTCATCTTCGAGGTGGAATGGGCGACTGCTGAGGTCTGCCTTTACTATAGAACCATCGCGAAGGTCAGCACCATAGAGCTTAGCCTGCTCACGCATCTCTGACATGAGTTGGTTAGCATCGATTCCTTCGTGGAAACCTGGGAAGTTTTCTACATGGTTGTGGTGGTCAACTGACCACCTGGCTGCAGATCCAGAATAGAGTACTGGCTGAAGATTAGCACGTCCAGCATAAATCGCTGCAGTGTAACCTGCAGGGACCGCTACCAATTATAAGGGTTTTTACTTTTTCCATATCAATATATTGTATGTTGCCCCTTAAATAAGACTTAACTTCTAAGCGGGGCTTGATTAATATTTTTGTACTTATTACAGAACAAACATTGTGCCAAAGAAAGACTATTCCTCTTATTCCATTGGGAATAAGCCAAAGAGTCGGTCATCAATCATATCTGTGACACGTTTGAAGTCTTGTGGGTTGTCTTGGAAGTCTGTTGTGTCACCATCGACAATCATCAGATGTCCTTTGTAGGTCTTAATCCATTCCTCATAACGCTCGTTGAGACCACGGAGATAGTCAATACGCATCGTTTGTTCGTAGTCGCGGCCACGCTGTTGGATGTGATCGATGAGGCGTGGGATAGAACAACGGATGTAAATCATTAAGTCTGGCAGTTTAACCAGTGAGAGCATCAAATCGAAGAGGTCGGTGTAGTTGTTGAAAATCACGCTCTGACATCAATCCCATATCATAGAGATTCGGTGCAAAGATACGTGCATCCTCGAAGATAGTACGGTCTTGGATAATCGTATCCTTTGATTGTGAAATCTCTACAACATCACGAAAACGCTTGTTGAGGAAGTAAATCTGCAGATTAAACGACCAACGAGTCATGTCATTATAATAGTCTTCCAAGTACGGATTGTTGTCTACTGGCTCGAAGTGAGCTATCCATCCGTAACGTTTCGCGAGCATTTTGGTGAGTGTTGTCTTACCTGCTCCAATATTTCCTGCGATTGCTATATGCATAATATGTGTGTATCTAATTGCCCACCTCACGCCCACCTCTTATCGTAGGTGTGGTTAACGTCAGTGCTATGGGCTTATGATTTCTTGTTATTTTGTCCGTATTAAATCCCTTTCAGTACTTTGAAAGTCTGCTTTTTAAGTAAGGTATGGATTCCATTATCTATATTTAAAACAATCCGAAGAGCTCTCTGTCAATCTTGTCAGTAATGAAACCAAAGTCTTTTGGGCGATGTTGATAATCGAGGTTGTCGACATCTATCGTCAGAACACGTCCCTTATATTTCTCTTTGATAAACTCTTCATAGCGTTTATTGAGGTTCTCGAGATAGTCCAAAGGCATCTTCTGTTCATACTCTCGCCCACGTTTCTCAATGTTAGAAACAAGGTGACTGACTGAAGCACGAAGATAAATCATCAGGTCAGGGAACTGAACAGCATCTGTCATGTCCTCAAATAGCTCCATATAAGTCTCGTAGTCACGTTCGTCAAGATTACCCATGGCATAGTTGTTCTCCGTAAAAACGTAGACACCTTCATAGATAGAGCGGTCTTGTACTACTGACTCATCACTCTGACTTATCTCAAGCAAGTCCTTAAAACGCTCCTTTAGGAAGAATACTTCCATAGGGAACGACCAACGCTTAATGTCCTTATAATAATCTTCTAAGTAGGGATTATAGTCAACAGACTCAAATCCTGGCTTCCAACCATAGCGTTTGGCAAGCATTGTTGTGAGTGTTGTCTTACCGCTACCTATATTTCCTGCAATTGCAATGTGCATAACATAATGTCCACGTGTACATCTCTGGCATTCCCTATGATAGACAATGCCAGAGATGTCAGTGGAGAATATCGTTTATATTTAGAATTGATTTCTTGCCTTACCTACACAACCATTTGGCATCTGGATATGTAACATGGCACATACGGTTGGTGCAATGTCTACAATATGTGTTTCAATATTGCTTGCACCATGCTCACGTTCCATCCAAAGAGGAGGAAAGGAATATGTGTGTCATATGGGAATGGCTGTCCATGCTGTGTTCCACGGAAGTCTGGTCTATCCTTACCACCGAAGAACTGTGGGCGTGTTACAACACCAATCTCACCAGAACGGCCACGGAAATAACCATTCTGCATACGCTCCTTTATCCAATTTGGCATAGTTGTCTCACTTATCTTCTCCTCGTCAAAGACGTAGAGGAACTGTGGATCTTTCTTCAACCACTCTACAGACTCGTCTATAATCTCCTGCTTCTTCTTACCAGCTGCTTCGATAGTTGAATCGTTGAGGTAGAACTGGTAGTTGTCTTCACCCATTACAGGACTGATACCAAACTTTCCTTGTAGATAGGTATTGAGGTCTTTTACTGTCTGTTTATAATCCCATCCACCTGCTGGAATGCGGTGCTCACGCATGTAGTTGTAGTTGTGAGCAGCGCCATGGTCAGCTGTAAGGAAGAGCAGATAGTTGCCTTCACCCACCTCTTTATCAAGCACCTTAAGGAACCAAGCCAAGTCTTTATCTAACTGCATGTAAACCTCGTGATTCTCTTTTCCACGTGTAGAGAATCTATGTCCGATGATATCTGTTGATGAGATACTCACAGTGAGCATGTCAGTTTCTTTCCCTTTACCAAGTTTCTCATTCTTCAAAGCCGCCTCAGCCATCTTGAAAGTCATGGTAACACCCTGTGGAGAACCCTTGATATCAAAGTTTGGATCTGTGTGATTCTTTGCATTAAAGTCCTCAACCCACTGTGGAAGTTTATCCATATAGAAGGTAGAAGATACGAAGCGACCTGCCGAAGTGTCCCACCAGTAAGCGGCATCGGCTGCATGACCAGCAGGAAGGATTGATGCACGGTCTTTCAATGCCACTCCAATCACCTTTGAACGGAAGTCTGTTGCAACTTGAAGTTCGTCACCGATGGTAGATGTAAGCATACGGCGAGGGCTCATCTGACCTTCTTTGCTATCGGAGCCAACACTCTTCACCGTATTATCCTCGCAGCAATAAACACTCTTATCATCTTGATAGAAAGAGTTACCAGCAATACCTGTGAAGGCAGGAATAGAACCAGTATAAACAGAACTATGTCCAATCGCAGTCACTGTTGGAGCATAGTTGATATGTGTATTCTCAAAAGAGAAGCCTTGGTTGAGCAATCTTTTCAAACCATCATTACCATATTCATTATTGTAATAGTAAAGATAATCCCAACGCATTTGGTCGACAACAAGACCAACCACCAACTTTGGTCGTTGTATCTGCGCATTCGCTGCTGCTGCAATCAGCAATCCAGCTACAAGAAAAAGCAGTTTTTTCATTTTAGGTCATGTGTTTAAATTATCTTGCAAACTTACAATATTTTTTTTAATTTCTCGACTTTTTTGTCTACTTTTGCACTTGTCGGAATGATATTAAATACAAACAAGAAACATGAAGAATATTATCATCGCAGATAATCAAGATATCACACAGGCTGGAATGGCTTATGTGCTTTCTAAAAGGGATAATATATCTTGCCGCGTGGCAAGGGATAAGTCTGAGTTGATTCTCCTTTTAAACGATTGTCCCGAAGCGGTTGTGATATTAGATTATACCTTGTTTGATATTTCCAGTGAGTCAGATCTTCTGAATATCGGACAACGTTTCCCGCTTGCACATCTTATATTGTGGAGTGAGGAGTTGAGTGTCGACTTCATTCGCAGCCTTGTTAATGCAAGCAATTGGATTAGTGTGCTTATGAAGGATGCTAAGATGGCTGAAATAGAACAATGTCTTGACTATGTGTTGCAGGGTCAACGTTTTCTTTGTCAGCACGCTACTAACATGATTTTAGCCCCTACAGCGTTAGTTGATAAGGAGATTGTCGCGTTGACAAAGACAGAGACTGAGATTCTTAAGGAGATTGCTTTAGGTGCTACGACACGTGAGATTGCTGAGAAACGTTTTTCTTCTTTCCACACGGTCAACACACATAGAAAGAATATCTTTCGTAAGTTGGGTGTGAATAATGTTCATGAAGCTATCCGTTATGCGATGCGTTCGGGATTAGTAGATGCTGCAGAATATTATATTTAAAGTATGTCTTGTTAAACCTTAATCATCTTTACCCTCCTTTTCTTGATTTGAAAGGATAGAAATTTATGCACATGAGTTGCGAAATATATTTACACTTATGCTTGTCTATTTGCCCTAATCTCACCTAAAAAACGCCCTCTTTTGTTGCTGTTTGTAACTAACTTGAAATCAAGTTGTTATAAAACGGGATTGTAAAAGGTGCTTAATTGGACTTCAAAAGGGCGTTAGTAACGTTGCTAAAGGGCATCTTTAGCAAGCCAATTGGGCGTCTTTTCGAACCCAATTAAGCATCTATTGATTTTTAAGTAGTGATTTTTTTATTACAATGCGGTTTGAATTGATGTTTTTCTTGAAGCCACCTTATAATGTTGTAGACTCCTTACAACGTAGGTTGATGACAATAGAAAGAGCCATATCAAACACTGTTAGCGTGAATTGATACGGCTCTTTTCGTATGTGTTATGACCGAAAAATAATTTTAGTTTTGGTCTGCTAACTCCTTTTTGCTAAGCTTTGGTTGCAAGAATGAAGTAGAGAATCAAATGCAGCGTAAGCCACAAGTGAGAGAAGTTCAGAGAGATGATTCTCCCACCAAGATGAGTAATCGAACTCGATACCACCAAACTTCAGTAGGGCAGAAACGACACCCATCAGCGCACCACCAGCAATGAAGCCTGATGCCAAGAGGGTACCCTTATCGCCACGTGCCTTGTTGACTGCTTCATCTTTAGAGCGAGTAGTTACATACCAGTTTACGGCACCACCCACCAAGAGAGGAATATTCAACTCTAAAGGAATGAACATACCCAAAGCGAAAGCTAAAGCAGGAACCTTGCAACGGTCGAGAATGAGTGCGATAACTGCACCAATGCCATAGAGAACCCAAGGTGCACCTTGTCCACTCATCAATGGCTTGATAACAGCTGCCATTGCGTTTGCCTGTGGTGCAGCCAACTTGCCAGAGTTGAAGCCATAAGTCTTATCCAAAACAATCATCACACCCGCTACAGTAGCAGCAGAGATGATCGTGCCAAGGAACTTCCATGTTTCCTGCTTCTTAGGAGTTGTGCCGAGCCAATAGCCAATCTTCAAGTCGGTGATGAATGAACCTGCCATAGAAAGGGCTGTACAAACAACGCCACCCATCAATAGAGCTGCCAACATACCAGCGTTACCCTTCAGTCCAACTGCTACCATAACGACAGACGCAAGGATGAGGGTCATCAATGTCATACCTGATACTGGGTTGCTTCCTACAATCGCAATGGCATTAGCAGCTACAGTAGTGAAGAGGAAGGCTATGATTGCAACGAGAAGAATACCCACAACTGCATGCAGCAGGTTGAAGTCCATCACACCAAAATAGAAGAACAGGAAGGTGATGATGAGGGTGGCAATACTTCCGAAAGCAATAATCTTTAAAGGAAATATCACGCTGTGTACGGAGGATTTCTTCCTGTCCACTGCCTTTACCTTTCATCTCACGTGCAGCCAAACCAACCGCACTCTTGATGATACCCCATGACTTGATGATACCGATGATACCTGACATCGCAATGCCACCGATACCGATTGAACGAGCGTATGACTTAAAGATAACTTCTGGTGCCATCTGTCCTACGGCTGTAGTGATTGATGGGTCCCACTGGTTCAGTACGGTGTCTGGGAAGATGAGTGCCATACCTGGTACGATAAGCCACCATACAGTCAGCGAACCAACACAGATGATGAAGGCATATTTCAAGCCGATGATATAACCAAGACCGAGGACGGCTGCACCTGTATTAACCTTGAAAACGAGTTTAGCTTTGTCTGCTATCGTCTCGCCAAAGCCAATCATACGACTCGTTACATTCTCATTCCACCATCCAAAAGTGGCAACCGTGAAGTCATAGAGTCCACCTACAAGACCAGCGAGGAGAAGAGGTTTTGCCTGACTTCCACCTTTCTCGCCACTCACGAGTACCTGTGTGGTAGCCGTTGCTTCAGGGAAAGGATATTTACCATGCTGGTCCTTAACAAAGTATTTACGGAAAGGAATCAAAAAGAGAATACCCAAGACACCGCCTAAAGCAGCTGCAATGAAGATATTGAAGAAGTCGGCTTCTAACTCAAGCATGTAGATAGCTGGCATAACGAAGATACCTCCCGCAACAACAGCACCTGAACAGGCTCCGATACTCTGGATAATGACATTCTCGCCTAATGCGTTCTTACGCTTTGTGGCAGATGATACTCCAATAGCAATAATGGCAATTGGGATTGCAGCCTCAAATACCTGTCCAACTTTCAAACCAAGATAAGCTGCGGCAGCAGAGAAGAGAACTGCCATGAGAATACCCCAAGTGATAGACCATGGGCTTACTTCACGATACGTCTCTTGTGGAGACATGACTGGCTTATACTCTTCGCCATCTTTCAACTCCCTAAAGGCATTCTCAGGAAGGTCAATGTTTTGATTCTGGTTATTTTCCATTGTTTAATAGTATTATTTGCTTGCAAAGATAAATAAAAATCATTTATCTTGTACCAATTCAGCATAAAATATTATCTTTGTCAGTATGAAAGAGATTAGACCTATTGCTTTTTTCCGTTCTCCCTTGACGTCAAAGTTTGGTATTCCTCGGCAAAGTGGACTGGCTGACAATCTGGTGGGTAAGATTGTGTTTGAGCCTCAATACCAACGTGAGGAGGCATTGCGTGGACTGGAAGACTTTGATTATCTGTGGTTAATTTGGGGCTTTCTGCGAATAAATCTACTGATGAGGGTAAACTGACTGTTCGTCCTCCACGGTTAGGTGGGAATGAACGTTTAGGCGTGTTTGCCACACGTTCGCCCTTTCGTCCAAATGGTCTTGGGCTGTCTTCTGTTCGTATTAAACGAATAGTGGATGGAGTGATTGAAGTTGTTGGGGCTGATTTGATGGACGGTACACCTATTTATGATGTAAAACCTTATATCTCTTACGTCGATAGTCACCCAGAGGCAAGAGGTGGTTTTACCGATAAGAAAGAGTGGAAACTATTGTCTGTTATTATTGCAGAGGAGTATTCTAAGTTGTTTGATGCAGAGGAACTTGCTGCCCTAAAGGAGGTTCTTTCGCAAGATCCACGCCCGCAATATCAACATGATGCAGCACGTGTTTATGGTATGCCTTTCGCTGGGAAGGATGTGAAGTTTAGGGTTGAAGGGGATGTGTTAGAGGTTGTTGGGATTGATTAGGAAGCTATTTGGCTTATTAGCCCAATTGGGCCAATTAGCCTTATAAGCCTAATTAGCCTTATAAGCCCAATAAAGTTATTATCTCAATAATCAATTATTTCCCCTTTAAATACCGCATCCAAGCATAGGGACGTCGATGTGATAGATAATTAAGGTTGTTCATATTCTCATAAGCTTCCCGTTCAAAGGATAGGTTCATGTAGGCACGACCTGCCATTGGTAGGCGTATGAGCCATTCTATGACATACCATAAATAAAAGGGAAGGATGAGCATTTCTAACATTTGTCGTGTATGAATACGCTCATGATTGATTATCTCTTCGTTAGTTTAACGCCAGGATGAACAAAAAGAAGCCCAAGAATGTTGATAGCATCATAATTCTTGGGCGGTAGATATTTCGTCCGAATAATCTTCATTAATCAGTCTCAATAGATTCAACACGTGGTTTGGAAACCGATGGAGCAATAGGTTGTGGCTCATTAGAAGAAGGCTCGGAGGTGCTATTCTGATTGTCAGAACTGCTTGAAGAAGCCTCGTTGCTACTGCTCTTGCGACTTGAACGATTACTTCTACGAATACTGTTGAATACCTTTTCAGCCTGTTCTTCTTCCTGCTTCTGGGTAGAATCGTTGGCTGTTGTGTCCTTAACAACTGTGTCGAACTTAGCCTTATTGTTGTCTGCTAAGTTTGAATCTGGTTCAATAGCAGTCTGTGTATACTCTGGATCGTTCTTATGTTGACCGTAATAATAGAATCCGAAGGCAACAAGGAAAATTCGTTCCAAGAATAATAAAAGCAACCATACCGCGCCCTAAGGTTGGTCCGTTGTCAGTATCATTATTATTCAATGGAGTATTGCAGTAAGGACAATTCTTATCCTTCTCACTCACCTCATTATTACAATTACGACATTTCATATTTCTTTCTTTAGCTTTGATTTCTATCGGCAAAGGTAAAAGAAAAGGTAGAGATGACAAAACGATTTGCCTTTTTATTCGTTTCTTCTTTCTTTTTTGTATCTTTGCAGGGATTTTCAAGAGATGATATAATCATTTAAAAAACAGAAAAGAAGGAGTTTTTCGATATGAAAAAGATATTGATAATTATATGTTTCCTCACTTGTTGGTTGGGTGTTTCTGCCCAAAAGTCTGCGTGAGGTATGGATAGAAATGCCTGATAGTATACTGCCTTATTTGAGCAAGAGTCAGCGTACAGAGCTGGCTGACTATGTTGAAATGAAGGCAGAACCAGCCGTCTTGAGTACTTTCGGTGATTCTGTTCGGATTGAACGCATGACCAACAACTATCTTTTATTGAAGGCAAATGAGGCAACACGATTGGAAATCAAGCTGTTGGATAATAACACGTTGGCTTTAGTTCAGACATGGATGGCACCTGCTGCAGAGAGTAAGTTGAGTCTTTTCAACCTACAATGGCAACCTAAAGAGGTAGTTGTAGACTATAAAGCAAATATTGTAAAACCCGAATCAATGAGCGATGAAGACTTTGCTGATTTGAAAACATTGATGTTTCCTCGCCTAAAAGAATATCGATTGTCACCAGATAACAACTCATTGTCAGTAAGTTGGAACTATCCATTGCTTTCTAAGAAGGATGTCAAGCGTGTCACAGAGATATTAAAGTCGCAGGTACTTAACTGGACAGGGAAAGATTTTCGATAGTAAAAAACGATTGCACATTTGGCAGTTTCTGATAAAATCAGTACTTTTGTGCTCATAAAATAATAGCTTATAGCATGAATTTGAAGGTACGTTTAGCATTGATGAACTTCTTGGAGTTCGCAGTGTGGGGAGCTTATTTGACCTCTATGGGTCGCTATCTTGGTAATATTGGTATTGGTCCTGAGATTGGCTATTTCTACTCAATGCAAGGTGTAGTGTCAATCTTTATGCCTGCTTTGATGGGTATTGTTGCTGATCGTTGGGTACCTGCTCAGCGTTTGTTAGGTTTCTGTCATCTGCTTGCAGGCTTGTTTATGTTTGCCACAGCAGGCTATGGCTTGAGCGTTGGTGACCATGCAGACTTCTCGACCATCTTCACTCTTTATTCGCTTTCTGTTGCCTTTTATATGCCAACATTGGCTCTCTCAAATTCTGTTGCTTATAGTGCTTTGAGTGATGCGGGTATGGATACGGTAAAAGCTTTCCCACCTATCCGCGTATTCGGTACGATTGGTTTTATCCTTACCATGTGGTTGGTAGATATCTTAGGCTTCCAAAGCAATCAGAATCAGTTTATTACTTCTGGTGTGGTAAGTATCATCCTCTTCTTTTATACCTTTACATTACCTAAGTGTGCAGTTAATAAAGGCACAGAACAGAAGAGTTTTGTGGACGCCTTTGGCTTACGTGCTTTCGCCTTATTCAAGGAGAAGAAGATGGCAATCTTCTTTATTTTCTCAATGTTATTGGGCGTAAGTCTTCAGATTACCAATAGCTTTGCCAATCCATTCCTCTTTAGTTTTGGTGCTCAACCAGAGTTTGTAAACTCTTTCGGAGTACAGCATGCTAATATTTTGATTAGTCTTTCACAGGTTAGTGAGACCTGTTGTATTCTTCTGATTCCATTCTTTATGCGTCATTATGGTATTAAGAATGTGATGTTGATAGCTATGTTTGCATGGGTATTGCGCTTTGGTTTGTTTGGAGTTGGTAATCCTGGCTTCCCAGGTATCTTGATGTTCGTACTTTCAATGATTGTCTATGGTGTAGCTTTCGACTTCTTCAATATCTCCGGTTCACTCTTTGTAGATAATAGTACGGAGCCAGCTCTTCGTTCTTCAGCACAAGGTTTGTTTATGTTGATGACCAATGGTGTTGGTGCAACAGTAGGAACATTGGCAGCCCAAGCTATTGTAAATGCCTATACACATCCACAGACTGTGGGTTCAGATACACTGACTGTAGGTGATTGGCAGTCTTGTTGGTTCATCTTTGCAGGCTATGCCTTTGTTGTAGGTGTCTTGTTTGCTATTATCTTCCGACCAAAGAAAGCATAATTGCATACTGATAAATCGTATAGAATTAATGAGCAAAGTTCAACTTATATATGAAGGTGTATCACAGATAGTAGGAGGTCCGGAGTTAGGACTTCTCGTTCTGTCTGATCTTACACATACAAGGCAGATTGCCATTGTGTGTGATAAACATATGGAGTATGAACTTGGCTTGCGAACAGGCGAGAAGTCTGTTACAGAAAGATTGTTGCCAGAAGTGCTTTGTAGTGTGAATCCAATGATGACAAGTGAGCACTATGAGATACTCTTTAATTCTATTATTGATGGACAATATAAGGCTCTTTTTGGTAAATAAAGATGACTTAACGCTTACCCCTATACGTGCTTCTGATGCAATCTTATTGGCACATGTGGCAAAGTTGAACATCTTTATGGAAGAGCATCTATTCAAGCGTCAGAGTGTTGATAGCAGTGTAAGCCAGAACAAAATGGCATTACCTTTTAAATGCTTTTAAGCTTTGAGATGTTGCATCATGCCTTGGAGAAAGCTATAGAAGATGAGAATTATGAACTTGCTTCTATGCTTAGAGATGAAATGAAGAATAGGGCAAAGGAACCTTGATTACGAAAGCTAATCAAGAATACCGAATTGCTATATAGAACATCCTTTTTAAAGAAGACGATGTTATAAAACCAAAGAATGAAAGAAGCAAGATACTTTTTATGTCCCTAATGCAGCCGTAGAAACGGAGTTGCCAGCTGAGGAAGCAGTTCATGCAATACGTGTACTTCGGGTTGAAAGAAGGCGATGAAATGTTCCTTATGGATGGTGAAGGCTGCTTTTATAAAGCGGAAGTAGCACTGGTATCATCGAAGAAGTGCCTTTATACTATTAAAGAAACGCTGAAACAAGAACCTGTTTGGCGTGGAAAGATTCATCTCGCTATTGCTCCAACAAAAGACATGGGGCGTATAGAATGGATGACAGAAAAGGCTACTGAAGTAGGCTTTGACGAAATCAGCTTCTTAGATTGTAAGTTCTCTGAGCGTAAGACATTGCGTGCTGATCGTATAGAGAAAGATTGTCATTTCTGCAGTAAAGCAAAGTCGTAAGGGTTGGAAACCTGTTGTAAATCCGATGACACCTTTTCGTCGTTTCATAGAAAATTGTTCCAACAATGGGCGGAAGTTTATCTGTCATTGTTATCCAGAGATTTCACGTGCAGACTTCTTTACCGCTATTTCACAGGAAGAACAGCCTTCTTCTGCTGAGGATATTACCGTATTAGTAGGTCCGGAAGGTGACTTTTCTATTGATGAAGTACGTTTTGCTTTGGAGCATGGTTTTGAGAGTGTTACATTGGGTAACAGCCGTTTACGCACAGAGACCGCAGGACTTAGTGCCGTTATGATGTCGCAGCTTGCACGTAGAGTGTAAGCTGTTTTTGTGTGTATAAAGTTTGAATAGATGGTGAAGACTTCTAAAAATAGATATGTGTAATTGTAATTATCATATTCTGCACCAATGGTGTTAAGCCTTCGCACAATGTGTGCTAAGCCTCCGCACATGATGTGCGGAGCATCAATACGACAGCAAATAATGGATAGAATCGTCCTTTATGGACATTAGTTGAAATGCAACAAGACAAATAATAGGTAATAGAACACTAATAATCAAGTTATATGATAAAAAGTTTATCGAGTGCAATAGAATTATTTTTTTTTCATTGTTCTCCCGTGTTTGTATCAAAAAAAATGCTTAATTTTGCAGCATACATTTAAATAACGTTATTATTTATATTAAATTTTTTTAGCTAAACTATGCAGAAAAGATTACTTTTCTTGATTACGTTGTTGCTTGCAATGACAACTACTGTCATGGCACAGGTTACAACTTCTGGAATCAGCGGTAAGGTTGTATCTCAGGGTGAAGATGTTATTGGTGCTACCATTACAGCGACCCACCAACCTTCAGGAACTGTTTACCGTGCTGTGACGAACATCGATGGCCGTTACACTATTCAAGGTATGCGCGTCGGTGGTCCTTACAAGGTGACCATAGCTTACATTGGTCAAAAGACAAAGACTTTTGATAATGTAACACTTCGTCTGGGTGAGACGGAAGATCTCTCTTGTTCTCTTCAAGACGACACCAAGGAACTTCAAGAAGTTGTTGTAAAGGGTAGTGCAGGTGTCAATGCAACTAAAACAGGTGCTGCACAGAGTATCAACTCTAAGCAGATTGCTGATATGCCAAGTATCACCCATGGTATTGCTGATGTAGCTCGACTTAATCCACAGCTGACAACAACGAATAGTGGTGCAATGTCTTTTGCTGGTACCAGTAACCGTTATAACTCTTTCATGATTGACGGTGCTGCCAATAATGACGTGTTCGGTCTTTCAAGTGATGGTACGAATGGTGGTAGAGCTGGTGCACAGCCTGTCTCAATGGAGACCATTGAGCAGATTCAGGTGAACGTTGCTCCTTTCGACGTTCGTCAAGGTGGTTTTACTGGTGGTGCTATCAATGCTATTACAAAGAGTGGTACCAATAATTTCCACGGTAGTGTTTATGGCTTTGGTAACAATCAGAACTTGGTTGGATCAAAATATCCTCTCGCAGATGGTGGTTATGCTCCAAAGTTCAACAAACAGCAAGAGTATAATATCGGTGTAACCTTGGGTGGTCCGATTATCAAAGATAAGTTATTCTTCTTTGCAAACTATGAAAAAACCAACAAAACCTATCCAAACCTTTATTCTTTAGGCTCTGAGCAGTCAGCTGTTGATGCTGCAAAGGCAAATGATATCTTGGTTAAGATTGCTGATATCGCTAATCGTCAAGGTGTAAACTTCCCAACAGCACTTTCTAACAGTGATATTTATACAAAGAGTAATAAGGTAGGTTTGAAGCTCGACTGGAATATCAATGAGACCAATAAAGCCTCTCTTCGTTGGAGTCTTGTTGATGCAGTTCAGTTGAATAATGCTGGTTCACGAACAGCTGTTAATGGTAGTAGCTATGCTTTCCCATTTGAAAGTACTACCAATTCATTCATTGCAGAGTTGCAGAGTCGTATCTCTCCGTCTGTTGCTAATGAGGCTCGTGCAAGCTATGTACGTGTAAGAGACAATCGTGCTATCTCTGGTGAATATCCTAATGTTACTATCAATAACGTCGGTGGTGGTGCAGTAAACTTAGGTATTGACCGTTCTTCTATGGCTAACCGCTTGGATCAGGACATCTATACATTGGAAGATAACTTGACTTGGTATAAGGGTAATCATACCTTTACATTCGGTACTCACAACGAATTGTATAAGTTTACAAATCTCTTCCTTCAGGATCTCTTTGGTAGTTATACCTTCAAGAACTATGATTCTTTCGTAAACTACTACAATGATTATGTTAATGGAACTATCGATCCAAAGAAGTCATACATTAACTTGTATCGTTATGGTCATGCAAATGTTGACGTAACAGGTAACCCACGTTGGGAATCTTCATTCGGTGCGGCTCAGTTGAGTTTCTATGCACAGGATAAGTGGGATGCAACCACAAACTTCCAGTTGACTTATGGTTTGCGTATGGATATTCCAATTATCATGGATACCCCTACAGCAAATGAGCCATTTGCTCAGTATGCAGAGACAAAGGGATGGAATGTTAAGACTAATCAGCGTTTGGCAAGTACTCCTCTTTTTAGCCCACGTGTAGGTTTCCGTTGGGATATCAAGAAAGATCGCAGATTTATTCTCCGTGGTGGTGCTGGTGTGGTTCACTGGTCGTATACCTTTTGTTTGGATTAGCAACAACTATGCTAATACTGGTATCCAGGTTTCATCATTTAATGTTAACTCTCCAACAGGCTTGGATTTGTTGCTTGACCCTAATGGACAGGAGGCAAATGCTAATAAGTTAAAGGCATTAGGAAGTCAGACTATCAATGTTTACGATCGTAACTTCAAGTATGCACAGAACCTTCGTTTTAACCTTGGTTTTGACTTTAATGTGTTAGGTATCAACTGGACAGCCGAGGCTATCTACTCAAAGACATTGAATGATATCCTTTATGAGAATCTTGCTTACGAGCAGACTGGTAAGACCTTTGGTGAAGTCTATGGTAGTGCAGGTGCTCCAGTAGAAGACAATCGTCCACTTTTCTCTAAGGTAACTGCAGGAAGTCCTTATACAAATGTTTATAAACTCAGCAATACTTCAAAGGGTTATACAATGAACTTGAGCTTGAAGGCTGAGAAGCATTCGACTTCGGACTTGACTTGATGGCAAGTTATACTTGGACAAAGGCTATGAGTGTCAATAATGGTAGCTCATCTGTTGCAGAGAGTAACTGGAGATATAATTATACTTATCGTAACCCTAACGACCCAGAGTTGGGCTATTCTGCTTACAATATTCCTCACCGTATTCAGGCTTCTGCTTACTATCATATAAACTATGGTGCACAGAAGCAGTGGCAGACTACTGTAGGTCTTATCTATCAGGCTAAGAGTGGCTCTCATATAGTATCTATTATTATGGTGATGTTAACGAAGATGGCGCAAATGGTAACGACCTCTTCTTTATCCCAACAGATGCTCAGATTGATAAGATGCAGTTTGAAGAGACTAACTTCTGCTAATGCACTTACGAAAACAGTCTTTGGTGATAACTTTACTGCACCTAAGTTGACTGCTGATATGCAGCGTGCAATGATGAAGCATTGGATTGGCAATGACTCTTACATGAAGAATCATCGTGGTGAATTCTACAAGCGTTATGCTGATAACCTCGCTTTCGAACATCACTTGATGTTCACTTCGCACAGAAGTATAGCTTCAAGGTGGGTGGTCAGATTAATTCTCTTGAGTTGAGCTTTCGATATCATTAATGCTGGTAACATGCTGAATAAGAACTGGGGTCATACCTATGGTGATGGTTTCGGTGTTTACTATAGTCCAGTTAACTATCAGAGAAATGGTCGTTACCAGTTCACTGGTGGTTATGCAACACGTAACTATAGTGACTACTACAGCCGTTGGCGTGGTCAGCTTGGCTTGCGTTACACATTCTAAGATGTAAGATAAAATATAAAAAAAAGCAGAGACTCTTGTTGGGGTCTCTGCTTTTTTTGTTACCTTTGTGCTTGATAGACTGCATTCGGTAATCTGTGAGTAATCGTTCATAGCATCCATTTGCACTATCTTTATATAAGAATTAAAAACCATACATTATGATTATTGATTTTGACAAGATTACCGAAGAGCATATTGAAGGCTTTAAAGGGGGTGAAGGAAAATTAGATGTGCGTGCTTTTGTAGATGATCAGGCACGTATCATGTACTCAACCTTGCGTCCTGGTGCAAATAGTGGAAAGCATCAGCATGTGGGTTCTTTTGAGGTTATGTATGTTATTAGTGGTGAACTGACTGTTCATTATGACGATACAACAGAAGTTGCGAGGGTAGGACAGTTACATTATTGTCCAGAAGGGACACTTTCCATTGGTTTGAAAAACTGTACGGACCACGATGTCGTTTACCTTGCTATCGTACCAACTTTGAGGTAAGGGCGATTTCTTTTTCATGAAAAAAATATTTATTGTCGTGATGAAAAAAATATTTCTTTTCATGATAATAATTCTTTCCTTTTCATGAAAAGAATTTGTTTTTATGATATCATATTGCCTCAGCTATCTCGGTCTTTTTCAATTAAATAGTAAAGGGAATGTAGGTCGTTTATGGTTAGTAAGCAAATTGATTATGGCATGGAATTTTACATTATACGTACGTAAATACTGTTGTAAAGTTGTATTATTGTAAGAAGGGGGTAACCCAAGCGATATTTTAACCTAAAACGATGAGAATTAAAAACCTAATAATGACAACGATAACTTTATTGACGGGATTGGGTGCAAACGCCTCTGATGCCGATAGCTTAATGGTGATGCGTGGTTTTCCTACGGATGAAGTAGGAATCGAACATGGCGTTTCTGCTTGTTATGCAGGTAGAATTGATGACCAACTTGTTATGGCTGGTGGTTGTAACTTTCCTGTAAATACGTTGGCTCCTGATAGTAAGAAGGTTTATTACAGTGGGATTTATGCTACCAAAACTGACGATGGAAATCAACTGAATTGGAAGTTGGTTGGTCACTTGCCTGAACCTTTGGCTTATGGTGTTACTGTGACTTGCGACAACAGTATGATTGTTGTAGGCGGAATGAATAACGACGGAAGCTATGGAAAAGTTTATCGTGTAACTCTTGTTGATGGTAAAGCTGAAGTTTCGACTCTCCCTTCTATGCCTTGCTCAGTGGATAATATGGCTGGTGCTTTGGTCGGTAAACATCTCTATATAGCAGGAGGAGCAATGGATGGTAAGGCTTCTAATCGTGTTTTGCGCCTTGATTTAGATAATATCTCAGCTGGATGGAAGGACATAAAGTCTTTCCCTGGTATGGTACGTGTGCAGCCAGTGGCAGGGAGTATGGGTGATAATCGTTTCTGTCTTTTTCGGTGGTTTCTGCCCTGCAGCAAATGGTGAGGAAGCAAAGTTGGCGATGGATGGTTGCGTATATGATGAGACGACTGATGAGTGGGAGTTGGTTGAAGGTCCGAAAGACGACCAAGGTGAGCCTCTATTCGTTGGAGGTGGTACAGGTATAAACCCTAACTAAAGACCAGCTTTTTAGTAATGGGAGGCGTTAATAAAGACGTTTTTCCTCTCAGCTGTTAATCATCCTCAACCAGATTATTTGAGTCATCCTATTGAGTGGTATTGCTTTTAATCCATACACTTTATACTATAATAAAGATGGTTGGAAGGTACTTTATAAGAGTTCAGAAACGGCACGTGCTGGTGCAGCTTTGGCACAGACAGATCATGGTTTGTACGTGATTGGTGGCGAGTTGAAGCCAAGAGTGCGTAGTAATAAGATAGTAAAGTACCCGAAACGCTAATATCTATTGGAGAAATTAAGCTTCTAATTTAAGTAATTTATTAATCGCCCGTTGTTCTCTATGACATTCATTGCTTACTTATGTAAGATGATTGATATGCGGGGAGGGCTGTAATCTTTTATGAAAAAATACTATCCTTGGGTACTTGTTGCCCTCCTTTGGTTTGTAGCCTTACTGAATTATATGGATCGACAGATGTTGTCGACGATGCAGGAAGCTATGAAAGTCGATATTGCAGAACTAAATCACGCAGAGGCTTTTGGTGCATTGATGGCTGTTTTCTTGTGGATTTACGGTATTGTAAGTCCATTCGCAGGTATTATTGCCGACCGAGTTAATCGTAAGTGGCTTGTTGTTGGTAGCATCTTTGTATGGTCTGCTGTGACTTATCTTATGGGTTATGCTGAGAGTTTCGACCAACTTTATTGGCTCCGTGCCTTTATGGGCATTAGCGAAGCACTTTATATTCCAGCAGGTCTGTCGCTCATTGCCGATTGGCATGAGGGAAAATCACGCTCATTAGCGATAGGTATTCACATGACAGGTCTTTATGTTGGTCAGGCTGTTGGAGGTTTTGGTGCAACGTTGGCAGCGATGTTCTCATGGCATACAGCCTTTCATTGGTTTGGTATTATCGGTATTGTTTATTCACTTGTATTACTTTTATTCTTGAAAGAGAATCCAAAACATGGACAGAAAGCGACTTCACAAGGTGAGGCTAAGTCAAGCAAGAATCCTTTCCGTGGCTTGTCTATTGTGTTCTCGACGTGGGCTTTCTGGGTAATACTCTTCTATTTTGCCGTGCCAAGTCTCCCAGGTTGGGCAACAAAGAACTGGTTGCCAACGCTATTTGCTAATAGTTTGGATATTCCAATGTCAAGTGCAGGACCAATGTCAACGATAACTATCGCCGTATCATCATTCATTGGCGTTATCATGGGAGGTGTTGTTTCTGACCGTTGGGTACAGCGTAACTTGCGAGGACGTGTCTATACCAGTGCCATTGGACTTGGTCTTACCGTTCCAGCCCTTATGTTATTGGGCTTTGGGCATAGTCTTGTGTCTGTCGTCGGAGCAGGTTTATGCTTTGGTATTGGCTATGGTATGTTTGATGCTAACAATATGCCAATCCTCTGTCAGTTTATTTCTTCAAAGTATCGCAGTACTGCTTATGGTATTATGAACATGACTGGAGTCTTCGCTGGTGCTGCTGTTACACAGGTATTAGGCAAGTGGACTGATGGTGGTAACCTTGGTAATGGCTTTGCTATCTTGGGTGGTATTGTTGTCTTAGCTTTGGTTTTACAGCTCTCTTGCTTGAAACCAACAACCGACAATATGGAGTAACGAATCGCTTATAATTGCTTATTATTATCATATATAATCGCCTTTCCCACGCATACAACCCCCTTTTAGAGGATTAAAGGTGGAGGGCAACAATGTTTATGGAAAAGATTATTGGATTAATTGACGCACCGTTCACGCCATTCTATGCTAATGGCGATGTCAATCTTGAACCTATTGAGGCTTATGCAGCCATGTTGCAGAAGAACGGTTTGAAGGGAGTGTTTATCAATGGTTCATCTGGTGAGGGCTATATGCTCACAACTGAGGAGCGTATGCAGTTGGCAGAACGCTGGATGCAGGCTGCACCAGAAGGTTTCAAGGTTATCGTACATGTAGGCAGTTGTTGCTTGCGTGAGAGCGTACACTTGGCAGAACATGCAGAGAAGATTGGTGCATGGGGTATCGGAGCTATGGCTCCTCCATTCCCAAAGATTGGTCGTATCGAGGAGTTAGTGAAGTATTGTGAGACGATTGCAGCCGCAGCTCCCTCACTTCCTTTCTACTACTACCACATCCCAGCATTCAATGGTGCATTCTTATCTATGCTCGAACTCTTGAAAGCTGTCGATGGTCGTATCCCTAACTTCGCAGGTATCAAGTACACCTTTGAGAGTCTTTATGAGTACAACCAGTGCCGTCTTTACAAGGATGGTAAGTTTGATATGCTGCATGGACAGGACGAAACGATTCTCCCAAGTTTGGCTCAAGGCGGTGCAAAGGGTGGTATTGGCGGCACAACCAACTATAACGGTCGTGAACTGACAGGTATCATCGAGGCATGGAACAAGGGTGATATCGAAACAGCACGTGAGAAACAAAACTTCTCACAAGAGGTTATCAACGTCATTTGTCACTTCCGTGGCAATATCGTTGGTGGTAAGCGCATCATGAAGTTGATGGGTTTTGACCTTGGTCCTAACCGTGTTCCATTCCAGAATATGACAGATGAAGAAGAGGCACGCATGAAGAAAGAACTTGAGGAAATCGGTTTCTTCGAGCGTTGCAATAAGTTCTAACAAACATAATTCAGCCCAATATTTCCTTTTATTCTTCCTTTCAATGCTTATTGATTTGTAGGAAGAGTGGGAAATATTGGGCTGTTTTGTTTTTCTATCAAGTCGTTTGCAGTAGTCTATCAATTATAGATAGTGATTTCACCTGCAATCGACTGGTTCATATATTTGCGAATTGTTTCTGTGTCGTTGTATTTAGCTTGCAGATACATCAACTTTGTTACAGCAGCTTCAACCGTACTATCATAACCGCTAATAACGCCAGTATCCTTAAGTTGATAACCCGTATCGTAACGATTCATCTCAACCTGTCCGCTAATACACTGACTGATATTAACCACAATAACGTCACGCTCTGAAACCTTACGAAGTATGTTCATAAGCCAAGGTTGCTGTGGAGCGTTTCCACTTCCGTATGAACGCATGACAATACTTCTCAACTCTGGCGCATCAAACATGTGGTGAATCAAATGCTCCTCAATACCAGGGAAGAGAGAGAAGATAATCACATTATTATCCAACTCGAAGTGTGGCACCATTGGTTTTGTAAAGTCTGGCTTTAAGATATTGTGCTCATTAAAGTTGAAGTTGACACCAGCCTCACAAAGATGAGGATAGTTAAAGGTGTCAAACGCATTGAATTCGTCTGCGTTCTGCTTCGTTGAGCGGTTGCCTCGTAGGAGATGACCGCTAAAGTAAATACAAACCTCTGGTACCATTGGCGTGCCATCTAAGTGATGTGCAGATGCCAATTCAAGACTTGTCATGAGGTTTTCCTTACCATCCGTACGCAGCTGACCTATTGGAAGTTGTGAACCTGTAAGGATGATTGGTTTCGTGAGGTTCTCAAACATAAATGACAAGACAGAGGCTGTATAAGACATCGTATCTGTACCATGCAAAACAACAAAACCATCATACTCATCATAGCGGTCTGAAATAACTTTCACCAACTGCTTCCATCGTACTGGTGACATGTCAGAAGAGTCGATAGGAGGGTCGAACTGATAGGTATCAACCTCCGTAGGGATTAGTTTGAACTCGGGAACGTTATCAACAAGATGGTTGAAGTCTAATGGCTCCAATGCACCTGTCCGTTGGTTATGTCCCATACCAATGGTACCGCCTGTATAAATGAGTAATACTTTGTTGGTTCTGTTCATCGTGCATTAGTTTGTTATTTTTTTGCAAAGATAAGAAAAACATTTAATTCTCATCGTAATTTTTAAAAGATAATTTTTCTATATAATGTTGTATGGTAAGCAAATATCTTATATGTTAGTTGTTAGTGGCTTGTTTCATACGGTAATGTCCTTTATCTTATCGTTTTCTTTTTGCTATATTGGGGCTCGTTAAGCCTTTGTTTTGTAGGTAAGCACCAATGGTGTTAATGCTTAGCACCACTGGTGCTGATGCTCCGCACCATTGGTGCTGATGCTTAATTGCGATGTTATATATCTCCTTTTTTTGGGTGGAAACTATGTTATTAGCCCTTTTGTAAGGCTTCCTACCGATGTGTTTTTTTCCTTTACAACGTTTGGTTTATCTCTTCTTTTATGCTTACCTTTTGTTTTTCTAAACATGATCAATCACAATATTACCAAATCAACTTTCGACTATGGAGAAGAAATATTTTTGCCCCTTCAGAACTGATTATAAATGAGGATGGAAGTATCTTTCCACTTGCACTTGAAGCCAGAGAATCTTGCAGATAAAGTTATTCTTGTTGATGACCCTGGACGTGTGCACTCGTTGCTTCACACTTTGAGAATAAAGAATGTGAGGTTTCTAATCGTGAGTTCTGTGCTATCACAGGTACTTTCAAGGGAAAGAGAATTACGGTTTTGAGTACAGGTATTGGCTGTGACAATATTGATATCGTTTTAAACGAATTAGATGCGCTTGCTAATATTGATTTCAAGACACGTACAGAGAATGAGCAGTTGCGCCAGTTGACACTCGTACGAATCGGTACTTGTGGAGGATTGCAGCCTTACACACCTGTTGGTACTTACATTGCGTCTGCCAAGAGTATTGGTTTTGATGGTTTGTTGAAACTTCTATGCAGGTCGCAATCAGGCTTCTGACCTTGAGTTTGAAGCGGAGTTTAAGAAGCAGGTTGAATGGGATTCGCAGTTGGGAAATCCATACGTGGCTTGTGCTGATAAGGAGTTGCTTGATACTATCGCTGCTGATGATATGGTACGTGGTGTTACGATTGCTTGTGGAGGTTTCTTCGGACCACAGGGACGTGAGCTTCGTTTGCCATTGCAGGACCCTAAACTGAATGAGAAAGATAGAAAACTTCTCTTATAATGGTATGCAGGTAACCAACTTTCGAGATGGAGTCATCGGCTCTTGCTGGTCTTGCAACGCTTATGGGACATAAGGCTGTAACGGTTTGTATGGTTATCGCCAACCGCCTTGCTAAAGAAGCAAATGCAAGCTATAAGAATACTATCGATGGCTTGATAGAGAAGGTGTTGGAGAGAATATAATAAATGATTCTTTATGAGTAAACAAACAGACAAGATATCACAAATAGTTTTATCCACCCCTCTGTCTATTCTTTCAGGGGGTGGTGAACCTATATGCTCTCTTGCTACTCAGCCTGGTGGAGCTATAGGTGTCATCCGTGTGAGTGGTGAGAAGGCGATAGAAGTGACGGACAAAGTCTTTCATGGTGTTCGTGGAAAGCATTTAACAGATGCGAAAGGGAACACCTTGCATTATGGTGAAATCCTTGATAAGGAGGGAAATACTATTGATGATGTTCTGGTTAGTGTCTTCCGTGCTCCTCATAGCTATACAGGTGAGAACAGTACTGAGATATCTTGTCATGGTTCTGCTTATATTCTTAATCAGGTTGTAAAGGCACTTATTGATGCTGGTTGTCGTCAGGCTCAGCCGGGAGAGTACACACAGCGAGCTTATATGAACGGCAAGATGGATCTTAGTCAGGCGGAAGCTGTTGCCGACCTCATAGCTGCTTCTAATCGTGCAACGCATCAAGTGGCTTTGAGCCAGTTGAAGGGTCATTTTAGTTCGGAGCTTTCACTCTTGCGTGAACAGCTTTTGAAAATGACTTCTTTGTTGGAGTTAGAACTTGATTTCTCTGATCATGAGGAACTTGAGTTTGCTGATCGTACAGAACTAAAAGCTTTGGCAGAGACGATTCATCAAAAGATAAAACTTCTCACAGATTCCTTTGAGACGGGTAAGGCTTTGAAGAAAGGTGTGCCTGTTGCCATTGTTGGTAAGACGAATGTGGGTAAGTCGACTCTGTTGAATTGCCTTCTTCATGAGGAGAAAGCTATTGTGTCGAATATTCATGGTACGACACGCGATGTCATTGAAGATACAACAGAAATCAAAGGTGTCACCTTCCGTTTCATAGACACAGCTGGTATTCGTCACACTGATGACCAAATTGAGAAGTTAGGTATTGAGCGCGCTTATCAAAGATGGATGAGGCTGCCATTGTCTTATGGGTTATTGATGAGCAGCCAACGGCAGAAGAATGTGCAGAAATGCAGCGTTTGGCGAAAGGTAAGCATTTGATAGCTATCTTTAATAAAATCGATAGTAAAGAAACAGAGCCAAAGCTGCTAAATGATGAATTGCCAACTATCTTTATATCAGCAAAGTTAAAGCAAAATATTAAGGCTTTGGAGGAGGCTATTTATGAAGCTGCTGATATTCCCTGAGATAAGCGAGAATAGTGTTATCATTACTTCTGCGCGTCATTACGAGGCATTAACGCATGCTGACGAATCTATCTTACGTGTCATAGAAGCTCTCGACTTTGGACTTAGTGGTGACCTTGTTAGTGAAGACTTACGCATCTGTCTTCATCAACTCGCTGATATAACAGGTGGTCAGATTACCCCACATGAAGTACTTGGGAATATATTTAAGCATTTCTGTATCGGTAAGTAAGAACTTTGGATAGGTTGCTCTCTTTGTGTCGTAAGTCCTTATTATTGAGAAATGTAACCCTCTTGATCATAGCCTTTACGTTCATGATGAATGAGGTCTATCAATTGTTGGATCTCTATTCTATCTGATTTAATATCCTTATAACGAGCATATTGTTCGTTATAACGTCTTGTTGAGCCATATCTTAATCGTGAGGAGATATCTTCTGGGATTAAGAAAGATGTGCGTTCTGTGCCTAAATGCTTTTGAAATTCAGACAGGAATATATGAATACCAGCCAAATCAAAGTCGCCAAAGTGGATATATGGATTGGGAATAGATACCAGCCATTCTCTAAGATCAGTTGATTGTGGATAGCGTGAGACGAACAGTACTTTTTGTGAAAGTCCATGTTTATGTAGGTACTTATCGAAGAAGAGTCTTTGTTGACGAACTTTTCTGAAATTCTCCATATTCTCAATTCCAATGATAGTCACATCATCTGGAATTGTAAATGTTCTCCAATCAGAAACAAAAAAGAAACATCCTTCTTGTGGATTGATGGTAAATGGATCTTTATTCAATCGACATTCAATCGACTCATACGTATTCACTGGGAATCCAGGACACGAACGTATAGTCACGAGTTTAGAGTTTCCTGTCTCGCTTGCCATTGAACTTCTTGACTCGGAATTACCGACATCTAATATCCGATAGTTCTCATCTTTATCGATAAGAAACCTTTTTAATGCTTCGATATTGTTGGCACGATACGATTTTCTCGACCCATGTATAATGATTTGCAATAGACCTTCCTGGATAAGTTCTGTCAGTAGTCTATTACTTATCCTTGAGCCTGCAACGGTCTCACCAGCTATTAACGCTTGTATAGATGCACTTACTGCCATAGTCTTTCGATGTTATATTCTTTTTAAAAGTTTCTCAACTTTCGTCTTTACACCATGCTTGCTTAGTAGGTAAGTATACCGATAATCGTACGGATTATAGGATGTTGGTGAACTATTTATTAGCTGGATATTACGTGAGTTAGCAAACTGTAAGATGCCTTTAATATTGTTTGGATGTAGACGACCAATCTCATCCATCATACAATGGACGATGAAATCACCACTCTTACGGGCTGCCTTCTTCTTGAATACGTTGATAAGCATGATGTTAACCATTGCCTTCACTAAGATGTCTGTTCCGTCTGAACCAACGTTATTAATGCGTTCTACCCAGCTTGTATCATTGTCGTTCTCCTTTACACGGAACTGTAAACGGAAGGCATCGCCCAATGATACGATGTTACGATTTGGCTCGTTCTGTAACTGATGAGATAAGCTTTTCAGATAGTCTACAACCTTTCGGTTTACTTCATCACGATTATCACTTGAGAAGAGGTTAAGTTCTCCTATAGAAAGAGCATTCTCTATGCAGTAATTATGAATGGATATAAGCAACTGCATAAGCTTGTCTGACGACTCATTTGCTCTTAATTCTATACTTTTAATGACTCCAGCAAAGTTCTTCTCAACAAAGTCTCGATTGATGTCAAGGATTACTCCATCCACATCTGATCTACGTTTCATCAACGCGCCGACCTCAGTTGAAATACGTCCTAAGATGTCTTTGTAATGTTCACTGGTACGTCTTCGATACTCTTCTATCTTATTATTGTCGATAAACTCTTGTAAGTCAACCGCAATCTGCATATAATCTGCGTCTGTGATAGGCATTGTGTTGAAGTGAAAAGCATTCTGAGGCTTAAAGTTACGATTGAAGTTTACGACAGTTCCTTTTAGTATCTCAATGGCTTCTCGTTTCTGATTAATGGTGCCTCTCAGCTGACTTATTAGCTGTAGACAGTCTAAATGTGTAGACTTTACCTTATTATCAGCGAGATAATCGTTGGATACTAAGTGTTCATTTTCTATAACTTGATGATATTGATTTAGTCCATCTCGTCTATGAGCGAGGTCTTTTTGGATCGCTCTCTGTTGGTCTTCAAATGCTTGCTTCTTCTTTTCTATGCGTATTCGTTTGTCTTCGTAGCGTTGTTGCAACATAATAAGTCGCTGCCCAATCTCCTTTATATTGTTTCTAATATCAGCCTCTTTGGAGAAGAGAGTGGCCACCGCATCTTCGTATTTGATTACGTCATTGCGGTCTGTTTCTATCTGTTGAAGTAGCTTGTTAAGCTCATCAAGTGCTTTGCGATATTCGTTCAATAGTTTGATATCTACTCCCTTACCTTCAAGCTCAGCTTTTTGTTGCTTGTCAAGTTGAGTTTTTTGAATTTCAAACTCCTGATTATGCAATTCAGCTTCAGTCTTTTGTTGCTCTTGAAACGCATGTAGTTCATTATTAAGTGCCTTTACAGACCTATTGAAAGCAGCATCAAGTTCCTTCAAATCCTTTTCGTTCTTAGCATCATTCTTAGCTTGTCTTTCTTTCTCAGCTTCAACTTTAAGAGTGGCATCATTGAATGCACGTGTACGTAACTCTTGTTCGCTTGAGATTATTTCCTGCTCTTCCATCTCTAATTTATGCCGTTGGTTTTGCAGGTTCTGTCTCTTTGTAGGTATTTGTTCAGCCTCCACTCTTAGCTGAGTAGCCTCTTGACGTAATGGTTTAAGTAGGTTACTATACTTCTTACCGAGTTTAGATATTTCCTCTTGAAGGGTTACTGGCAGTTGTGATAACTGTCTATTCAATAGCTGAAGTTGGCTCTCTAATTTTTTCTTCTTTGCCCTATACTCATCAGGGGTACGATGGGTAGGCTCAATATTTTCCAAGTTGAGTTTTACTCCAAATAGGTTGTCCGTTTTATTGTCTAACGTTGGTTCAAGTCCTTGTGCATAGAGTATTCGTTCTTCATCTACAACTTTTCCAATCGTATCTTCCCACCCTTCAGCGTTCTCACACAACCAATGATACAACGAATCATCTAAATGTGACAGCAAGTCGTTGATTCTTGCAATCTCATTACGGCATATTGTACGATCGTTCTCCAATCGTTTTTGTTCCTGCAAAGAGGCTTGTTTCAACTCAGCCTCTTTCATTTCGAATTCGTTAGTCAGCTTTTCTATTTGAATTCTAACAGTTGTCTGCTGTGCTTCATTAGCCTTTTCTTTGATATCTAATTGCACCAGTTGCTCCTTCACCAGCTTGATGTCATTCTTTTTAGGGTGCCATTGGCGCAGTTCTTTAAGTCTACTATCTGTTCTATATTGTTCAGCAATAAGGCTTTGAAGGCGTTCTTTAGAATCAAGTGATAATGTGCGATACACGTTCATAACCTGGTTTCTGTTCTTAGAACGCTCTTCTTCATAGCGATTACGTTCTTGTTGTAGCTCTGTTTGCTTTGTATATAAAGTCTCTCTCAGCCTATTGATAAATGCTTGATGAGCATTTTCAAGTTTCGCTTTGGCGATATTATACTTCTCTGCTATTGACGCATTCGTTTTGAGCAAATCATCCAATAGCATTTTTTTTCTCAGCCGTCTCATGTTTTTAATGACTTCTCACGAGCGTTAAGTGCAACCTTTTCTTTTATGTTAATAGCATCAAAATACTTTCGTTTCTCAGCTATCTCTTTCAGTTTACTATTCTTTCCTCCAAGGTCTTGATTGAGTGAGTCTTTTTCTTTGTCATAGTCTGCTTTAAGTTCTTTCTGACGTTTACTTTCTTTCTCAATATTGTTTTCTTACATCTACAAGTTTACTTTCCAATAGTGGTATTTGTTGTTTCATCGTCCGCTACAACATAGTTCAGCATGTGCCATACATCAAGTAGTTGCTGATCAAAACGCAACTATCTTACGGCCCCTGTTCAGCTATTTTTCAGTGCTTGCTGGCGTACGGGATAAATTCCGTCACGTGTCTGTCGGAACCAACAGTCTATTTCATCGTATTCTCTTTTCAAAAGTCTGTTACCAGTCTTCTGTACGTTTGTAAATCAATAGGGTGGTCTTCGTCAGCCATTGACTGGATGATAGTATTCTTCACAAAGTCAGCATCCAACTTCGTGTTAAGGAATACATTTTGAATACTTCGGGGTATATTTTGATAGTGAGAACTCTGTACTAAGGCATAGCGAGTAAACTTGTGGTCGTGTGTATTACCAAAGATAATGTCCTTAAACATCACCCCTGAGTCGATTCTTGCAGACACACTCACATTCTTATCAATACGTTCACGTATCTTCACCCAGTCACTCAACACCTGTTTATCATTATCAATGAGCCACTCCCTTTGGTATGGTGCATCAATAAACCGCCAAGAAGCACGTCCTTGGTATCGGTTGACTAATATGGTATATGCTCCATTATCACGCATTACCTCATAGAGGATATGCGAGTTAGATTGGCGGAAATAGAACTCGTCAAACGACTTCTGGCCTTGTTGAATACCCAACTTATGCTTGTCGGCATTGTAGAAGAATAGTAGTGCTCTTAGTACAGTACTCTTTCCTACACCCTGCGTTCCAGTGAAATGCACATTACCATCTACTGATATTTCGGCGTATGGAATATTCGCGCTATTGATAAATATGATTCTATTCAGGTATTTCATCTTCGTTAGCTATTTGAATCATGTTAACCAATTCCTCAGCATAACGGAATGCAGAGGTTATCTTAAAAGTCTCATCTTGAATATTGACACATTCAGCAAAGCCCATGTTTTGCATCTCTTGGAGTAGCTTGTTCACTATCTCTTGATTTGAGCCTGCGCCATACTTTTTAAACAGGTGGTTAGCTTTTTCCTTCAATTCAATATCTAAACTGATTTGTTCTATCAGATGTCCTTTACGAAATTGGTAGCCTGCAGAGAATGCTTGGTTATAGCATTTAAGGAAGTCAAGATAATCAAGCCACTTAGAAAAACTCTCTAACTTTTGTTCTATAGCTTGTTTTCCTTCCCCTATACGAGAGAAGTAGAAGTAACCATTGCCTTGTTCTAATTGTAGACCAACTTCTTTAAAGTAGTCTGCATAATCTTCAAAGTTCTCTTCTAAGTCATCGTATAGATGGCGGATAGAGTTGTCAGAACTGTCAACAGAGAGGAATTCTCCGCGGATTAATCGTTCATATATTCGTTGAGTGTTATTTCGCATAGATGATTGGATATTCAATGTTTTGGTAAGTTGCGTATTCTCCAGTCATTTTTACATTCATCAGGGGTGTAGGGATGACAAGTTGACAAAAAGAGGGTTGCATGATCTTCTATTTCACGTTTTGTCGTGTAGTTGTATCTGAGGATAAATTCAAAGAGATTGTAGCTTGATGCAGCAAAGGAATTCCACACTTCAGTAGGATCAATCTCTTTAAGAAGTTGTACCTGCTCTTGTAAGTCTTCCTTTGTAAGTGGTTCTGCCTCTGTTCGTGACGTCTTTTGTATACCGTTACGTTCTGCTATTCTCCTTAAAACCTTTGCTATCTCATCATTCTCTCTTAATGCCTCCAATGAAAGACGAATCTTACTATATTGTCGAGACTCCATCCATAGCGGATTGTTATCTTCTAATACTTGTGTAATATTAGTTTCTGTCTTGATGAGAACTTGGTCTTTCAGATACTTTTTAATTTGCGTATCTTCTTGTAAAGCTGGTTCTGTTGGTCTATTTGATTGATATAGACAATGATCTGTCTATCTATCTCCATCAGTGCATGATAGGCTTCAACGAAATCGTGTCTTACATTGCTACAAGTCTTAGCCATGTGTGGGTCATTAGCCATAATGAAGAAAGCTTGCTCATTGTCCATTAGCTTTTCACATTCACGTATCATCGAACGTATGCTATGACTTTTCTCATCAAGATTCTGGAGTTTCGTTTTCTTGTTGAGATAGTTTGGTTCTTGCTTATAGGTGTTGTCCATGTTTCGTTTCAAGTCCACCACATTTTTCAACGTCCTAAAGCCAGTCTTCTTCAAGAGTTGGCGTACACTATCTTGGTAACCAGCCTTCCGATTTACGTTTGTCTCTTGTAGGAAATAAGTGATATGCTCCTTTAGTGTGTTGATACATTCCTGCACACTTAACACACTTATTTCCTCATTCACATTCAGTACCTCCTCGAAGAAATTAAGATAGTCGCTCTCTATTTCAAGAGAATTGCCAGTTTCTACTACTACACCATAGTCAATGAGCCTACTTAGTCGGCTCTCGTTTCCGCCGACTAACTCCAGTGCTATTCCTTTGGGGAACTTTATCAGCTTTCGCTTTTCAAACATCTCACTCAGTAGTCTTTGTTCGCGTGAGAGTGTTTTAGTTAGCTCTTCTATTGTTCTAAAGTGTGACAGTATGTCCATGTGCTTGTTTTATATATCAAGAGTATGATAGTCTTTGACTTTATTATTGAATAAGCTGGGAGTTAGCAAGATTTCTTAATACATCAGTTTTTGTATGGATAAGAATCCGTTTGCTTTCAGACCAGCATCTTATACTTTAGGTATTAAAACAGATACAAATATAATAATTACTTTTCGAACAATGTTGCTAATTCTTGATAAAAATCTGAGTAACTTATGGTAAACACATCATGTACATGTCTTTTTATCAGTATATTCGTGTGAAATAGATTGTAATAGACGAACTTATATACATCTTTCTCTTATTGTGTGGGTGCTCCGCACATGTGGTGCGGAGGCTTAACACTATACGTGCGGAGGCTTAACACCACACAAGTTTATGGTAAGGATAAAGGTAACTTTATCGTCGAGAAGTATGCAAAAAGTTATCTGATTGGCATGAGTTTCTTTGTGATTAGGAAGACGTAGCATATGATAAATAGACTTTTATATTGTGTCTAGTTTCTTCTTTTCTGTTTAATGTAGGTTATAAAAAAAGCCGCACTTAATCACAAAAGTAACTAAGTGCGGATATGTATTTGTTTTTTTCTTTTGATTAACTGTCAGTGATAATCAATATTACCTTAACTTCTTACTCATTCTTCCGTCAGGTGTCACTCTCAGTTCGATAACGTATGTTGTGTCGGCATCAGGGATTCCGATAATAACATAGTAGTAGAGTGCTTTGGCATCAGCATGGGTAAAATACATCTTACGCAGAATGCTGCGAGAGAGGAAACTTTTAGGGATAAGCGATTGGAACTCCTGCTTGCGGAAGTCATGTGCAAAGACTGGTGTACCATGATTGTACAATCTCAATGATGCAACATTATCAAGATAGATATTGTCAACTTCAATTCCGTTATCGTTATAAGTCGACTTAACCACCTTGTCAGAGGTCGTTTGTACATGAACTTTACTCTGGAAATAGCCTAAGTCTGTACGGATAACGGTATCTTGTGATTGCTCCAAGAAGGTGTTCATAGCATATACATGATAGTTAAAGGCTGAATAGAGTGATTTATCATTACTCTTTATCAACTTTACTTCATCACCATTTTTGGTTGGCAAAATTTTCAGTAGGTGAGCAGCCTGCTTTTTCTATTTTATAGCCATGAATGTTTTGACCTTGCAGGTAGAGTGTATCTTGATAAATCCAGAAGCGTACAGGCATACTTGCTGAGTCAGGGTAGAAGATGCTATCTCCCTTTACCAACATAGCAGGGTCACTGTTCTCTCCATTGGTCCATAAACCCTGCAACATCTCTTTTGCTTGCTTGTCCTCGTTTTGCTGTTGATAGTCAGCTCCACGATTGCGACAAGCCGCCAAAAGAACCAGTAACGTTAATATGCAAACAAATAACTTCTGTTTCATCTTTACTGATACATAGTCGAACGCATCGATAGTACGTCCGTAAATAAATGTTTTTATGTCGGATGCATACTTTACTGCATCCCGATATTTGAAAAATATCTTTGTGTTTATTCAAAGACTTTTACGTCCTTCAAAGACAGTCCCTTATTAAGGTCTTTGTCTGAAAGTACGACATCCTTTACGTCAATAGGCCACTTAACACCTACAGTCTCATCATTCCAGCGAAGGCTCGCCTCTGTCTGTGGAGAGTAGACATTATCTACCTTATAAGTAAAGATAGCCTCGTCAGAAAGAACAAGGAAGCCATGTGCGAAAGCCACGTGGTACGAAGAACTGACGCTTGTTTTCGTCAGACAGCTCAACCATAACATACTTGCCGAATGTAGGTGAACTTTTGCGAAGGTCAACAGCAACGTCAACTACCTTGCCCTTGATGACTCGCACTAACTTAGCCTGTGAGGTGTCGCCTTCTTGGTAATGTAGTCCACGCAGAACACCATAGCTTGATTTAGACTCGTTGTCCTGTATGAAATCAACGTGATAACCAATGTGTTTATCGAATTCAGCCTGCTTGAAAGACTCAAAGAAATAACCTCTTTCGTCATTGAATACCTTAGGCTCGATAATCCAAACACCATCAATTTCTGTCTTGATAAACTCCATAAATTTAATTTTTTAGTTCTTATTGCAAAGATAAGAAGTTTTATCGATTATCGGAAGGATTATTCCCTTTTTCATTATTCAAATAAGAATTTAACGTTGGGGACTTGCCACTTCCAAATAAAATAATTAAATTTTGCAAACGTGATAAAAACTCGACCGACATATAGAGATACTTCTGTTGGAGAATGACTGTGTCATTGTCCCAGGCTTAGGTGGCTTTGTTGCCCATCATGTTTCAGCAAGATATGATGAGCAGGATAGCTTGTTCCTGCCACCTTATCGTACGCTTGGCTTTAATGCACAGCTTAAAATGAACGACTCTTTGTTGGTGCAATCTTATGTTGATGCTTATGAATTTAAGCTATCCTGAGGCTTTACCACAGATAGAAAAAGAGGTTGATGAGATTTATCAAACATTAGATGAGGAAGGATTATTTGAACTAAATGATCTTGGAAGTCTTTCAAGAAATAGCGATGGTAACTTAGAATTTGAACCTTTTGAAAGTGGAATTCTTACGCCATTATATTATGGTTTGAGTAGCTTTAACTTCACAAAGTTTATTGCTGAAAAGCAGTCTGCACCTACAACGATTGAGGTTAAGACGCAAAAGCAGGGTGTAGTCTTTGTTGATGACTCTGATACCGCAAACAAACGTCTTAGTATCAGTATGCGTGCAGTGCGCAATACAGCTGCAGCTGCAGTCTTCCTTACTGCAGTCTTTCTTGTTGCTTTCCCTGGTTCTAATCGTAAGGGTGTAAGCGATAAGCAGCAAATTAAGAGCGGAGTACTTTATAACATCTTCGATTCTGACGATACATCAAATGCTACTAAGCAACTTAATACATTAACACCAACAAGTCAGGTATCAGATGTAAAGTCCCAACAGACAACTCCTACTATTTCTTCTCATTATTGGGCAATTGTTATGGCAAGCCACGTAACAGAGAGTAATGCGCGTGCTTTTGTTCATCAGTTGCAGAAGAGTGGACTTACTGATGCTCGTGTTTATGAGGGTTCTGAAAGCATAAAGGTTCTTTATGGCTATTTTCTCAAGTCAGAAAGAAGCTTATGAAAAGATGAAGCTTTATCAATAAAACTACTGAATTTTAAGGAAGCTTGGGTGATAGAGATAGGAAAAGTAAGACTGACTCTAATGCCTGCAAAGGAAATGACTCGTTTACTTTTTTGCTTATAGAATCCAATACAATAAAGTTTAGAGAGAAGGCTTTTCATTGCTTATTTATGTTTAGCCTTGTATGTTTCTCCATGAGAGCCTCTTTATCCTCGTCTGAGGTGAGGGGCATTTTTATTAAAATTACTTTTATTATATGAAGCGTGTAAGATGTCCGAAGTGTGATAACTTCATAACTTTCGACGAAACAAAATATAAGTCTGGACAACGTCTTGTCTTTCAGTGTCCTCAGTGTAGTAAAGAGTTTGGAATCCGTATAGGTGTTTCTAAACTTCGCAAGACACAAAAAGAGGAAAACGATGCTCCTATTGATGAAGCGTCAGAAGGCAAGTATGGCTCTCTTCATGTGATTGAAAATGTATTTCATTTTCGTCAGGTAATCCCACTGCAGATGGGTGAAAATGTTATCGGACGTTATATGAAGGGAAATCCAATTAACTGTCCGATTGAGACAGTTGACCCAAGTGTCGACATGACGCACTGCTCTATTACTGTCAGCAAGAATAAGCAAGGAAAGTTGCAATATGTATTGCGTGATGGACCTTCTTATACAGGTACGTTTGTTGATAATGTGATTCTTGGTGACCGTGAGCGTCGTGTTATTGAAGGCGGTACGCTCTTTACGATTGGTGCAACAAGTATTATTCTTCATACTCCAGATGAAGAATAAGTCGTGAAAATACTTTACAACGATTAGGGTGATTTACTCCTAAAAGTCTAAGAACGTACGTCTTTTCATCGACTTTGTAACTATCAGTATGTCAGTTTGTTGTAAACACGTATTCTTAAAGGTGCTTAATAAGGGTTCAAAAGGGCGTTAGTTGGACTTCAAAAGGGCATCTTTTAGAAGCCAATATATGCTTAATTCGGATGCAATTAAGCATCAATAAAAATGAGTTTGTGATTTTTATTACAAAAAGCTTGGTGTGAGTGTTTAGAAAACAATAGAGCCAACTTTTACAGATGCGTAAAAGCTGGCTTTATTGTTTTAGTTTATGGATTTACTTGCCAGTCATGACACCTCTCTATATAGACGGGTCATTTCAACTTTTCCATTTGTACGTACGGTAATACTCTTCTTGAAGTGTCCAGGGAACTTTACCAGTTCCGTTATAAGTCACGTCAATCGTACCTTTCTGACCTGGTGCAATCGGTTTCTTGTCATAGTTAGGAATAGTGCATCCACAACTTGCAACAATCTGATTAATCACCAATGGGAGCTTTTACCAACATTTGTAAATGTGAATGTTGTTTTGTGCACTGGATTGTCGTCAGAGAAAGTACCGAAGTCGTAAGTTACCTTATCAAATTTAATTTCTGCCTGATTTTTGTGCTACTGCGAATGTCAGTCCGAAAAACTAACATCACTGTCATTAATAAGAACTTTTTCATGTCGTCTTTGTTTAATTGATATTTATTAAGTTCGATGCAAAAAGTAATCAGAAAGTTTTATAGTTTCATTAAAATTTCACAATAATTAAGGAGATATTGTTATTTTAACTCCTTTCAGCTATTGTCTTAACAATAAAAAGGTGCAGAACTTTCTTTATATTTTTTTATAAGGTGTTTCCCATTTTTAATTTAAAGTTCGTATCTTTGCAGGAGATTATCAAAACCATAACAATTACGTTTGATTTTCCCTTTTGTGGGATAATTGCAGAAGCAAAATATAATAAACATATAATAAGGTATGTATAGAACAAATACTTGTGGAGAGCTGCGCCTTTCGGATGCAGGCAAAGAAGTGACCCTCGCTGGATGGGTACAGCGCGCACGTAAAATGGGAGGTATGACTTTTGTCGACCTTCGTGACCGCTATGGTATTACCCAGTTAGTTTTTCAATGAGGCCGATAATGCAGACCTTTGTGGCGAAGCTAACAAGTTAGGACGTGAATATTGCATCCAAGTTAAGGGTGTTGTTAATGAGCGTCAGAGTAAGAATAGCAAGATTCCTACAGGTGATATAGAGATTATTGCTAAGGAGTTGAAGGTACTTAGCAGCTCTGAAACTCCTCCTTTTCACAATTGAAGATAACACAGACGGTGGTGATGACCTCCGTATGAAATATCGCTATTTAGACCTTCGTCGTGAGGCAGTGCGCAAGAATATGGAATTACGTCACCGCATGACGATTCTTATTCGTAACTTCTCGATGCTGCACAGTTCATGGAGGTTGAGACACCTATCCTCATTGGTTCAACACCAGAGGGTGCACGCGACTTTCGTTGTACCATCACGTATGAACCCAGGTCAGTTCTATGCACTCCCACAGAGTCCACAGACATTGAAGCAGTTGTTGATGGTTGCTGGGTTTTGATCGCTACTTCCAGATTGCTAAGTGTTTCCGTGATGAGACTTACGTGCCGACCGTCAGCCAGAGTTTACACAGATAGACTGTGAGATGTCATTCGTTGATCAGGATGATGTTATCAATCTGTTTGAGGAGATGGCACGTCATCTTTTCCGTGAGATTCGCGGTGTAGAGCTTCCTAAGTTGGAGCAGATGAAGTGGCATGATGCTATGAAGCGTTATGGTTCTGATAAGCCAGACTTGCGTTTTGGCATGGAGTTCGTAGAGTTGATGGACGACTTAAAGGGTACTGGTTCTTTCTCTGTATTTGACGAGGCTGCTTATATTGGTGGTATTGTTGTTCCTGGTTGTGCTGAATATAGCCGCAAGCAACTCAACGAATTGACCGACTTTGTGAAAGCGTCCACAGGTAGGTGCTCAGGGACTTGTATTCATTAAGTACAATGCAGATGGTACTATTAAAGAGTTCTATTGATAAGTTTCTATACAGAGGAGCAGTTGCTGAAAAGTTAAGGGAAACAACAGGTGCTAAGGATGGCGACCTTGTGTTGATTCTTTCTGGTGACAATGTTAGAAAGACACGTGTTCAGCTCTGTTCTCTACGTCTTGAGATGGGTGATCGTTTAGGTCTTCGTGATAAGAACGTCTTTAAGTGTCTTTGGATTGTCGATTTCCCTCTGTTTGAGTGGAGTGATGAAGAGCAGCGTTTGATGGCTACTCATCATCCATTTACAATGCCTAATCCTGATGATATCAGTTGTTGGATGAGCATCCGAGCAGGTACGAGCAAAGGCATACGACTTTGTATGCAATGGTATCGAAGTTGGTGGTGGCTCACTTCGTATCCATGATACACAGTTGCAAGAGAAGATGTTTGAGGTTCTTGGCTTCACACCAGAGAGTGCTAAGGCACAGTTTGGCTTCTTGATGAATGCTTTCAAGTATGGTGCACCACCTCATGCAGGGTCTTGCTTTCGGTCTTGATCGCTTTGTTAGCATTATGGCTGGTCTCGATTCAATCCGTGACTGTATCGCATTCCCTAAGAATAATAGTGGACGTGATGTCATGTTGGATGCTCCTTCGTTTATCGATCAGAAGCAATTGGACGAGTTGGAAATCAAAGTTAGATTTGAAGGCATAATACTCTTTTTGGTTGACTTATGTCAATAAATTATTACTGAAAAGGAGTTAAAGCATCTATTCTCTGTTACTTTTCGTCGTAAGTATTTGATACTTTGGATAATTTGATGTACTTTTTGCAACAAATAAATAGTATTCGATAAAAGAGATATAACGCTCTTTTGTATGTTTACTTTATTTTTAGTAGAAAAATATAAATAATTATTTGATTGCTTGAACGAGACTTTAATTGTATAGAACTATGACAGAAAAGAAAGATGTAAAGTCTGCTCCAAAAGCAGCAAAGAAGGCTCCTGCTAAGAAGGTAGTTGTAGCTATTAATGCAGAGAATGTCGGTTTTAAGGCTGGCGATGTTTACAATGCTCTTGCTGCTGAGGCTAAGGCTTTGACAGTTGCTGAGATTGCTAAGGCTGCTAAGATTAGCACTGAGGAGGTTTATCTCGGTATTGGCTGGCTCTTCAAGGAGGGTAAAGTTAAAGGTGAAGACGGCAAAGTTGCTCTTGCTTAATTAGAGTAATTATTATAACACAGGAGGGGAGTCTGTATGATAAAGGTATAGGCTCCCTTTTTTGTATGCAATACGACAAAGAAATATTAAGGGTTCTTGCTGAGGCAGGTAGCGAGGGACTTTCTGTACAGAAAATCTCCCGTCATGTTTTTAATGCTTGTAATTCTCTTTTCAATTCGCTCAATCAGGAAGAGGTGCATAAGTATGTACAGTTGTACCTCTTGAAGAATAGTAAGTCTGTTAACTCTCTTATAGAAAAGAGTAGGAAAGGAGTTTATCGACTTAATGAGAGTAATCAATTGACTCAACAACTTATTCTTCAGTTTCATGACGAGGTCGAAACCCCTAAAGAAAAGCCTGTTGAAGATCAAAGTCTGAGCTTATTTGATTTTTGATTTTATAGCTTCTTTTCTTAGTTCATCTTGGTTAACACCACTAAAAAAAGAAAAAGCCACATTATTAATTGTCGTTATTCATTTTTATTTGTATATTTGCAATCATATTAATTTTTTTGATAAATAGTTATGGCGCAAACAGATAATCATCTTGTCATTATGGCAGGTGGAGTTGGCAGTCGATTTTTGGCCAATGAGTACTGCGGAAACGTCCTAAACAGTTTATTGATGTTTTAGGAGTAGGTAGAACGCTTATTCAGTTGACCTATAATCGCTTTGCAGGTGTTGTTTCTTCAGATAATGTGGGTTGTAACGAATCAGAAGTATGTTTCTTTGGTTCATGAACAGCTTCCAGAGATACCTTTGAATCATATATTGAGCGAGCCTTGTCGTCGCAATACAGCACCTTGTATTGCATACGTGAGTTGGCGTATTAAGAAAGAGAACCCAAAGGCTAATATTGTGGTGTCACCAAGTGATCATATTGTAACCAATGAAGCAGAGTTTAAGCGTGTAATCACTAACTGCTTGAAGTTTACCGCAGAGACTGATGCTGTTGTTACTTTGGGTATGAAACCAACACGTCCAGAAACGGGTTATGGCTATATACAAGCCGATCTTTCAACAGCTTCTGCGCGTAATCGTGAGATTTATCGTGTTGATCAGTTCCGTGAGAAGCCTGATTTACCAACAGCTGAGCAATATATCAAGCAGAATAACTTCTTCTGGAATGCAGGAATATTCATTTGGAGTGCCTCTACTATTGTTAATGCTTTCCGTATTTATCAGCCAAGTATAGCAAGAATTTTCGAGCGTATCATGGATGTTCTGGATACAGCTGATGAACAGCGCGTGATAGATGAGGTATATCCAGAATGTGAGAATATCTCTGTCGATTATGCTATTATGGAAAAAGCTGAAGAGATATTTGTATGTCCAGCGGACTTTGGATGGAGCGATTTAGGAACTTGGGGTCATTGCTTGCGCAGACACAGCATGATATTTACGGTAATGCTGTTATTGGTAAAGATGTTCATCTGTTTGATAGTAAGAACTGTATTATTCATACAACAGAGGAACGTAAGGTTGTTATCCAAGGTTTAGATGGCTATATTGTAGCTGAACAAGATGGTAAATTGTTGATTTGTCGTCTTTCTGAAGAGCAGCGTTTGAAGCAGTTTACAGGAGAAGGATAGGCTTATTCTATTTAAATTCGTAAATTAATAGCTTGCGTAGGTACTTGTTTTATAAATGGGACCTACGCATATCTCTTTATAACAAGAGCTTAATGTGGGAATATTCTTATAGAAAGTTTAACTATTTAGAAGGCTATTGTTTGATTGAGTTGATTAACTTATTGTTTTCATTCTGTGGTTCTATTCTGGTGTTAGGCCTCCGCACCATTGGTGTTTAGGCTTCGCACACCTTGTGCTGAGTCTTCGCACATACCGTAACAAGGATGGGATGGTTGTTTATAGATTCTATCTTAGGTAATAAAAACCTTATTGATTAAGGCGTAAGGGAAGTGTTTGTTAGACTGTAAGCATCCAATATTAGCCGCCTTTGCGTGGTCTTCCAGCTTTACTACCTTTGCCCGAAAAACTTATGTTTGTACTCAACGAAACAAATGTTTTTCGGGTTTGTTGCACTCCTGTGGACATGCGTCAGGGCCTCCTTCGCCTGTCCCAAGTGGTCCGCAGCCATGCTTTCAACCCTTCTGATGGAGTAGTCTATGTCTTCTACAACCGCTCCCGTAACCGAATCAAGTTGCTGCACTGGGAACGCTGTGGTTTTGTCGTCTATCATAAACAGATGGCACAGGGTTGCCTGAGTTCTAAAATCATACGGGCGAGTACCGGCTTCTATGACCTTCGCTGGGACGAACTGGTACTCTATATTGAAGGTATAAATCCTAATTGCTACCGAAGAAAAAGATATAATAAATCTTAGTATTTTTGGTAATGTCAGATATTTTTGTATCTTTACATCATATAAATAACTGATAATATGATGGATACGTCTCGCTGCACAATGATATCTGACTACCATTCTCTAACTCGGGAAGCTGTTATTAAACTTCTTGAGCAAAAGGATGCTGAACTTAAGGATAAGGATGCAGAACTTAAGGATAAGGATGCTGAACTTAAGGATAAGGATGCTGAACTGGAACGAAAGTCCCGTCGCATTCTTGAGCTTGAGCGCATGGTGTATGGTAGGCGCAGCGAGAAACGCCTACCTGAGAGTGCATGCGACTGGACAGGTACGCTTTTTGAGGAACAGTGGCCAGGAAGGCTCCCTGGCTCAGGTGGAAGCCCTTCCCATCATCAAGGAGATAAAACAGCAGGCCGGACAACGCAGAGCATCACGCCGCACGAGCCGTCCTTCCGGAAAGGGAACGGCCTACGCCTCCTATGTTCCCGAGAACATAGAGCGACAGGTGACGGAGATATATCCGGAGGGTTATGACGCTGAGCGCATGGTTATCATCGGACATGACAGAAGTGAGCATCTGTGCCTGCGTCCCTCATCCTTTTATGCGTCAGGGTAGAAGATCGCGTCATCTGCCGCCTGAAGGAAGCCCGACCAACGGATGCGAAGGTCGACATCCCTAGAAGCCCCCTTGAAAAAGCAGGCGGTGGATTGTTTTGCCGACGCTTCCCTGCTCGCTGAAATCATCACCGCCAAGTTTGCCTATCACCAGCCCGAGTACAGACAATGCCTGTTGGAAGGAACTGGGCGTGAACATCCCACCTCAACCGTCAACAGCTGGGTTCACGATGCCGCCGATGCACTTTATCCGCTTTACAAGATCCGGACGAAGCAGATTCTGCAAAAGTCCTTACCTTCAGGTTGACGAAACCAGCGTACAGGTTGCCGACCGCAAGGGAAAAGACGCGCAAAGGGATACCTGTGGGGCGTGCGTGACGCCATGCACTCCCAGGGCGTGTTCTTCCATTGGAAGGACGGTTCGCGCTCGGGCGCTGTGGCAGATGAGTTGTTCAAGGAGCTACCAAGGTGCCATACAGTCTGACGGGTATGAGGCCTGCAGCAGGTTTGAGAACGTTCAGGGCATAGTGCTACTGGGATGCATGGCATGTGAGACGCAAGTTCGAACATCCGGCGGATGACGACAGAAATGCAGCTCATCATCGAAACGATAGCCACGCTGTATGAGTTGGAGGAAAACCTCAGACACAGGAAAGCGCCACCGAAGAAGTGGAGGCTGAGCGGAAGGCCAAGGCCTACCCCCATGCTGAAGTATCTTTTGAGACCTATATGCTGGATGTACACAAACAGTACACCCCAGGCGAAGCTATGGAGAAGGCACTGCGTTATGCCTTCGCCGTATGGATACGCATTGGCAGGTATGCAGGACGGACGCTTCAACATAGACAACAATCTCATGGAGCAGGCCATCAGACCCATCACGCTTGGAAGAAAGAACTATCTGTTCTGCGGCAACAATGAGGGAGCGGAGAACAATGCCATCTTCTATACCTTCATGGCGTGTTGCAGGGGAAGCAGACATAGACCCATATGAATGGATGAAGGAAATCTTTTCAAAACCGTTACTCGACATGACAGAGGAGGAACTCACGAAAATACTACCTTCAAACTGCAAATAACAAACAACCCTTATTTGCTGCCAGACATGTAAGGGTTGTTTGTTAGTGGGAAAGACGGCTAATATTGGATGCTTACGTTAGACTTCTTAAGACCAAATATTTATGGTTATGAAACTAAAATCAATTATATTTTTATTTCTTGTTTTTCTGTTTTTCATTTACTCTTTTTGCACTAAGCTCAACAGCTTGTCAAACTTAATTCGCAACATTACTTTTCAGCGTACAGTTCTAGAAAGGGAACATAGTGGATTGACATGGTTGGGTGGTGATCGCTATGCCGTAGTTTCTGACAAGTCGTCTGAAAGTGGCTTTTTCGTTTTCGTATACAGATAGATACTGTTAGTGGGGATATTAAAGATGTTGTGAATGATGGGTTTCAATCATCGGGTGAGATGAACAAAGATGAAGAGAGAATAGCTTTTTCCCTAAGGACAGCACATTGTTAATATCCCGTGAGGGCAGATAATAGAATCTTAGAATATGACATGAATGGTAAACTGACGGGTAGGGGAGCTAACTATACCTTCTGTTTTCAGTACGGCTACACCAGCTTATGGCCTTGAAGCATTAACTTACAATGCTCAGACGCATCGATTTTGGACAACGTCTGAAAGTACATTGAAGCGGATGGGCTAAGCTAATGCAACGAATCAAGTGAAGAATCGGTTCTGGTTTCAGGGCTTTGACGACTCTTTTTATTCCTCAAGAACAGTATGCTTATTTAATGGATGCAGCGGAGAGTCATCCTTCAGTGTCTAATTATGCAATGGGAGTATCAGCATTGGCAGCCTTAAATGATGGAAAGTTGCTTGTTTTGGAGCGTGAATTCGTGGTAACCTCAAGTAAAATTGGTTCGTTTGTAGAGAATAAGGTTTATTGTGTTGACCCTAAGAAGTCTATGACTATAAATCAAGAAAAAAGCACTTGATAAGGATAGTCCGTATATGCAGAAGAGTTTGATTGCAGCGTGGAAAAAACCTCACTGGGGTTGCTCCGTCAGAATCTTTGCTAATTATGAGGGTAGTGTCTTGGCCCCGCCTTGCAGACAGAAGCCAAGTTATAGTACTTTGATGCTGACAGCCAAGACCAATACGGTGGTGTTCTTCGTGACTGGTTTCGTACGATTATTATTCGATGAACCCCATTCGGTTTAGCGCAGCAGTTATTTCATCTTCTTATGAAGTTTGCGCAAAAGCCTTGTCGCGAATTTGGCGTACACGTTCGCGTTTTTAATCCCATGTCCTCCGCAATCTCAGCCATCGTATAGTGTGTTCCTGTTAATCCATAGATGTAAGTGATGATCGTTTCTCACGTTCATCAAGTATATCCAATCCTTTTGGATTTCGTTACTGAGGATTTCTTGGTTAAAGATGTTCGTCAGCATACTGGGCATTCTCATTCTCATGATATGCTGGAGTGTGAAGTTGTTGTTACTACCGACAGGTACAGGCTGATCAATAGAGATAGCTTGTGAACGCTTCTGTTCAGATCTACTTGTCTCGTTCTTAGGAAGTTTATAGAGTGTTGCTTGCTCCTTGATAGCCTCCTCCATAGCTTTACGGATGTAAGGAGCTGCAAAGACAACAAAGCGTACACCTTTTTGAACCATCAAACTTCTGTGCGGCATACATCATACCAATATTTCCCTCACTGATAAGGTCGTCTTCATCCAGCCCGCGGTTACGGTATTGATGAGCCAATGAAATAACAAACTTCAAGTTAGCCTTGGTCAACTTTTCCAAGGCACCTACGTCACCAACCTTTATCTTTTCAGCTAACTCCTGCTCTTCTTTATCTGAAAGAAGCTGCTCGTTAGCTATATCTTCTATGTATTTCTTGTTTGAAGTCATAAAAAGTGTTTTTGGTAGAATATTATTATATAGGGTTATACCTGCTGTGAATGGTTCTTGTTGTTCTTCTTTTTCTTTACATACCACTTAATAAGGAAGTAAAAACAAGCAACAATAACTAAGAAGATAAGACCAAACTTAATATACTCTCCATACTCTAAGATCTTCTCTTGGAGCTGATCTTCTGGTACAAAAGAGTGCATGTAATGTCCTAAAAGTGCAAGAATAGTGTGCCATGAGGCTGCACCTGATAGTAGTATAAAGCAAGAACTTCCAATAGCTCATCTTTGCTAATCCTGCTGGAATGGAGATAAGATGGCGAATACCTGGCAAGAGACGGCCAGTGATTGTAGCCACCATCCCATGCTCATCGAAGTATCGTTCGCTCTTTTCGACCTTTTTCTTGATTCAACAAACACAAGTGTCCCCATTTACTATTGGCAAACTTGTAGATGATAGGGCGACCAAGATACCATCCTGCAAGATAGTTTATAGTTGCACCAACGTCTGCTCCTAAAGTGGAGAAAAGAATTACCAACCATATATCAAGGTTGCCTGCGGCAGCATGATAGGCAGCTGGGGCAACAACTAATTCTGATGGTACAGGGATAACCGTACTTTCAAGAAGCATCAAAATAAAGATGGTGCCATAGTTGAGATGTCCGAGCATGGATGTGATAAAACTCATAATGATATGTTATTAATTATAATTCTGTTTGTTATAAAATATGAATATTGGGATAGTCTTGTGGGCTTGTTCCTTCTGGATAGAGGTCTGATAGTATCTCTATACTCTCCTCTGGATTTCTTTCAACGGCTTTTCGCAAGTATATATTGAACTCCTTTTTTAGCTTTAATTCATAACAACAACGTGCGAGGTATGCAAAACCAATGTCCCAGTCGTCATCCATTTCAGGCAATAACGTACTAAAGATATTATAAGCATATTCGATATATCCATTGTCAAAGGTCGAAATACCAATGTGAATGAGTGTCAAACTCTTACACTTTGTTTCTGCTAATGCTAAATGATAATATCGTTGCGCTTTTGAAGCATTGCCGTGCATGAGATGTATATGTCCGATAGTAACATCAACGACAGTTGTATCTTGATTATGACAGAGTTTCTTATAACGCTCGTAGTATTTCAGAGATTCCTCATAATTTCCAAGTGTAAAGAGTCCGTTAGCCTTGTTGAGGATAGCTTCTTCATCGTCAGGGTTGATAGCAATGGAGTATTCACTTGATGTGATAGAATCCTTAATATCATTCCTTAAAAGTTGATTTTGCGCTAACTGGTTCCAGTAAGGACCTGAATAAGGGTTGGCATCGAGTAACTCATTAAGAATGGATTCACTCTCTTTATATTTTCCACGGCATTTGAGAACGCGCGCACGAAGTTCCTTATAATCGTTATCTTCTGTCTTTGTAGAGCGGCTTAACCACTTCTCTACATATTCTGTTTCCTCATAATCAGAAAAGAGGGCAGCAACATCAAGGACGTAATCCTCACGATCTTCTTGTGAAATAATCTTGTCGTACTGGCTTTGAAGGAAGTCATCTGCTTCTGCAGCCTTGTTGTCAACAATCATAATTTCAGCCTTTGAGATAGAGATAATCTAAATCAGTCTTATCGACAATCATCTCTGCAATCTCGTCAGCAAGTTGTAGGTCATCGTTGCAGAATAGTGCCAAACGTGCCTTGAAAGAAAGTGGAATAGTGGCTGTAGGATACATACGGATGGCATAATCGATAGCCTCTAAAGCCTTGTTATCCTCACCAATATAGTGGTAATTCTCAGCAACATCAGTCAGTTCCTCAGGGTCGAGGAACTCGCTGATGTTGTCTTCCTGCAGTTCTTCGTACCGACGAAGCAACTGCTTTGAATTTATCACTCTGATAATATATATCCAAATCTTACTTTACTTTAGTTATGCTTTTGGCCTTCTTAGCCCAAGTATCCTTCAAACCAACAGTCTTGTTGAACACGAGGTGGTCAGCTGTTGTGTCTGGGTCAAGCATGAAGTAGCCTGTACGCTGGAACTGTAGGTAATCACCTGGTTTCTTCTCAGCGAGATACTGTTCAACGTAGCACTCTGTGCGTACAGTTAGGCTCTCTGGGTTGAGAAGCTCACGGAAATCACGCTCGTCAGCAGTAGGATTCTCAACGTTGAACAAGCGGTCGTACTCACGTACCTCTGCCTTTAAGCAATGGTCTGCGCTAACCCAGTGGAGAGTACCCTTTACCTTACGGTCAGCACCTTGCATACCACTCTTGCTGTCAGCATCATATTCTGCTTGAATCTCAATGATATTGCCCTCTGCATCCTTAGTACAGCCAGTACACTTAACAATGTAAGCGTTCTTCAATCTCACTTCCTTACCTGGAGACATACGGAAGAATTTCTTTGGAGCATCCTCCATAAAGTCAGCGCGTTCAATCCAAAGATTCTTTGAGAAGGTGATTGTATGTGAGCCATCTGCCTCATTTTCTGGGTTGTTAATAGCCTCCATCTCCTCTGTCTTCCCTTCTGGATAGTTGGTAATAACAAGCTTTACAGGGTCGAGAACTGCACTAACACGTGTTGCCTTCTTGTTCAAGTCATCACGTACAGCAGCTTCCAACAATGCTACATCATTGAGTGCATCGAACTTAGTATAGCCAATAGAGTCGATGAAGTTACGAATAGACTCTGGAGAATAACCACGACGACGCATACCACAGAGTGTTGGCATTCGTGGATCATCCCATCCCTTGACGTGATGCTCATCAACCAATGTATGAAGTTTACGCTTTGACATTACTGTATAAGTAAGGTTCAAGCGGTTGAATTCAATCTGTCGTGGACGGTTATCAGCCAGGTTGTCATCGGTGCCATCACTTTCTTTTAAGAAGTCAATAAACTTATCATAGAGAGGACGGTGAGGAACGAACTCAAGTGTACAGATAGAGTGGGTAACACCCTCAAAGTAGTCGCTCTGTCCATGTGCAAAGTCATACATTGGATAGCAATGCCACTTAGTACCTGTACGATGGTGTGGAATCTGAATGATTCGATATATGATAGGATCACGGAAGTGCATGTTAGGATTAGCCATATCGAGCTTCGCACGAAGCACCATACTTCCTTCAACAGCCTCTGGTGTGTTCATCTGCTCAAACAGTGCAAAGACTTTCCTCTCACGAGGCGGTCACGGTATGGTGATGCTGTACCAGGGGTTGTTGGCGTACCTTTCGTGTCGCAATCTGCTCAGAAGTCTGCTCATCAACATATGCTAAGCCCTGCTTAATCATCCAAATAGCAAGTCCACAACTTCTCAAAGTAATCACTTGCATAATAAATGTTACCCATTTGAAGCCAAGCCAGCTAATATCGTGAAGGATATTCTCTACATATTCATTATTCTCCTTGCTTGGGTTTGTATCATCAAAACGGAGATTACAAATACACTTTATAGTTTTTCTGCTACACCAAAGTCCATGCAAATAGCTTTTGCATGACCAATATGAAAGATAGCTGTTTGCCTGCGGCGAAGCGTGTCTGAATACGTCCTCCGTTTTTGCCCTTTGCGAGGTCTTCCTCTACCAGTTGTTCAACGAAAACTCAAACTACGCTTCTCCTCATTGGTGTTGTTCTCTATCGTAGTCATATTTTACTATTTATTATTATGCAAAGTTACTCATTTTTTTCTTGTTTATGATGCACTTTGTTACAAATAAAAATCTATATTCTTTTATGTAATTTGAAATTAGTCTTGTGATGCACTGGCATAGTAATGTCTTGTAATGTTTTATGTGTTTTCTATGACGAAATAAAACTAATTTTCTTTATCTTTTTGGTTCTACTGTAATTAGTGTGAGCTAACATATGTCTGCTCCACTATAGAAGAATAGAATCGCTATCCGATAGCGTTCGGCAGTACCATATCCTCTGCCGATGGTCTTGATTTCTTGAATCGACCCGTTGGTTCTCTCGGCTTTGCCGTTGTTGGCACCAGTAACCATGGATCTGATGATGCCTTTGAGGTGTCTCTTGAACATAAAGACAACACCGTTGATCTCTTCAATGTTGTACTGCAAGGCATCTGCCATCCAGTCTCCCAACATACCATAAAGCCTCCATATCTCCATGATAGTTAAGGCGAAGGAGATCACGAAAGAGTTCCTTTGACTTTCCAAGCTTGCGAGACCTGATACTCGGCATTCTCCAGCATATCAAATCGCCGACGGTCGTTGGGAGTGTATTTGGACTTGTCCTTGAGCCAAAGATACTTGGTACTGCGCAGTTCCTTGAACTCCTTAACCTCACGCTTGCGCACCTTGTCGACGGCATCGTTCAAATAGGTAACGCAGTGGTACAAGTCATGACAGTGGCTGGCATTGGGGAAATACTTCACAGCGCCATCAATGAAAGGCTCCCACATGTCTGTACATACCGTTTCAACCGAATTGCGCTGTTCCTCTGTGAGCGCCTTAGTGCACAGATTATCAACGCTTTTGGCTCTTCGGCCTGCTTCTACTTCGATGACATGACCAGTATCTCCATCATAGAGCATGCTGACATACTCATGACCACGGCGGATAGACTTCTCATCCATGCACACATGCTTTGTAGATATGAGTCTTATCACGCTTATCCAAACCTCGTTCAACAGCACGAAGCATAACGCCATGTACCTGCTCGAAAGTAAGGCGGAGAAGACGTGCAGTCTTTGTCTGATTTTTGGTAGAGAGGAGCGTTTCTATCGTTTTTTTCCATCAGCCAAGACATCCGGGAGTTTGGTAATGCCCAGGGGACAGCGACACTCTTGACCTCTTCGCCATCATGGTAACGAGGAATACGAGCCTCAAGGATGGTTTTGTACTGCCACATATCTAAATGCCGCCAACTTCGTTCATGACGGAAGTCAAATATAGAATTCTTTCTCTTCAACCTTGATGGTGTCATAGCGATATTTGAGCATGATATGTATCTCTTCGGTGGAGTCATCACAGGTCACATTCTCAATCTCCCAATCATTGTTGTTGTGGAGCAATAGCTTGGATAATATATCTTCGGTTGTCATCATACTGACTACAAAGATACGAATTTCGTGCCGCTTAATGCGGGATACGGCATGTTAATTCACACTAAATCCCTGCAGAACCATCTTTTTAGGTGTTTAATAAAAGTGAATATGATAATTAGTTTGCGGTTGTTATATGGGTTATAACAATTGTTTTCATTTTTAATAAAAAAGTTGCATAAAAAGTTTGCACATATAAAAATAATACTCTACCTTTGCAAACGTTATCCTGAATACAATCTTTTTTACCTTAAAGAAACTAATACCTATTGAGATTGAATGCCCATCGCTGTGAAGCGTAGGGGCATTTTATTTTAAGTAACTTTTTTCGTCTTGTAATTTTTGTTTTACAGTATTTTGTTTATTTGTTTTAGGTTTCTTAAATATAATCTTATATTTTTTTCTTTATATTTCTTTTAAGCGGTTCTCTATTTTATACTTAGGTGTAATTGTGACTATTCAAAGTGTATTTTAACGCTTATTGCTACTATTTTATTATTCATTAAGATCGAGAATTGTATATGCTAAGGTTATACATTTAGTTTGAAACAAACTTTTCCTTAAATCCACCTACCTACTTGTTTGTATTTTTCAATATTTCTTTATTATCTTGTAGTTTGTCGTATAGATATTGTAACTTTGCATAAAAACTTAATCAAAATGAAGAATATATTAAAAGAATTACGACGTAAGGATCATCCACGTGTACTGGGTGCCTTAGATATATTTAAGTTTATTGGTCCCGGTTTATTGGTGACCGTAGGTTTTATTGACCCAGGCAACTGGGCAAGTAACTTTGCTGCTGGTTCTGATTATGGCTATGCATTGTTGTGGGTAGTAACTTTATCAACGATTATGCTTATAGCTTTACAGCATAATGTTGCACATCTTGGGATTGTGACAGGACTCTGTCTCAGTGAGGCTGCTATTAAATATGCCCCGAAATGGATAGGTCGTCCCATTATTTTGAGTGCTATTCTTGCCAGCATCTCTACCTCTTTAGCTGAGATCTTAGGTGGTGCTATTGCGCTACAAATGCTCTTTGGTATAAGTATTCCAACAGGTTCTGTCTTAACAACTGTAGCCGTGTTGATTATGCTGTTTACGAATAGCTATAAGAAGATGGAACGTGCTATTATTGGCTTTGTGTCAATGATAGGTCTTTCGTTTGTCTATGAACTCTTTCTTGTTGACATTCATTGGCCTGCAGCTATTGAGGGAGCATTTGTTCCAACAGTCCCACAAGGATCTCTCCTGATTATCATGAGCGTGTTAGGTGCAGTTGTGATGCCTCATAATCTTTTCCTTCACTCAGAGATTGTACAGAGCCGTGAGATTCATTTGGAGGGTGACGAGCGTATCCAGCACATGTTGAAGTATGAGTTTGTTGATACCCTTTTCTCAATGATTGTGGGTTGGGCTATTAACTCTGCGATGATTCTTTTGGCAGCAAGTACGTTCTTCTCTCATGGTCAACATGTAGATGAGCTATCTCAGGCGCAAGCAATGTTACAACTACTGTTGGGTAATAATGCTGCGAATATTTTTGCTATTGCATTTGCTTTTTAGCTGGCATTTCAAGTACGATTACCAGTGGAATGGCTGCGGGTAGTATTTTTCTGGATTTTTTGGTGAGTCATATAATGCGAAAGATGCACACTCTATTGTCGGAATTGTACTCTCATTGGGTATTGCCCTTCTGATGATATTCTTTATTGGCGATCCATTCAAGGGACTAATTATCTCTCAGATGTTCTTATCAGTTCAACTTCCTTTCACTATTTTCTTGCAAGTGGGTCTGACTTCTTCTAAGCGAGTGATGGGTAAATATGCCAATAGTAAGTTGAATATGTTCTTTCTCTATTCATTGGCGGGTATTGTCACCTTACTTAATATATGGCTTTTGATAGAGTATATCATAGTGGTGGTACATCTTTGTAAAATGGAATTTTGTAAAACAAATTCACATCTTCAAAAATAAAAGACGCTTAATTGCGTTTCAATTGGGCGTTAATTGAGGTCTAAAAGGGCGTTAGTTGGCATGCAACTAACGCCCTTTTGCAATGCAGTTAAGCACCTTTTTACAATGCGCTTTTGCAACTGCTTGATTCTCTGAAAGTTATAGGTATGATTTTTTTCTTGGTGCTTTTAAGGTAAAAAGAAGCTTTTTTCTCTTTCTTTATGTAATAATTTTTCAAAGTGGCTATTTGTGCTTTTACTCCTATAAAAAGTCAACTTCTGCGGGTTAATCCTACATTATATAATATAAAAAGACAGGGAATGATATGGTCGTATCATTCCCGTCTATTATATTATTTGCTATTAATCTTAGATAGACTTGTAGCCGTTCGTACTGTTATGTGCAAGCAAGTCTTTCAGATTCAGCTCTCTGCCACCATGGGCTTCTGTAAGCTTCTCTCATTTCTTCCTCGCCCTCTGCCTCTTCTTCAGAGTGAACGAATGTAACGCACTTGTCTTTAAGTTCTGCGACTACCCAGCCAATCAGTGCGATGATTAGCAGTGCAATCAGTCCTGTCATTGGAGTTATCATAATTGATTTGTTTTTTTATTTCTGATGCAAAATTACATTAAGTTTCGGAAAGCACCAAATAATCTCCAAGTTTTCAGTAACTTTGCAGTAAATATTGCTGTATAAAGTTAATAAGAACAAGATGACAAGAAAAAGAAAGATATGATTATGCACTGAGTTATTTTTCGCAAGAATGTCGGACATGTTTTCGACTGAGCTCAATTTTGGTTCAGCATTCCAACTTCTTTGTGCGACACTCCTTTCTGCTCAATGTACGGATAAGCGAATTAATGCAATTACACCAGAATTGTTTCGTCATTATCCAGATGCAAAGGCGATGGCAGAGGCTACAGTCGATGAGATATTTGAGTATGTGAAGAGTGTTTCTTACCCAAATTCAAAGGCAAAACATTTGGTCGAGATGTCAAAGATGTTGGTTGAGAAGTTTGGTGGTGAGGTGCCTTCAGACCCTAATGCACTCGTTACGCTTCCGGGAGTAGGGACGTAAGACGGCAAATGTTATTCAAGCAGTGTGGTTTGGTAAGCCAACACTTGCGGTTGATACGCATGTCTATCGTGTCAGTCATCGTTTGGGTCTGGTTCCTTCAACAGCAAATACCCCTCGTAAAGTTGAGGATTATCTGATGAAGAATATCCCTACAGAGGAGGTCTCAGATGCGCATCATTGGATATTGCTTCATGGCCGTTATGTTTGCAAGAGTGCTAAGCCTGATTGCGAACATTGTCCCTTTGATGATATATGTCCAAAACAGTTGGAGAATAGCAAGCTATAAATAGACCCTAAAAGGTAAAAAGATAAAAAGGATATAATATAGGAAGAATATGAATACAAAGAAGATAATGCACTTCCTGAAAGGTATTGCTGCGAACAATAATAAGCAATGGTTTCAAGAGCATAAGGCTGAATACGATGAGGTGAAGGCTGATTTCGAGAACGGAGTTGACCAAATAATATCTTGTTTGGCAACCTTTGATGAAGAAGTTTCACACTTAACAGCAAAGGATTGTACTTATCGTTTTTATCGTGACGTTCGTTTTTCACCTGATAAAAGTCCGTATAAACGCCACTTGGGTGCATACATTTGCGGACGTGGTAGAAAGGCGTTGCGAGGCGGTTATTATATACATCTTCAACCGGGTAACTGCTTAGTAGCTGTTGGCTGCTATTGGTTGCCTACGAATATATTGACTTCATGCCGCAATGAAATCATGGCGAATGTTGATGAATGGCTCAAGTATGTAGAGAATGAGGAGTTTATCAATTTATTTGGACGACCCAATGAGGGCGAATGGATAGATGATAAAGTCAGTAAAAAAGGCTTTGGACTTGCTGCCTTAAAGACGGTTCCAAAGGGATTTCCAAAGGATTATGAGCATCTTCAGTATCTTCGAATGAAGGATTACTGCTGTTGGGTTAAAGTTCCTGATGATTTCTTCGAGGGTCATGGCTGGCTTGAACAGTTAAAACATATCTGCAAGACGGGTAAGCCTATGATGGACTTTATAAATAATGTGGTAGATGATTATGAGTAGAAACAAATAAAGAGGAACGCAAAGGCATTCCTCTTTGTTTTTATGTTTACTAAAATGCTTTGGCTAATGAATCCATTAGCCAAAGAGATAATAGATTACTTCTTTCTCAACTCTTCAAGGCTTGCTTTCAAAGCGGCAATCTTCTCCTCGGAGTCGCTTTGCTTTTTGCGCTCACGCTCGATAACAGCTTCAGGAGCATTTGCTACGAACTTCTCGTTTGAGAGCTTCTTCTTTAATACCTATGAGGAAGCCTTCAAGATGCTTTGAGTTCCTTCTCCTGCTTCTCAATCTCAGCTGCAACGTCAATCAAGTCGCCTACTGGGACAGCGAAACTGTCGGTACCTACCATGAAACCAGATGCGTCACCGCTCTTCTCTGTTACCACTTCAATAGCCTTCAGATTAGCCATCTTAATAATTACACTGTTGTAAGCCTCGTAGTTGTTCTGACCAATTACGTTCAAGTCAAGTTCAACCTTTGGAGCAATATTCTTCTGATTGCGTACGGTTCTCACACCGCTGACAATCGCTTTAACCTGCTCAATGGCGTCAATGAGCTTCAACTCTTCCTTGCTTGGTGTGTCAAGTTTGAGTTCATCACGCATAATGCTCTCATTATCCTTGCGCTCATAGATGTGCTGCCACAACTCCTCAGTAATGAAAGGCATGAATGGGATGCAACATCTTCAAGAGTGAATTGAAGAACTTAAGAGTTGCTTCGTATGTCAGCTTGTCGATTGGTTTGCCATATTCTGGCTAATCATCTCCAAGTACCAGCTTTGAGAACTCGTCCCAGAAGAGGCGGTAAACAGTCATCAAAGCCTCTGAAATACGATAGCTCTTGAACTGCTCGTTCATCTCGGCATTTACTTCCTTCAGCTTCGCATCGAACCATTCAACAGCAATCTTACTTGCCAATGGCTGCTCTGCATCGGTTGTCTCCCAACCCTGAACGAGGCGGAAAGCATTCCAAATCTTGTTGTTGAAGTTACGTCCCTGTTCACAAAGTGTCTCGTCGAAGAGGATGTCGTTGCCCGCAGGAGCAGATAGCATCATACCCATACGAACACCGTCAGCACCGTACTTCTCGATGAGCATGATTGGGTCTGGTGAGTTACCAAGACTCTTACTCATCTTGCGGCCGAGCTTATCACGTACAATACCTGTGAAGTAGACATGCTTGAATGGGAACTTTCCACGATACTCATAGCCTGCCATAATCATACGTGCTACCCAGAAGAAGATAATGTCTGGACCTGTAACGAGGTCACTGGTAGGGTAGTAGTAGTTGATTTCTTCGTTGTCAGGGTTGTTGATACCATCGAAGACAGAGATTGGCCACAACCAACTTGAGAACCAAGTATCCATACAGTCACTCTCCTGCTCGAGGTCGGCAGCTGTTACAGAAGGATTGATTTTCTGTGCCAACTTCAATGCTTCTTCAGTTGTTTCAGCTACAACAGTAGCATTCTTACCTTCAGCATCTTTGAAGTAATATGCTGGAATACGATGACCCCACCACAACTGACGGCTGATACACCAGTCCTTGATGTTCTCTAACCAGTGGCGATAAGTGTTCTTGTACTTCTTTGGATAGAATTCAATATCGTCGTCCATGACTGGAGCGAGGGCGATGTCAGCAAAGTGCTGCATCTTCAAGAACCACTGTGTAGACAGCTTTGGCTCGATAGGTACGTGTGTACGCTCTGAGTAGCCCAACTTTATTGTCATAGTCCTCAACCTTCTCCATCAAGCCAGCTGCTTCCAAGTCCTTTGAAATCTGCTTACGTACATCCATACGATCCTGACCTATATATAGGCCAGCAGCCTCAGAGATAGTACCATTATCGTTGAAGATATCAATTGTTTCCAATCCGTGCTTTAGACCAAGTGCATGGTCGTTAACGTCGTGAGCAGGTGTAACCTTCAAACAACCAGTACCGAACTGGATGTCAACATATGAGTCTTCAATAACTGGAATCACACGATTTACCAATGGAACGATAACATGAAGACCCTTCAACCATGTGTTCTTAACGTCCTCTGGATTGATACACATAGCCGAATCACCCATGATAGTCTCAGGACGAGTAGTCGCGACAACAGCATAGTAGCCCTTCGCATCTTTATGCATTACATTGCCTTCATCCTTACGTTCCACCTTTGCTTGGTCTTCTTCAGCAACATAGTATTTAAGGTGATAAAGCTTTGAATGCTCATCCTTGTAGATTACTTCTTCGTCAGAAAGAGCCGTCTGGGCCTGTGGGTCCCAGTTAACCATACGTACACCACGATAGATGTAGCCCTTCTTATAGAGGTCGCAGAACACCTTGATAACACTCTTGCTACGAGTATCATCCATGGTGAAAGCAGTACGATCCCAATCGCATGAGCATCCAAGTCGACGCAACTGTTTGAGGATAATGCCACCATGTTCGTGCGTCCAATCCCATGCATGCTCAAGGAACTGCTCACGAGTGAGGTCAGTCTTCTTTACACCTTGCTCTGCGAGGCGGTTCACAACCTTTGCTTCTGTAGCAATACTTGCGTGGTCAGTACCTGGTACCCAGCATGCATTCTTACCTTCCATGCGGGCACGTCTTACTAAGATGTCCTGTATTGTGTTGTTCAACATATGGCCCATGTGAAGCACACCTGTTACGTTTGGTGGAGGAATAACCACCGTGTAAGGCTCGCGGCCATCAGGCTTAGAACTGAAAAGCTTGTTGTCCAGCCAATACTGGTACCATTTTGATTCCACTACTTGTGGATCATACTTGCTTGCTAATTCCATTGTCTCGTATATTATTATCTTTATTATCTTTAAAAATTACGATGCAAAAGTACAAAAAATCCGCCTAAAAAAGCGTATCTTTTGCATCAATAATAGTACACTGATGAGTACTTTAACGTTTATGTTTAACTTTAAACATCAAGACTTTGCATACTAAAGAAGATAAACTGAAAGCTTTTTCCCGACTTTTAGACATTCAAGAACGACTCCGAAAGGAATGTCCATGGGATAGTAAACAGACTAATGAAAGCCTCCGTCCCAACACCATTGAAGAGACCTTTGAACTGGCTGATGCGCTCTTAAAAAATGACTCGAAGAATATCTGTAAAGAACTTGGAGACGTCATGGAGCATGTTATCTTCTATTCTACATTGGGTGAAGAAAAGGGTGACTTTGATGTTGCTGATGTCTGTAATGCGCAATCTGACAAACTTATGTTTCGACATGATTTTATCGATTGGACGGGTTGGAGTGTGACACGCTCTGATATGGTCGTTAATGCAGCAGGGCAGGTCGTTTATAAAGATGAAGAATTGCAGGCTGCTAAAAGCGCACAGTCGTCAACTCCTAATACAGCTTCTCAGGTAGAATCTACATGGGAACAGCGTAAACAACGTGAGCGTGACGGCAATACTTCGGTACTCTCTGGTGTGCCAAATTCACTACCAAGTCTCATTAAGGCTTACCGCATTCAAGACAAAGCACGTAATGTTGGTTTTGATTGGGAAGAGAAAAGACAGGTTTGGGATAAGGTGTATGAAGAATTAGGAGAGTTGAAGAACGAGTTGATGAAGGAAGATAAGCAGCGTTCAACAGAAGAACTTGGCGACTTCTTATTCTCTCTTATTAATGCAGCACGCCTCTATCACTTGAATCCTGATAATGCACTTGAACATACGAATCAGAAGTTTATCAAACGGTTCAACTATATCGAGGAAGCTGCTAAAGCAAAAGGTGTTACGATAAAAGACTTAACTCTTGCTGAAATGGATGAGTTATGGAATCAAAGCCAAGGCTGCTAACAATTAAAAATTACGATAGAAATTAAGGAGTATAAATATGAAAAAGAACCTTTTATTTTATCATGTCTTTGTTTATTCTTGCAGTAGCAATCTCTTGTAAGGATAGCAAACCCTAAGTCTATGATGTCTGAATCTGAAGAGGCTGAGGACTCTGTATCCACAAATGATAGTACTATCTATGGTACGATGGTGGATGGTGGTATGAACTCTATTGTTCTGCTTTACCGATCATGGTGACACACTGAATATCTTGTAAACCCAAATGATACATTTGAGGTTGTTAAAGGTGGAAAAGATTAATGGTGACCGATTTGCTATTATTGGTTATAAAGAGTATGGTGATAATTTTCATGCGCTCTGCGATTAATCTTACCTCTTTGTTAGGTAACTGGAGTAGTCTTGATCGCAACTTTGAGATAAAAAGAAGGAGGAAGCGTTACTTCAAGTTTGCAGTCTGAGAAGAATCCATGGACATCATGGAAAAATATGGAATGGTAGCTGATTCTGTCAAAGGACACCTTTTGATGTAGAAAAGCCTTGGTGCAGACACATTGTCTTTAGAGAATAAAACGGGCTTTTTTGTCTTTACAAGAGGAAAGTAAAGCTCTTCGCTATGTTCTCTTTAAAGAGAATGTAACGACTATTATGAAAAACGAAATCTTTTTCATTCCTCTCTTAAAAAGGGTGGAATGAAAAAGATATTGAGTCATCATATGGAACCATTCAAAGTATATATTCTTGGTTGCGGTAGTGCATTACCAACTTTGCAACATAATGCTTCTTCCCAAGTAGTTGAGCTTAGGGAGAAGCTTTTTATGATTGATTGTGGGAAGGGAACGCAGATACAACTCCGTAGGTCACGCATACATTTTTCCAAGATTATAGCTGTTTTTATTAGCCACCTGCATGGTGATCATTGCTTTGGCTTTGCCTGGTATGATTTCAACTTTTGGTATGACGGGGCGTACGGCTCCGTTACATATCTATGCTCCTGCTGCTTTTGAGCCTATACTTAATCAAACATTGAGTTTCTTTTGTCAGGGCTTAGAGTTCGAGGTTGTATTTCATGCTGTTGATACAAAGCAGAATAAAGTGGTTTATGAGGATAGGAGTCTGACGGTTGAAACAATTCCTTTGCAGCATCGTATTGATTGTTGTGGTTATCTGTTCCGCGAGAAACCAACACTACCACATATCCGTCGTGATATGATAGACTTTTATCATATTCCTATCAGTCAGATTAATAATATAAAGGCTGGGGCTGATTGGGTAACGCCAGAGGGTGATGTGATTCCTAATAGTAGACTAACAACGCCTGCTGCACCTGCTCGTAGCTATGCTTATTGCTCTGATACACGATACATTAAAACTCTACATAATCTTGTAAAAGACGTAACTACACTCTATCATGAAAGTACATACGCAGCACAAGATGCTGATCGTGCTCGTCTTTATTGGCACAGTACATCTCAGCAAGCTGCACAGGTGGCTCGTGATGCGTCTGTGGGGAAACTTCTTTTAGGGCATTATTCTGCACGTTATGGCAATGAACAGCAATTATTGGATGAGGCAAAAGAAATATTCCCTAATAGCTTCCTGACACAAGAAGGTGCAATCTTTGATATATAAGTAGGTTTGTATGAATTGCTTTCGATGCAATTCAACGGTTTTAATGTTATACAAATAAGAAAGGTAGGATATACCTATACTTATGTATAATATAGGCTTTTAAGGTTGCGAATAATCAGCTTCTGGACTTGTATTAGAGTGCTGAAATTCTATTGTAATGATAACAACCGAATTATTTTCACGAAAAAATATTTTTCTTCATGAAAATAAATATTTTCACGTAAATAAATATTTCTTGTCATGAAAAATAATTCGATAATGGTTGTCCCTTTTACTGATGCCAACGGTGGTTAATCCTTCTTTTTCTTCCTCATTTGAAGATTGGAAAGATGCTAAACGTTCACCCCTTACAAATACACAACTCCACTCAGTACCAATGCCAATCCACCGAAAAGTAGTTCGTTTCCATTGAAGTGGAGAATAACATGGAGTGCGAACAGAAGTAGACCTAAAAATAATGTCTGCAATGCCTAAGTATTTGATATATCTTTTTCATACAAAAGTGTAAATATACTATTTATTGGCGCAAAAGTACAAAAAATATTTGGTCAGTTGCATAAAAATTAGTACTTTTGCACCGCATTTTGCGAAAGCAGGTGTAATTTAATTCACAATTTTATATTTTTAAGTAGTATGAATCAATACGAAACCGTTTTCATTTTGACTCCCGTTTTGTCTGATGAACAGATGAAGGAAACGGTCGCTAAATTCAAGAAACTGCTCACCGACAATGGCGCTGAGATCTTGAACGAGGAGGCCTGGGGTTTGAAGAAGTTGGCTTACAACATCCAGAAGAAGTCATCTGGCTTCTACGCATTGTTGGAGTTCAACGCAGAACCAACAGTTATCGACACTCTCGAGACCGGCTTCCGTCGTGACGAGAAGGTTATTCGTTACATCACCGTTAAGCAGGACAAGTATTCTGCAGCTTATGCTGAGAAGCGTCGTGCTAAATGGGCAGCTAAAAAGGAGGCTTAAATCATGGCAGAGCAGAAATCAGAAATCCGTTATTTGACCGCTCCTTCTATCGATACAAAGAAGAAGAAGTATTGCCGTTTCAAGAAGAGCGGTATTAAGTACATCGATTATAAGGATGGCGAGTTCTTGAAGAAGTTCCTCAATGAGCAGGGTAAGATTCTTCCTCGTCGTATTACAGGTACTTCTTTGAAGTATCAGCGTCGTGTGGCACAGGCAGTTAAGCGTGCACGCCAGATTGCGCTCCTTCCATACGTAACCGATTTGATGAAGTAAAAAGGAGGTCAATAGATGGAAATTATTTTGAAAGAAGATATTATCGGTCTTGGATACAAGAACGATATCGTTAATGTAAAGAACGGCTATGGCCGTAACTATCTCATCCCAACTGGTAAGGGTATTATCGCTTCTCCATCTGCAAAGAAGCAGTTGGCTGAGAACTTGAAGCAGCAGGCTTCTAAGCTCGCAGCTCTCAAGGCTGAGGCAGAGAAGAAAGCTGCTCAGTTGGAGGGTGTAGAGCTTGTTATTGCAACTAAGGTTTCTGCAACTGGCGTAACTTATGGTTCAGTTAATGCAGCTACTGTTGTTGAGGAACTTGCTAAGCGTGGTATTGAAATCGATCGTAAGATTGTTACAATGCACGATATGAAGAAGGTTGGAACATCTGAGGCTACTGTACACTTCCACAAGGAGGTTGAGGTTAAGGTTCCTGTAACTGTTGTTGCAGAGAATCAGCCAGCACCTGCTGTTGAGGAAGCTCCAGTAGAGCAGCCTGCAGAAGCACCTGTAGCTGAGGAGGAGACTCCAGCAGCTGAGTAATTCTATATTGACATTTTGCACTGTAAAGCAGTAATGTTAGATAATAATCCCTTTCACTTTCGAGTGGAGGGGATTTTTTAGTCATTATGAAACGAATTGTACTTACCGGCGGACCTTGTGCCGGAAAAACAACAGCACTTGTTAAGATCATTGAGCATTTCTCAAGTCTTGGATATAAGGTGTTTATAATTCCAGAAGTTCCAACGCTTTTCTCTCAAGCAGGTATGGATTATCTTACGGATAATGCTGCGTTCTTCTATGAAGGAGAGAAGGCTACATTGGAGGTTCAGCTTGCTTTTGGAAGATAAGTTTACTCGTATGGCTGAGACCATTGATAAACCTACGATAATAGTATGTGATCGTGGTACAATGGATATCTCCGCTTATATGAAGCCAGAGATGTGGAAAGAGATTACAGCTGGTGCTGGAACAACTTCTGAGGAACTTCGTGCTCGTTATGATGCAGTTCTTCACCTTGTGAGTGCTGCTGATGGAGCAGAGCAGTTCTATACTACAGCTAATAATGCTGAACGTACGGAAGGACTTGAGCTTGCGCGCGAAATTGACAAGAAGGTTATTCAGGCTTGGTCAGAGCATCCACACTTGCGTGTGATTAATAATCACGAGAACTTTGATACAAAGATTAATCGTGTTATACAGGATATTTCTAATGTCTTGGAGATTCCGCAGCAGATTGTTGAGGAACGTAAATACATCGTTCGATTGACAGGTGAGATTCCTGATGCAATCGAAAGTGAGATTACACAGACCTATCTTACCTCAGAACCTCGCAGTGAGGTGCGTCTACGTCGTCGTACATTGAATGGTGTTTCGGTTAATGTTCGTACAACTAAGAAGACCTTACCGAATAACGAACAGGTCGTTACTGAGCGACAGATAGATAATAATCTATATGAATCATTGCTGCGTCAGGCGGACCCTTATCGTCAGTCTATTCACAAGATTCGTAAGACCTTTATCTGGCGTGGTCAGTTCTTTGAGCTTGACACTTATCTTGCTCCTACCTCTAATCTTCAGATTTTGGAGACAAAGGGAATTGTTGATCATGAGGATGTGAACTTCCCTCCATTTATTGAAGTTCTTGAGGATATTACAGGTAAGACCGAATACTATAATTACAATTTAGCTTTTGAAGAAATAAAAAGTGGTAAATCTTTTATATTAAAGAATTGCTTTTACCATTTTAGTAAAATAAATGCCGTAACACTTTCTGAGCGTTACGGCATTTTAATATTTATACTCGTAAGAGATTACTTCTTCTTTGCAGCCTTGTCAACTTTCTCCCAGTATTTCTTCCCTTTTTCCTTCAACTTGGTTGTGAAGTCCATTGCGTCTGCTGCTGCCTGAGCTTCATCAGCAGGAGATGCGTAAGCGTGGTGGAATCCTTTAACTTTATTCCACTCTCCGCGTGTGAAATCAGGTACCTCGACAGGAATGTTACCATTGTCCATAGAGATTGAACCTAACTCTGCTAAGCAGCACCATTCTGCCAAGTCATAAACGTCAATGTCCAAAGGAAGACCATTCTGCAGGCAGTAAACCAAGCGTGAGTCCATGATAAAGTCCATACCACCATGTCCACCAACTTCTTTAGCCTGCTTCTCATATTTAGCAACGATAGGACTCTCATACTTCTCTATCAATGCCTTTGTATCAACCTGTGAAAGATAAGAGTGACCTGAAAGGTTATCAGATGATGGAGTGACACCTGATTTCTTCATCTCCTCAGCAGAAAGAGCAAAGCCTTCAAAAGGATATTTATTGGCAAAACCCCTTTGTACCAGTGAGCTGATACATACGGTTATATGGCTGTGGGGTCATTACGTTATGATGAATCTCAATTACTTTTCCGTTTTCTGTGCTGATAAGGGTAGTTGTTTGGTCACCATTACGAAACTCGTTACAAGGTTCTGCCAGTCATTTTCTCAACCTGTTTCTTACCATTAACAGACTTTGTATCCATTGCTACGAGTGTTTTCATTTTGTCGCCTCTATGGATGTTTAGAACCTGTGCAATAGGGCCTAAGCCATGAGTAGCGTAGACATCACCACGGAACTTCTGGTTGTAATCCAATCTCCAACCTAACTTGTCTTGTGCATCCTTCTTCCAATATGCATCCCAAATTTAGATAATTCATGACGATAAGCACCTTGAACATAAAGAATCTCACCGAATACATCTTTCTGTGCCATGTTTAGTGCATTCAATTCAAAGAAGTCATAGCAGCAGTTCTCAAAGCATCATACAGTGCAGACGCTTCTTCTCAGAGATATCGATGAGTTTCCAAATTTCTGTAAGGTTCATGGCTGCAGGTACTTCTACTGCAACGTGCTTACCATTGTTCATAGCCTCGTAGGCAACAAGGAAGTGATGCTTCCAGTCTGGAGCAATATATACAAGGTCAATATCCTTGCGCTTGCAAAAGCTCTTTATAGCCATCTTCTCCAGAGTAAATGTCGGTTGCAGGCATGCTTGCTTTACGCAGATATTCTTGACATCTCTCAGCTCTGTCACGTTCATAATCGCAGAGAGCCATTACTTGATACCAGGGATGTGTGTCCAACGTTCTACAGCATCATGACCACGCATTCCTAAACCAACAAAAGCCACGCGAACAACCTTTAACTTAGGTGAAGTCATGTTCAACGCACTTTCCTGTCCTGCTGCACGTACTGGAACTTCCGTTACAGCTTTTCCATCGGTCACCTTGTATGGCCAATTGAATTGAGCCGATACACTTGATGGTAAGAGTAAGCTACCAAGAATTAACGCAGCAGCTATTGATCTTCTGAAACTCATTGTTTTTAATTATTTGTTTTTTTGGTAAAGTTTGTTTCTAATATTCAAAAGTATTTCGTAAGCAAAGATACTAAAAAATATTTAAACAAAAGAAGTAAGACTTCTCCTTTTTCTTAATGATTTAGTTATTGTTTAGTAAGAGTCAACTATTCAGTGTTATTTCTCATGTTTAATTACAGAACTTTAATGCTCTCCAAGTCAAGGCCTATATGACAAAAATGTGCTTAAAATCCTTGTAACTATCTAATAATCATTATCTTTGTTCTATTTATATTTTTATGGCAAAAATCTGCTTTTATTGTGGCTCAAAATCGACTCATAAAACGTGGTCATCTTAATGGTAGTCAACGCTAGTATGTTGTAAGTGCTGTAAGAGGAGCTTTGTTGGACATAATCGCCTTGCCCACCAATACTATTTTGTCAATAATCGTTATTCCAAGGGTAATCCTAACAGTCAAAGATCTCATCAGAGGAGTACGGAGTTTCAACCAGGACAATTTATAGAAAACTCACCAAATCTTACAAAGAAGAACTTCCCAACCTTCTTGTTCGCCCTATAGTGGTTTTAATGGATGCCACCTATTGGGGACGTAATTTTGGTGTCGTTATCATGAAGGATCTATTGTCCCGTGATGTACTTTGGTTTAAGTTTATCAATAGGCATGAACGTCTTGAAGACTATAAGGAGGGCATAAGCTACTTGGAGTCACTTGGATATACCATTCAGGGGCTTGTATGCGATGGTTTTAAGGGACTTAGGCAAGCTTTTCCCAATTATAGAATTCCAAGTATGCCAGTTCCATCAAGTAATGACTATAAAGACAAAACTAACTTCAAGACCCAAGCTTGAGGCTTCAAAGAACTGCTTGAAATATCCAAGATGTTATGTCATACGGACAAAGAGTCCTTTATTGGGGCTTTAAAGGAATGAGTACACCAAGTGGGAGGATTTTCTTCAAAGGAACGGACAACAACAGAAGATGGAAAATCACATTATACTCTATAAAACTCTACGATGCTTTTTGAGCCTTAAAAAGGAATATGTCGTCATTGTGACATACTAGAATTACCTGAGTTGAAGATGCCAAACACAAACAATGCTATTGAGATCACTCAATGCAGATTTAAAGACAAAATTAACCTACACAGGGGGATCAGTATGGAAAGAAGAAAGATCTTCATCCAGACTTTATAAAGTCCCATTCTCCTAAGAAATAAAGAGGGAATGGAGATTTTAAGCACATTTTTGCTCACATAAGAGACGACGACTAAAAATAAGCACACTTTTGTCATGCATAGTTAAGTCAACAAACTATGAATCGTTAATCATTAGTTTCTTACTTATGTTATAATGATAAAAGGTTCTTTCTTTCGTTTTTATCAAAATGTTGATGCTTAGCACGTGTGGTGCGAATGGTGAGCACCAATGGTGCGGATAGTAAACACCACATGTGTTGTTGGTCAACACTTATCAAATCGCAATACCTATTAATAAGAATAATTGCTGTTAGGGTCTAATAACTGGCTTTGTATAGTAATACTTGTGATACAAAAAGGAACTCCTACATTGAGTAAAAGTTCCTTTATTGTATCTATATCTTATTATCCTTCGCGTCTCATCTGCTCAATCAGCTCTTTCTGACGGTCTGTGAGGTGGTCAGGAAGTTTCACATTGTAAGTGATAATAAGGTCGCCGAAGGTACCATCGCCTCGGTCGTAACCCTTACCACGTAGGCGAACCTTTGTTCCACCTTGTGTTAATGGCTTTACCTTTAGTTTTACCTTCTGTCCACCAGAAAGCTGAATAACGACTTCACCTCCTAAAAGGGCAGTGTAAAGGTCTATGCCGACGTTAGCCTCCATCTGTCCTGTTGGTTGTTGTGCATGAGCTCTACCCGTGTTAAATCCAGATGAACGACGACGTCCACCGCCTCGAAGAGGTCTTGGAAGAAGCTGCTGAAACCACCGCCACCATTACCGAAGCTGCTAAAGTCAAATCCACCGAATGGATTTCCTCCACCTTGTCCGCCTTGGAATCCACCAAAGCCACCAGCGTTCTCGTATGCTTCTGCATTACGCCACTGCTCTCCGTACTTATCGTATTTAGCTCGCTTGTCAGGATCACCGATAACCTCAAACGCCTCACTCAATGCTTGAAATTTAGCTTTTGCCTTTGGGATCGTTTGGATGTAAGTCAGGGATGAAACTGCTTAGCTCTCTTTCTATAGGCTGCTCGCACATCCTTTTGGAGGGATGTTGCGGTCAACACCAAGAATCTTATAATAATCTATAAATGCCATAATATTTCTTCCTTAATTTATGTTTTAATACCGTCCTTAAGGTAGCAAATAATGTGCCATTAGTCCATTCTGTCACGATAATCCTCGTAAGTATATTCGCGCAGCACTTCGAGTTCGTTATTTGTATGGAGTAGAGCGATAGCGGGTGACTGATACCATTGAACATATTTGTCTTGACAGTCGTGTAGTGGAGCATATCTTCAAAGATAATGTTCTCGCCTACTTCCAGTCTATGTCCGAAGTCCCACGAGCCCATCCAGTCACCACTCAGACAGCTGTTTGCCCCCAATCGGTAGGTATATTCGCCTTTTGCAGAACCATCTTCGTCGACAAGTTTTGCATTGCGAATGGTAGGATGGTAAGGCATTTCAAGACAATCGGGCATGTGACAGGTAAAACTTGCATTGAGAATAGCTGTCTTTATGCCATGATCCTCTACGATATCAACGACTTGTACTACCAGTGGACCCGTCTGCCAAGCAAAGGCACTGCCTGGCTCGAGGATAACCTTTAACCACGGATAGCGTTTGCGGAATTCTCGCAAGGAATGTATCAGACGTTTAACGTCATAGTCTTTGCGTGTCATAAGATGACCACCACCAAAGTTAATCCACTTTAGTTGAGGGAACCACTTGGCAAACTTCTCTTCTATATGTACTAAGGTACGCTCGAAGACATCGCTACCGCTTTCGCAATGACAGTGAATGTGGAAACCATCCACATCCTCTGGCAATGTTTCTGGTAACTTGTTGGATGATATTCCAAAGCGAGTACCAGGCGCACAAGGGGTTATAAATGAGAGTTTCTACCTCTGAGTACTCAGGATTCACACGCAAACCGAAACTCAACTTCTCATTTTCAATCTTGGCACGTACGTGATAACGCTCGTATTGTGTCAATGAATTAAAAACAAGATGTGATGAACAGCGAGCGATATCGTCAATTTCGTAATCCGTATAGCCCGGTGAGAAGGTGTGTGTGGGTGCTCCGAATTCCTCAAAGCCTAATCGAGCTTCAAAGAGAGAGGAGGCAGTTGTAGCCTTAATATACTCACGGAAAAATAGGAAATGTACGCCATAAAGCGTATGCTTTGAATGCGAGAATAATCTCAACATCAGCCTCTTTTGCCACGTGAGCAAATGAGGTTTAGATTTTTCTCTGAGCCTTGCCTCTTCCAATACATACATTGGGCGAGAGAGTTCGGCGTATGTTAATGGATTTATTTTCATGGTGCAAATATAAGGAAAAATTTGCAGTTATGGGAAATAATCTCTACCTTTGCAATACAAATAAACTAAAGGCATGAAACTGGTCATCATGACTAAGTCCACGTATTTTGTGGAAGAAGATAAGATTTTAAGTATGCTTTTCGAGGAAGGACTTGATAGTCTCCATATCTCGAAGGCAGATACTTCCCCACTTTATTTGGAGCGTCTTCTTTCACTTTTTGCCTTCTGAATATCATCGTAAAAATCACAGTACATCAGCATTTTAATATGAAGAATGAGTTTTCTTTGGGTGGTATCCACTTGGATAACTCAAGTGTTGCTGTGCCTCGTGGCTACCGTGGCTCTCTAAGTAGAACTTGTGATGATGTAATGCAGCTAAAGGCTATGAAGAAACAATCGGACTATGTCTTTCTAAAGAATATCCACCAACCTCGTGAACAATCGGAAAAAGAAGAGCGTGTTCTCTCTGATCTTAGAATTAGACGAGGCTTATAGGCAGGGTCTTCTTGGGCGTCATGTCTATGCAATGGGTGGTATTACGATAGACGATATACCTATTCTTCGTGAGCTTGACTTTTGGTGGAGTAGTGGTTCGGAAACGACTTATGGGATAAGTTTCGTGTTTATAATGAACAGAATTTTAGCTCTATTATTAATCACTTCCGTAGGCTGCGTGCACTCTGTTAATGATACAGAGACTTATAAAGATTTATACGTTATCAATATAAACAACAAAAAGAAATGAGTGAAAATAACTCTTTTTTGGTATTCTCTGGTACAAAGACGAGATACCTTGCTGAGAAAATCTGCGCCAGCCTTGGCTGTCCGCTTGGCAACTTGGTGATGACCCGCTTCTCTGATGGCGAATTTGTCGTTTCCTACGAGCAGAGTATTCGTGGTAAGGATGTCTTCCTTGTACAGAGCACTTTCCCAAGTTCTGACAACCTCATGGAGCTTCTCCTGATGATTGATGCTGCTAAGCGTGCTTCTGCTCGTCAGATTATTGCCGTTATGCCTTACTTTGGTTGGGCACGTCAGGATCGTAAGGATAAGCCACGTGTCAGCATTGGTGCAAAGTTAGTAGCTGACTTGTTGAGTGTTGCTGGTATCGACCGTCTGATGACAATGGACTTGCATGCTGACCAGATTCAGGGTTTCTTCAATGTTCCTGTTGACCATCTCTATGCAAGCGGTGTTCTTCTTCCTTATGTTCAGGGCTTACATTTGAAGGATCTTGTTATAGCAAGTCCTGATGTAGGTGGTTCTAAGCGTGCTAATACTTACGCTAAGTATCTTGGTTGTCCACTGGTCCTTTGTAACAAGACCCGTGCACGTGCTAATGTCGTTGATACAATTCAGATTATTGGTGATGTAAAGGATAAGAACGTTATCATCGTTGATGATATGGTTGATACAGCTGGTACTATCACTAAGGCTGCTGACGTTATGAAGGAAGCTGGTGCTAAGAGTGTACGTGCGATTGCTTCTCATTGTGTGATGAGTGGTCCTGCTACTGAGCGTGTAGAGGCTTCTGCATTGGAGGAGATGGTCTTCACAGACTCTATTCCATATACAGCTCGTTGCTCAAAGGTAAAAGCAGATTTCTGTAGCTGATATGTTTGCTGAAACAATCCAGCGTGTATTGAACAATGAGAGTATCTCAAGTCAGTACCTTATATAATAAGGAATAACGTAAGATAAGTCTTTTTTATAAAAGGATATATTATAATGTTGGAACGCATAGTTTATGTGTTCCAACATTTTTATTTGTGTTTATTCTGCCCTAAACAGCTTGCTTTTTGTCTTATGGCGATTTGCTCATTATTAACTCAACTTCATTCCTTCTTATTTTTGATTTCTATTCTTTATTATTTCACTTGATGTATATCAAAAAACGTTGATTTTGCTGAAAATAATCCTGAAAAAGTTTTGTTGTGTGCGCAAACAGTTGTACCTTTGCATCGTCAAAAGACAAATATAGATTGTTTAGGTTAGTAGTAATAGATTTAGGGTTTTTAGTTATTATTTTTAAGGTAGAACAAAAGAGATTGTTCAGGTTAAAGTTTAATAGGTTTAGTTAAGGTAATAAGAAGATTGATTAAAGGATAACAATGATGCAAGATGATTGGGTGAACGCCGTGAGGCGCTGAACCAAAAATCAAGCTCAATATCTTACAGAAATGTGGATATTAAAGGGCACAGCAAATTACTTGCTGTGCCTTTAATTTTCAGTAATTACTTCTTTGGCAGTTTTATTTAATTCAAATGGGTCATTAGACCACAATATGCATATTTCTTATTATTTCGATATTGTTTCCTAACATCTTTTATTTTCTTATCGATATCTTGTCTGTCTCTGTAACTTGACTTAGCCCTGCTATGCCTGCGTTACAAAAGTCAAACAATCTGCTCGATAATAAAACAAAAATATGTGAGCTCTAATGTCGATTTTGGGTTTAAAACTATTCAGGCTGTGTGTGTGAGTGTTTTGGCTTAATGAAGTTTTCAAGAAACGTATAGAAGTGGTGTTTTACACAATGTTGTAATGGTAATAAAGCATCGATCTACTTGTCTTTACCCAACATTCTGATGATGAACACATGTTGTGCGGAGGCTTAGCACATAATGTGCGGAGGGTTAACACCATTTGTGCGGATGGTAAGCGTTATTGGTGTTGAAGGCTCTTTGTTTTGCAAAATACAATTAAAGATGATTGCTGTTTGTGGTTATGAACATATTATATTGCCTACTGAGACATTAGTTTGATAGTGAACTTACTTTTTACAAAGAAATAAGATGTAATCAAGTGTCTGCTTTTTATAGTGACACACCTTGAGAAATTTAATTATAAAAAGAGATTTTATTCTATTAGTTCAAATATAATAGTCTCTCATTTTGTTCAAAATTTCTTTATCATTTATAATGAATTTCTGCTTCTCTATAAAAGTAAAAGCTTACAAACGTAATTTTGAGAACATGGCTTAAAAATGTTTTATAAATTTGTTGTTCTCAGTTGAAATCGGTATCTTTGCATATAGGTTATTTTTAATTATAATAAACTAAAAACGAGAAACGTGAAACATAAAATATATCATCATATTGTTACTTCTCCTTCCTTCGTGTCTCTTTGCACAAAAACATAGAGATAGGTACTTGTACAACAAAGGATGGAGGTATTTATCATGGACAGTTGTTCCGTGGTAAACCTAATGGTAAAGGAAAAACAACTTATAAGAAAGGTAATGTTTATGAAGGCGAATATATGAAAGGCTTTACGTCATGGACAAAGGAACCTATAAGTTTGCAGATGGTGAGAAAATATGTAGGTCAGTGGTTTCAAGACCAGCAACATGGGCAAGGTGTTTACTACTTTGCCAATGGTAATCGTTATGATGGTTTATGGTATAAGGATTATCAGCAGGGACAGGGTACAATGTATTATTACAATGGTGATAAGTATATTGGTAATTGGGATCATGACAAAAGAAGTGGTGAAGGAAAATATATTTTTGCTAATGGTGCATTTTATGAAGGCTCATGGAAGAACGATATGAAGAACGGACATGAAGTTTCAAATGGCCTGACCACTCATCATTTTACAGGAAGTTGGGTTAATAACCTAAAAGAAGGTAGAGGTATTTATATTTATGCTGATGGTGATGAATATAATGGAGAGTGGAAGAATGACCTACAGAACGGTAAAGGAATCTATAAATTCAAGGATGGTGAAAGCTATGATGGTGAATATTTAGATGGCGAACGTACAGGACAAGGCATCTTCCGTTATAAGAATGGCGACCAATATTCAGGTCACTTTCTTAAAGGACTTAAGTCTGGCTATGGAACAATGTCATGGAATAATGGCGATATCTATGTAGGTTACTGGGAGAAAGATATGCAGAACGGACAGGGTAAAGCTGACCAAGAAGAATAAGGATGTATATGAGGGACAGTTCCGAAATGGTTTATTAGAAGGACTAATCATCATTCACTATGCTGATGGCAGTAAGTTTCGTGGCAGCTACCACAATGGTAAAAGAAATGGAACAGCTGTTGAGGAGACTGCAGATGGGTGTTCGTTTTGAAGGTAACTATCGTGATGACCGACGTGATGGAAAGTTTATTGAGCGTGATAAGAACGGTAAAGTAACTGCCAGTGGTTATTATGAAAGAGGGAAACGCTATACGAATTAGTCTTTACAAAATATAACAAATAACATAAAATATTTCTACCATGGTAACAAAGAAAGACCACAACAAAGAGGCTCCAGTTAGAAAGACTTCTGCTAAAAACGGCAAAAAGTGAAGGAACCGTCTCACATAGGACTCGTAAAGAGTGATGCTTATTTGGCTCCTTATGAGGATGCTATTCGTGGGCGTCACGAGCATGCTCTTTGGAAGATGAATCAGCTTACTCAGAATGGAAAGTTGACACTCTCGGATTTTGCAAACGGCTATAACTACTATGGTTTGCATCAGACAGCTGATGGATGGGTGTTCCGTGAATGGGCTCCTAACGCTACTGAGATTTATCTTGTTGGTGATTTCAATGGTTGGAATGAGCAAGAAGCATTTCAATGTCATAAGATAAAGGGTACTGGTAATTGGGAACTTACGCTTCCACATGATGCTATGCAGCATGGTCAGTACTATAAGATGCGTGTACATTGGGAAGGTGGAGAAGGTGAGCGCATCCCTGCTTGGGCACAGCGTGTGGTTCAAGATGAAGCAAGTAAAATCTTCTCTGCACAGGTCTGGGCACCTGCTGAGCCATATGTTTGGAAGAAAAAGACCTTTTTAAGCCACAGACTTCTCCACTGTTGATTTATGAGTGCCACATTGGTATGGCACAGGATGAAGAGAAGGTTGGAACCTATAATGAGTTTCGTGAGAAGGTATTACCACGTATTATAAAGGATGGATACAATGCTATTCAGATTATGGCAATTCAGGAACATCCTTATTATGGTAGCTTTGGTTATCACGTTAGCTCTTTCTTTGCAGCCAGTTCACGTTTCGGAACGTCAGAAGAGTTGAAGGCACTCATTGATGAAGCGCATAAGAATGGTATTGCTGTTATCATGGATATTGTCCACTCTCATGCTGTTAAGAACGAAGTGGAAGGTTTGGGCAATTTAGCTGGTGATCCTAATCAGTACTTCTATCCGGGTGATCGTCATGAGCATCCAGCATGGGATTCGCTATGTTTTGACTATGGTAAAGACGAGGGTTCTTCACTTCCTTTTTGTCTAACTGTAAATACTGGTTAGAGGAATATCACTTTGATGGTTTCCGCTTTTGATGGTGTGACATCAATGCTTTATTACAGTCATGGATTAGGTGAAGCATTCTGCAACTATGCTGACTATTTCAATGGACATCAGGATGATAACGCTATCTGTTATCTGACACTTGCCAACTGTCTTATCCATGAGGTAAACAAGAATGCAGTAACGATTGCAGAGGAAGTATCAGGTATGCCTGGTTTGGCAGCTAAGTTTAAAAGATGGTGGATACGGCTTTTGATTACCGTATGGCAATGAATATTCCAGACTATTGGATTAAGACAATCAAGGAGTTACCAGACGAAGCTTGGAAGCCTTCGTCTATCTTCTGGGAGATAAAAAATCGTCGTTCTGATGAGAAAACTATTTCTTATTGCGAATCGCACGACCAAGCGTTGGTGGGCGATAAGACTATTATCTTCCGATTGGTAGATGCAGATATGTACTGGCATTTCCGTAAGGGAGACGAAACAGAGATGACCCATCGTGGCATTGCACTGCATAAAATGATTCGTCTTGCTACTATTGCTGCTATCAATGGTGGCTATCTGAACTTTATGGGTAATGAGTTTGGTCATCCAGAGTGGATTGATTTCCCACGTGAAGGTAATGGGTGGAGTCATAAGTATGCCCGTCGACAGTGGAACTTAGTTGATAACAAGGATCTATGTTATCACTTGCTTGGCGATTTCGACCGCAAGATGTTGGAAGTAATTACAAGTGAAAAGAAGTTCAATGAGACTCCTATCCAAGAGATTTGGCACAATGATGGCGACCAGATATTGGCGTTTTAGTAGGGAGAGCTAATCTTTTGTATTCAACTTCTCACCATCACGTTCTTATTCTGATTATGGTTTCTTGGTGCCAGAGGTTCTTATAATGTAGTATTAAACACAGATGCCAGAGAGTATGGTGGCTTTGGTTTTGCTGATGATACAGTAGAGCATTTCACAAATAGCGACCCTCTTTACGAGAAAGATCATAAAGGCTGGCTCAAACTTTATATACCAGCCCGTAGTGCTGTAGTATTGAGAAAGAAATAAATTCATGATGGAAAAGTAAGTTTATGCGTGCTATTTGCACAGTACTATTTTGCTCATTCACATTCTGTTATCTGTTTTTCTATCAAGCAGATGTGATGACCATAGTACAGCACTTGGCTTCAGGAAGGCAGACCTTCTATAATCCAATGTTAGGTGCAGTGTTGATAACACTTACTTTAAAGTTACTCCAAATGGGTGTAAGCTCATTGTTTAAGTTGAAGCAAAGCGAGCTTTGAGCTTGACTTACTTTCCATCTTTTTCTTATTCTGACAATCATCTCAGACCTTGCGTCCCAACCGCAGATAGCGTAACGTTAGGCAATTGGTTATGGATAGCTCCATTGCTCTTATTGGTTTATACTTTTGTAATGCTTGCTGTCAAACGCTTTGAACCTTATGAACCAGAATCGCGTAGCTATGGTCTGTTTTCACAGATGATTTGGATAAATCTTTTGCTTTTCTTTGGCTTCTTCTTATTTACTGGACTCTTTAGTAATAGTAATCAGTATTTCCATCAGCGAGCTAAAGTTGAGGCTTTGATAGATAAGAAGGATTATGCTGAGTGCATTAGAATGTAGTACGAACAATGCCTCATACGGATTCTGTAACATCTATACTAACCATCTATGCGGTTGCGCGTAGAGGTCATTTAGCAGACAGTCTTTTCCATTATCCCTTTGGTAGGGAGGATCACGAACTTTGCGTCCTGGAAAGGTACATTCATGGTTGCAACCTGATAGTGTACTCTATAAAGTCACCCGCAATTCAGCAAACTATCAGTTAACAGGGTTTCTTGTTAGATCGTAATCTTACTGACTTTGCTCAGCTATCTTCTCAGTATTACCCAGCAGATAGCCTTCGTCCACGTTATTATAAAGAGGGCTCTCAAAGATTCTCTCTATAAGAAACGAGGTTTTAGAGACTTATACCACCTTATAAAAAGGTAGCTATGCTGCTTATTACTATGCAAACTAATTAACTTCTTCACATAAGGATTTCTGTTTCGAAATATCTTTACAGATACTTTAATAATATCCGTATAAAAACCAAACAAAGTGTGACTTTCTTTTGATATTTGTAACTATCAGCGTTTCAATGTATTATAAGGTTGTATGGGAAAAAGATGCTTAGCTGGTTTTCAATAGGGCGTTAGTTAGACCTCAAGGGCATCTTATGCAAGCCAATTGGGCGTCTTTTGAAAGCTGATTAATAAGCATCAATATTAGCCGTCTTTCCCACTAACAAACAACCCTTATATATGCGGCAGCAAATAAGGGTTGTTTGATTATTACAGATTGAAGGTAGTATTTTTCGTGAGTTCCTCCTCTGTCATGTCGAGCAACGGTTTTTGAAAAGTTTCCTTCATCCATTCATATGGGTCTATGTCTGCTTCCCTGCAACACGCCATGAAGGTATAGAAGATGGCATTGTTCTCCGCTCCCTCATTGTTGCCGCAGAACAGATAGTTCTTTCTTCCAAGCGTGATGGGTCTGATGGCCTGCTCCATGAGATTGTTGTCTATGTTGAAGCGTCCGTCCTGCACATACCTGCCAATGCGTATCCATACGGCGAAGGCATAACGCAGTGCCTTCTCCATAGCTTCGCCTGGGGTGTACTGTTTGTGTACATCCAGCATATAGGTCTCAAAGATACCTCCAGTATGGGGTGAGCCTTGGCCTTCCGCTCAGCCTCCACTTCTTCGGGTGGCGCTTTCCTGTGTCTGAGGTTTTCCTCCAACTCATACAGCGTGGCTATCGTTTCGATGATGTGAGCTGCATTTCTGTCGTCATCCGCCAGATGTTCGAACTTGCGTCTCACATGTGCCATGCATCCCAGTAGCACTATGCCCTGAACGTTCTCAAACCTGCTATAGGGCCTCATACCCGTCAGACTGCATGGCACCTTGGTAGCCCTTGAACAACTCATCTGCCACAGAGCCCGAGCGCGAACCGTCCTTCCAATGGAAGAACACGCCCTGGGAGTGCATGGCGTCACGCACGCCCCACAGGTATCCCTTGCGCGTCTTTCCCTTGCGGTCGGCAACCTGTACGCTGGTTTCGTCAACCTGAAGGTAAGGACTTTGCAGAATCTGCTTCGTCTGGATCTTGTAAAGCGGATAAAAGTGCATCAGCGGCATCGTGAACCCAGCTGTTGACGGTTGAGGTGGGGATGTTCACGCCCAGTTCCTTCCACCGGGCACATTGTCTGTACTCGGGCTGGTGATAGGCAAACTTGGCGGTGATGATTTCAGCGAACAAGGGAAGCGTCGGCAAAACAATCCACCGCCTGCTTTTTCAAGGGGCTTCTAGGATGTCGACCTTCGCATCCGTTGGGCGAGGCTTCCTTCAGGCGGCAGATGACGCGATCTTCTACCCTGACATAAAAGGATGAGGGACGCAGGCACAGATGCTCACTTCTGTCATGTCCGATGATAACCATGCGCTCAGCGTCATAACCCTCGGATATATCTCCGTCACCTGTCGCTCTATGTTCTCGGGAACATAGGGAGGCGTAAACCGTTCCCTTTTACGGAAGGACGGCTCGTGCGGCGTGATGCTCTGCGTTGTCCGGCCTGCTGTTTTATCTCCTTGATGATGGGAAGGGCTTCCACCTGAGCCAGGGAGCCTTCCTTGGCCCACTGTTCCTCAAAAAAAGCGTACCTGTCCAGTCGCATGCACTCTCAGGTAGGCGTTTCTCGCTGCGCCTACCATACACCATGCGCTCAAACTCAAAGAATGCGACGGGACTTTCGTTCCAGTTCTGCATCCTTATCATAAGTTCTGCATCCTTATCCTTAAGTTCAGCATCCTTATCCTTAAGTTCAGCATCCTTATCCTTAAGTTCAGCATCCTTATCCTTAAGTTCAGCATCCTTTTTGCTCAAAAGTTTAATAACAGCTTCCCGAGTTAGAGAATGGTAGTCGAATATCATTGTGCAGCGAGACGTATCCATCATATTATCAGTTCTTTATATGATGTAAAAGATACAAAAAAATATCTGACATTACCAAAAAAATACTAAGATTTATTATATCTTTTTTTCTTCGGTAGCAATTAGGATTTATACCTTCAATATAGAGTACCAGTTCGTCCCAGCGAAGGTCATAGAAGCCCGGTACTCGCCCGTATGATTTTCAGAACTCAGGCAACCCTGTGCCATCTGTTTATGATAGACGACAAAAACCACAGCGTTCCCAGTGCAGCAACGATTCGGTTACGGGAGCGGTTGTGAAGACATAGACTACTCCATCAGAAGGGTTGAAAGCATGGCTGCGGACCACTTGGGACAGGCGAAGGAGGCCCTGACGCATGTCCACAGGAGTGCAACAAACCCGAAAAAAACATTTGTTTCGTTGAGTACAAACATAAGTTTTTTTCGGGCAAAAGGTAATAAAGCTGGAAGACCACGCAAAGGCGGCTAATATTGGATGCTTACGCTGATTAAGCATCAAATAAAAAGCCTTTGCTATGAAAAATAAATTACAAAAAGCGTAGCTCTCTTGTGAAAGGTGTGGAAACAAAAATAAAGTTCTATAAAAAGTAATTTTCTAACTCCTTTATCGACTCCTCTGTTATGTCATCAATATTCTTTATAATCTCACCTTTCTCCATCAATACAATTCTGTTACTGATATCTGTTGTATGGTGTAGATTGTGACTTGATATGAGAATAGAAGCCTTATGTTTTCGTTTTATACTCTATCAAAAAGTTTTTTTAAGATGATTCTGACTGCTTGGGTCGAGGAAGTTGAAAAGGCTCATCAAGGATAACGAACTTTGGACAAGAGAGTAGGGCAGCAACTATGCCAACCTTCTGTTTGTTTCCTGCAGATAGTTCACGGATATATACTTTTCTGCCAAGAACCTCATCGCCAAGGAAGGATTGTAAAGCTGTTAAGTCTTTCTTCCATCTCCTGTTCTTCAATGTTATTGACTTTTGCAATAAAGGTAAAGAACTCCTTTGGCGTAAGAAACTCTATTAAAAAACTCTCATCAAGATAAGCAGCTATATAACTTTTCCATGCGTCTTCAAGATGAGAAACCAAAGTCATATTGCTGTCAAGATTTGCTTTATCCTGTTGACTGTATTCGTTAGTAAGACAGAAGTTTACGATACCACTGTCAGCTTTGATTAGATTAAGAATCAGACGGAAGAGAGTTGTCTTACCAGCGCCATTATTCCCAACAAGACCAATAATCTCGTTGGAGGGAAAACAAAAATCGGGGATAGACACAGCTGTCTTATCCCCGAATTTCTTTATAAGGTTATTAACGGATATCGCGACCATGACAATTCTTAAATTTCTTACCACTACCACATGGACATGGGTCGTTTGGACGTGGCATCTTGTCTGCACGATATGGAGTGTGGTTTACTTCCTGTGCGCCTTCGCGGGTGTCATGCTGTGCTGCAGCAACCTGGTTAGGGTCATTTAGTTCCACCTTCTCCTCTCTGTACTGCTGGCTATGCTCCTCTGGTGCAGCCTCCTGAATGTCCTCAGCTGGCTGCATCTCTGGAATCTGACCACGCATGAGTACACTTGCAGTACGATTGTTCATATCGTCAATCATGTTGTCCCACAACTTCACACTCTCCAATTTGAAGATGAGCAATGGGTCTTTCTGCTCGTAAGAAGCATTCTGTACAGAGTGACGAAGGTCGTCTAACTGGCGGAGATTCTCTTTCCAATCATCATCAATGATATGGAGAAGAATAACCTTCTCAAACTGCTTAACAACAGACTTAGCCTCGCTCTCGTAAGCTTCCTTCAAGTCGCATGGAATGTTGTAAACGCGCTTACCATCTGTGATTGGAACCATGATACGCTCATACATTGCGCCTTGATTCTCATATACCTGCTTGATGATAGGCCATGCAACAGTCTGGATACGCTCTGTCTTGCGTGAGAAAGCCTCCATTGCAGCCTGGAAACTGCGCTCAGAAAGTTCAGAAGTGTTACCACCATTGAACTCTTCCTCCGTGAATGGACATTCCATTGCAAGAATCTTCAAGAATTGTTCCTTGCAACCCTCATAGTCATTGTTCTCAATGATGTTTACGCAACGGTCCCAAATAATGTTAGAGATATCCATGCCGATACGCTCACCCATCAAAGCGTGACGACGCTTCTCATAGATAACTGTACGCTGCTTGTTCATGACATCATCATATTCCAACAAACGCTTACGGATACCGAAGTTGTTTTCCTCAACCTTCTTCTGGGCGCGTTCAATACTATTTGAAATCATTGAACTCTCAATACGCTCACCCTCTTCAAAGCCGAGTCTATCCATTACCTTAGCAATACGCTCTGAACCGAAGAGACGCATCAACTTGTCTTCAAGTGATACATAGAATACTGATGAACCTGGGTCACCTTGACGACCAGCACGACCACGAAGCTGACGGTCTACGCGACGGCTCTCGTGGCGCTCTGTACCGATGATTGCCAAACCACCAGCATCCTTCACTTCCTGAGAAAGCTTGATGTCGGTACCACGACCTGCCATGTTGGTAGCGATTGTTACTGCACCAAGACCATCTACTGAACGACCTGCCTCGGCAACAATCTGAGCCTCCTTCAAGTGCTGCTTAGCATTCAAAACCTGGTGTGGAATCTTACGCATGTTAAGCATCTTACTCAAAAGCTCACTGATTTCGACAGATGTTGTACCAACAAGACAAGGGCGACCTTGATTTCTCATTGCCTCAACCTCGTCGATAACAGCTGCATACTTCTCACGTGCTGTTTTATAAACGCGGTCTTCCATATCCTTACGTTGGATTGGACGGTTGGTTGGAATCTCAACAACATCGAGTTTATAGATGTCCCAGAACTCACCAGCCTCAGTAGAAGCTGTACCCGTCATACCTGCAAGTTTGTGGTACATACGGAAGTAGTTCTGTAAAGTAATCGTTGCGAAAGTCTGTGTCGCTGCCTCTACCTTTACATGTTCCTTTGCCTCAACAGCCTGATGCAAGCCATCGCTCCAACGACGACCTTCCATGATACGACCAGTCTGCTCGTCGACAATCTTAACCTCACCATTCAAGACAACATACTCATCGTCCTTGTTAAACATGGTGTATGCCTTCAAGAGCTGTTGCAATGTGTGTACACGTTCACTCTGAACTCCATAGTGAGCCATCAACGCATCTTTCTGGTCGATATATGTCTGCTCATCAATAACCTTATCATCCTTCTGCTTCTCAAGCGCAGAAAGCTCTGTGGTAATATCAGGTAATACGAACAACTGGTCATCCTTTTACCTGTGCAGCCAACCATGCTGTACCCTTGTCTGTGAGGTCGCATGAGTTCAACTTCTCGTCTGTCACGAAGTAGAGAGGTTCGATAGCCTTTGGCATCTCACGGTTGTTATTGGCCATGTAATACTCCTCTGTCTTCAGCATACCAGCCTTGATACCTTCCTCAGAGAGGTATTTAATGAGGGCTTTGTTCTTAGGCAGTGCCTTAAATGAACGATAGAGGGCAAGGAATCCTTCCTCTTGGAGCTTCTGGAAAACCTCTTTATTGTTTGCATTCTTCTGTGCCTCAGCTAACTTGTGGCGAGCTTCTGAAAGAAGTTCTGTAGCCTGCTTGCGCTGAACCTCATAAAGGCTCTGTACCAATGGCTGGAATTCTTCAAACATCTGTACGTCACCCTTTGGTACTGGACCACTAATAATAAGAGGTGTACGAGCATCGTCAATTAACACAGAGTCAACCTCATCGACAATAGCATAGTTGTGCTGACGTTGTACGAGGTCGGCTGGTGATACTGCCATATTGTCTCGCAGATAGTCGAAACCAAACTCGTTATTGGTACCGAAGGTGATATCTGCTTGATAAGCCTTACGACGTGAAGGAGAGTTTGGTTGGTGTTTGTCAATACAATCAACTGAAAGACCATTGAACATATAGAGAGGACCCATCCACTCAGAGTCACGTTTTGCAAGATAATCATTGACAGTTACGACGTGAACACCATTACCTGTGAGGGCATTAAGGAATACTGGGAGGGTAGCAACAAGGGTTTTACCTTCACCAGTAGCCATCTCGGCAATCTTACCTTGATGAAGAACTGTACCACCGAATACCTGTACATCATAGTGAACCATTTCCCATTTAAGGTCGTTGCCACCTGCTGTCCAGTGGTTGTGGTAGATAGCCTTGTCGCCATCAATAGTGATAAAGTCCTTTGAAGGGTCTGCAGCCAACTCACGATCGAAGTCGGTTGCTGTTACGATTGTTTCCTCATTCTCAGAGAAACGACGTGCTGTATCTTTAACAATAGAGAATGCTACTGGCATAACCTCATCGAGAGCCTTCTCATAGTTGTCAAGAGCTTCTTTCTCAAGTTTATCTATTTGATTGAAAATAGCTTCACGATCTTCAATCGGTGTAGCTTCAATTGTTGTACGAAGTTCGGCTATCTTCTCACGTTGTTCCTTACCTGCATCCTGGACATACTTCTGGATTTCCTTTGTCTTTGCACGCAATTCGTCATTGCTGAGTGCTTTAATCTCTGGATATGTAGCCTTTACCTTATCTACGTATGGCTGTATAAGCTTCATATCACGTGTTGACTTATCTCCGAAAAAGTGCCTTTAATATCTTATTGAAATTCATTTATTCTAATTGAGTTTGTTATTTATATTAGAGGTTCTCCCTCTTTGTTTACTTCTATATATCTATGTTTTGTAATATTGTTTATTACGCTAAAGGAAGTAAACTGGGGGCACGAATCTTGATTCCAGTCCTTAAGGAAGGATTAGGAAGGAATAGTTGTGATTCCTGATTATTATTTGATTGAGATGTTAAAGCTATGGAATAATTGTCGTATAAGTCTGTCACAAAGACTGCTTTGCTTTGTGCAGGCTCTGTTTCTTCGTCTTCTTTAATCTGCTTAAAGGCCTCAAGAACAGACAGAAATCTCCTGTTCAACGCCCTTTAAACGCTTGCTTTATGGCAAAGATCTTCGATGTTGACATCACCCAACGCAATCTTTTAGCGCAGACTGATAGCTCTGCGCCTCGACTCCTGTTGCCGCAAGAACGACAAGTAAAGCGGTGATGTATTTATTCATTATCTTTTATTTCTTTGAACTACTCACGGTTGGTGCAACCGCTTTATTAATCCGCAAATGTACTATACAATGTAATAGCAAGAATGATGCCACAATTAATATTGGCAGTGGTATTTCTTGGAATAAACTTCCGAAAAGTCCTAAAATGATAAGGACTCCCCATATTTTCCACCATATTACCTTCTTCTTTTTAATTGTACTATAAAGGAAGAACAATGGTAAAGGATTAAAGAATAATAGGATGAAATTCAAAGCTAACACATGGATGTTGTGAGAAAATCATAACGAAGAAGATAATTCCCATGAGCCCCGATGTAAGCATTAAAGCTAAGTCCCACGCCCAATAAACCTGCTGTCTACGATAGCTAAAGAGCATCATTACAAGACTGATAACTGCAAATATGAGTGCTATAGATAGCGGAGAAAGTGGAAAAACTGGTTCTGCCACTTCTGTTTCAGCATCCAATAGTACGTTAGTTTCCTTTACTAAAGGCTTTCCGTTGTATCTTGCTTTGTCAAAGTCACTCCTTAAGTTCTCTGGAAGAAACTGCTGTTCAGACTTTGTTGTCTTACGATCAGCATTCACACCGAGTAGAAGGTCTTCTCCGAATTGTGACCATTCATATTTATTGTTCCATTTATGTATCATAGAACGGAACGTTGCATCTTCTTCTGCTGGTGGATAAACAACCTTTCCATGGAGGTGATTGACGAGCATATCACGTGCCCTTGTGGTACAGTTGTCTAAGAAGTAGTTGTAGCGATAAACTACATTTTCAGGCTTCATGTTCTCCTGCAAAGCTTTATAGATAACCTCTTTATCCTCAGCTGATAAATTAAGAACCTGTTCGACAACTCCTCGCCCTTCATAACTATATTGAGCAAGGAACATATCCATAGGTTGAACTCCCATGCGATAGTCTGTCATACCAAGAACAAAACGAGGGATAAAGTAGGTTTGGTCGAGGGAGAAAATACCATAGTTGATGGCAAGGTCTTCTCCGCTTTCTTTGTCGTAATATCGAATAGCGGTATGACCATATTGTGCCCAAACTTCTTTACCAGGTGAACAAGTTAAAAGGGATATCTGAATACGATCAGGATTAGTCATAGACTGAGCCCCCACTGTAGCGTTAACAACAGACAGGATGAAAGTCAGTACAATATATAATAATCCCTTTTTCATTTTCTCCGCAAAGGTAGTAAAAAAGCATGAGAGCACAAAGAAAGCTTATTAAAAATCAAAATCCTTTATTGTTTTTCTGCAATATAGATTTTTTTTAATAACTTTGCGCCAATATATTGTTTAGACATATCGTCAGAATAAGAAAAAGAAAGCGAATGAAAAAGATAATTGCAGCAGCGTTCCTTGCAGGTCTTGCAGTACAGGTGTCAGCTCAAAGCGGAACTAACTCTCCATATAGTCAGTATGGATTAGGTGCTTTGGCATCTCAGGCAACAAGTTTTAATCGTGGTATGAACGGATTGGCATACGGATTTCATGAGCGTAATCAGGTGAACTATGCGAACCCTGCTTCATACGCTTCTGTTGACTCTCTTTCATTCATATTTGATGCAGGTGTTAGCCTTCAGTTGACTAATTTTGAAGAAAATGGCAACAAAGTAAATGCTAAGAATGCTGATATTGAATACGTTGTTGCGTCATTCAGAGCTTTTAAGCATGTGGGTGTTAGCTTTGGTCTTTTACCTTATACAAATGTAGGTTACAACTTTAGTAACACTCAAAATGTCAATGCTTTCCCAAGTACATCTTCTGTAAATGCTACGTATTCCAATGCTTATAATGGTAGTGGTGGTTTACATCTTGTTTATTTAGGTGCTGGTTGGGAGCCTTTTAAGGGTTTCTCATTTGGTGCGAATATTGGTTACTTGTGGGGAACACTGAATCGTAATTCGACAAATACCTATAGTGACAGTTATGTTAATACATTGTCAAAGAATTACTCTGCACAGGTAAAAAGCTACAAGGTTGACTTCGGTGCACAATATACTTATGCTGTAGATAAGAAGAATGAGCTGACCTTGGGTCTTACTTACTCTCTTGGACATAATTTAGGGACAGAGGCTGAGTGTAATTTGATTTCAACAAATTCACAAACAAGCGTTTCTGATACAACTCGTTATGTTGTATCAAACTCTCTTGAACTGCCTCATACTTTCGGAGTTGGTTTGATGTGGAATCATAATAACCGTCTGAAGTTCGGTGTTGACTATCAGTTGCAGAAGTGGGCTAAGCTAAAGTACCCACAATTAACCACAGTCAATGGTACAACAAGCTATAATCTTGTTGATGGACAATTCAATGACCGCCATAAATTTACACTGGGTGGTGACTACTGTAAGGGCGAACGCTATCGTGGTTTCTTTAGTCGTATGCACTATCGAGCAGGTTTTAGCTATGCCAGTCCTTATCTAAAGATTAATGGTGTAGACGGTCCACGCGAGCTCTCTGCAAGCCTTGGAGTTGGTATTCCAATCCTCAATGCTTACAATAATCGCAGTATGTTGAATATCAGTGCAGAGTGGGTGAACCAGAGTGTTACGGGAATGATTAAGGAAAATATGTTCCGTATCAACGTTGGTTTCACATTTAATGAGCGCTGGTTTGCTAAGTTCAAGGTTGAATAATATGCGTTCAAGCCTTTATTCATTTTTTATTGGATTAGTATTATTTACAGCGAGCTATGCTATGGTTTCCTGTTCGGAGGAACGTGAGCATACCGCTCCTGCTATTCATGACCGTGACTCTGTGCCGGTTATGACTACATATGGTGTCAATACACTTATCTCAGATTCAGGCGTTATCAAATATCGTATTGTTACTGAGCGTTGGGAAATTAATGAGAATAGAAGACCTTCGCGCTGGACTTTCAATAAAGGAATCCTACTTACTCAGTTTGATTTGAAGAGCATGTAGTGGGTTATATTCAATGTGACTCTGCTGTCTACTTTGATAAGGACCGTCGTTGGGAACTAAGAGGGCGTGTAAGAATCCTTACAGCGCAAGGGCTTAATTTCTATAGCAATGAACTCTATTGGGATGAGCGTAACCATGAGATGTGGTCATATTCTTATTCACACCTCAAGACACCTGATAAGGAATTGCAAGGAAACTGGTTCCATAGCGATGAGCAGATGACAAATTACGAGATACGACAGACAAAAGGGTGGGGCATCTTCTCTAATAATGAGTTTATGTCGCCTGCTGGTTCTCCTCCCTTTACGCCTATTGATACCACACGTGTTGATAGCATGAAAGGTCCTGTAGTTAAACAAAAAGTAATAATTGTAGTTTGATAAAAACTTAAATATTCTTCCCTACCATGTATAATCTCTCTTAAATAGATAGTTTCGTGTTGTTTTAAGCGTTAGTAAGTTTATCCTTACAATACTTACTTACAACAAGTTGTTTTCCTTTCATTAATCTATTGCATTGCAATTAGTGCTCCGCACCATTGGTGCTAAGCCTTCGCACGACATGTGTGGGGCATCAACACAATCATAGAAGATGAGAAAATAGGTTCATAACTGTCGTATATAGGAAGAGACTTATGGCTAACATGTACGGGAAATGTTTACCAAGTCGCACTAAATAGTAATAAGAAATTGGATATAAATTTAATTATAGGAATTATAATAACAATGGTTCTCTCTGCATTCTTTTCAGGAATGGAGATAGCCTTTGTTGCAAGTAATCGTCTTCTTGCGGAGATGGATAAGGAGAAGAATGGTATTGCACAAAAGTGTCTAACCATTTATTATAATAATCCGAATGGTTTTGTATCTACGATGCTTGTAGGTAACAACATTGTTCTTGTTATGTATGGTATCTTCTTTGCTCAGATATTTGATACGACACTGTTTGCATCGTTTGATTCAGCAACGCGTGTGATATTAGATACTTTAGCATCAACACTCGTCATTCTTTTTACAGGAGAGTTCTTACCTAAGACCTTGTTTAAGAGCAATCCTAACCGCTTACTTACCTTTTTTGCCCCATTGGCATATGTCTTTTTTATTATTCTTTGGCCTATTAGTCGCTTTGCAACCTTTCTTGCGCGAGTCCTTTTGCGTCTTGTTGGTGTAAAGATGGATGAGAAAGAGTCTGATGGTACGTTTACGAGAGTAGATCTTGACCACCTCGTACAGAGTACTATTGAGAATGCTAAGAACGAAGATGAGATAGAAGACGAGGTAAAGATATTCCAAAACGCTTTGGAATTTCAAGATACGAAAGTGCGTGATTGCATGGTGCCACGTACTGAGATTAAGGCTGTTGAAGAGAATTGCTCGCTCGAAGAACTACAGCAAATGTTCATAGAAAGTGGTAACTCTAAGATAGTTGTTTATGAAGGGGATATCGATCATATAAAGGGTTATATTCACTCTTCAGAGATGTTCCGTTCTCCAAAGAACTGGAAAGACCATATCCGACAAATGCCGTTTGTGCCAGAGACGATGGCTGCACATAAACTTATGCAGGTTTTCCTTCTCCAAAAGAAAAGCTTGGGAGTGGTTGTGGACGAGTTTGGCGGTACCAGCGGTATTGTTTCATTGGAAGACATCGTAGAAGAAATCTTCGGCGACATTGAGGACGAACATGACAATACAAAGTATATTGCAAAGCAGATAAATGATAACGAGTATGTCCTTTCGGCACGTTTGGAGATTGATAAAGTGAAACGAAATGTTCAATCTTGATTTGCCAGAGAATGATGATTATATGACAGTCGGAGGCTTATTGTTACACGTCTATCAGAGTTTTCCAAAACTAAACGAAATCATTACAGTTGGGCAATACGAGTTTAAGATAATCAAGAACACCATGACAAAAATAGAACTCGTACGGCTAAAAGTCAATGGTACAGAGTAATTTCTGAATGAAAAAAATTATGATACTTGCCCTTTTTTTGTATTTTTTTGTAGGGCAATTTGTCATATTGAATAGAATAATTAAAATCAAATAATAAATCTAAAATGGCAGCATTAGGAAAAATTAGAAGCAAAGGCGGCATACTGGTAGGCGCTATCGGTCTTGCCTTGTTTGCATTCTTAGCTGGAGATGCAGCTCGCTCGTGTGATGGAATCAAGGGCGAAGCGCGTCAGCAGATTGGAGAAATCTTGGGCAAAAAGATTAGTGTCCAGGATTACCAGAAGTTGATTGATGAGTATCAGTCTGCAATTAAGTTTACTATGCAGCGTGATAATCTCACCGATCAGGAACTTAATCAAGTAAAGGACCAAGTTTGGCAGCAGCTTGTAAGCAATCGTGTTATCGAGGCTGATGCAGAGAAGGTTGGTCTTACTGTAACAGAGAAAGAGATTCAGAACGTATTGAATGAGGGTACTAATCCAATGTTGGTTCAGACTCCATTCGTGAACCAGCAGACTGGTCGTTTTGATGTAAATGCTCTAAAGCAGTTCTTTGATAGCTATAACAAGGCTAAGGCTGCAAAGTCTCCACAGGTAGAGCAGATGCAGGCTATCTATGACTATTGGCTCTTTGTAGAGAAGAATCTTCGTGCTCAGTTGCTCGGTCAGAAGTATCAGGCACTGCTCGCAAGTTGTGTTCTCTCAAACAAGGCTGAGGCTAAGATGGCTTTCAAGGATAATAACGAGGAAAGTCAGATTCAACTTGCTTCTTTGGCTTACAGCACTGTAAAGGATGCTGATGTTAAGGTGACAGACGATGACCTCAAGGCTAAGTATGCAGAATTGAAGCCAGCTTTCCGCCAAAATGTTGAGACACGTGATATCAAGTTTGTTGACTTCCAGATTAAGGCAAGTGCTGCAGACCGCAGTCAGGTTGTTAAGGAGATGAACGACTTCCAGAAGCAACTTGCTTCTGCAAAAGATCCTGCTGCTGTTGTTAGCAAGAGTGGTTCTGAGATTCCTTATCTTGGTCTTCCTGTAAGTAGCAAGGCTTATCAGCAGTATCCTGACATTGCATCAAAGATTGATTCACTTTCTGTAGGTACAACTGGTGTTGTTGAAAACGCTCAGGACAATACTTTGAATATCATCCGTGTACTTTCTAAGGCACAGTTGGCAGACTCAATCCAGTTCCGTCAGATTAATATTGCAGCTGCAACTCCTGATGAGGCTCGTGCTAAGGCAGACTCTATTCAGAAGGCATTGGCTGGTGGTGCTGATTTTGATGCACTTGCAAAGCGTTATGGTCAGACTGGTGAGAAGGTATGGTTTACTGGTCAGCAGTACGAGATGGCTCCAAGTATGAATCAAGACAACCGTACATTTATAAATGCTCTGCTCAATGGTGAGGTGAATGCAACGCAGAATCTTGCTCTTACGCAGGGTAACATTATCCTTCAGGTACTTGATAAGAAGGCCTTTACAACAAAGACAACTGCTGCTGTTATTAAGAAAGGTCGTAGACTTCTCTAAGGCTACACGCAGCAATGCTTACAATAAGTTCTCTGAGTTTGTGGCTAAGAGTTCTACTGTAGCTGACCTTGAGAAGAATGCTCCTAAGTCTGGTTATCAGGTTCAGTCACTCAATGACATCTCTACAGCTGAGCACTATGTTGGTGGTATTCCTGGTACACGTGACGCACTGAAGTGGCTCTTCGAGGCTAAGCAGGGTGAGGTTTCACCTCTCTATGAGTGTGGTAATAATGATCACCTCTTGGTTATCGCTTTGACTGCTGTTCATCCACAGGGCTATCGTTCATGGGATGATGCACAGGTAAAGGAAATCCTCAAACGTGAGGTTATTAAAGATAAGAAGGCTGAGAAACTCATGGCTAAGCTCAAGGGTGTAAACTCTATTGCAGCAGCTCAGGCTAAAGGGTGCTAAGGTTTCTTCTGTTAATCAGATTACATTTGCAGCTCCAGCATTCGTACAAGCAACTGGTTCTGTAGAGCCAGCTCTCTCTGGTGCAGTTGCAGGTACAGCAGCAGGCAAGTTCTCTAAAGGCTCCTGTAAAGGGTAATGCTGGTGTTTATGTGTTCCAGGTAGTAAAGAAGTCTATGCGTGCAGGTTCTAAGTACGATGAGACTTTGGTAATGCAGCAGGCTGCTCAGGCAAATATGCAGTTGGTTGGTAACTTTATGCAGGATCTAATCCTTAAGGCAAAGGTTGTTGATAACCGCTACCTCTTCTTCTAAGAGATAACTACACCTTATATATATAAGACGGATGTACTATCAAAGTATATCCGTCTTTTTTCTTTATATAGCTTTTTGTGGCTTTAACAAGTTGAATATCGTGTTATAATAATTATTTCTTTGATGCTCTCATTTACCCCTAATCTTTATACATTTCTGCACATAATATTTTTGAAATGTGCTTATAAATATGTATCTTTGCACACAGATTGAAATATTGTGCAATGGAAAAAGATTCCGAGTTTTAATGAATTAATAGAGAAGAGTATCATCGAACATTGGGACCGTGATGCTCTAACAGATTATAAAGGCAAGACCCTTCAATATCATGATGTTGCAAGAAAGATTGAAAAGTTGCACATTATGTTTGAGGCAAGTGGTGTAAAACGTGGTGATAAGATAGCGCTATGTGGAAGAAACTCTTCTGCTTGGGCTGCTTCTTTCCTTGCAGTACTCACTTACGGTGCGGTAGCTGTGCCTATCTTGCATGAGTTTATGCCAGAGCAGATTCATAACATTGTCAATCACTCAGATGCAAAACTTCTTTTTGTAGGTGATGTCGTTGTGACTCAGATTGACGCCATGAAGATGCCAAACTTGGAGGGAATTATTTATATTCCAGATTACTCATTGGTAGTAAGTCGTACGGATAAGTTGACTTATGCACGTGAACATCTCAATGAGGAGTTTGGACGTCGTTACCCTAAGTACTTCCGTCCAGAGCATATACACTACTATCGTGAGCAGAGTCCAGACGAACTTGCTTTGATAAATTATACCAGTGGAACCACAGGTCGCTCTAAAGGTGTAATGCTTCCATACCGTTCTTTATGGAGCAATGCTGATTTCGCTAAGCATGTTTTAGGCCATGTAATTAAGCCAGGAGATAATGTTATCAGTATTCTTCCGATGGCTCATATGTATGGAATGGCATTTGAGTTTATCTATGAGTTCCTCTCAGGTGTTCACATTTACTATCTGACACGTATCCCTTCTCCTGCTATTATCTCTCAAGCACTTCAAGAGGTAAAGCCTGTTATTATGATTGCTGTACCTTTGGTAATTGAGAAGATTATTCGTAAGAAGGTATTCCCAAAGATTCAGAACAATCGTATGCGTCTCCTGCTGAATATGCCAGTAATTAATAAGAAGGTACGTGCAAAGATTCGTGAGCAGGTATATCAGGCCTTTGGTGGTAATCTTTACGAGATTATTATTGGTGGAGCAGCTCTCAAATGGTGAAATCGAGAGTTTCTTACGTCGCATAGAGTTCCCATATACTGTAGGTTATGGTGCAACAGAATGTGGTCCAATTATCTGTTATCGTGATTGGAAGACCTTTAAGCAAGGCTCTTGTGGTCAGGCAGCTTTACACCAGGAAGTACGTATCAATAGTTCTGATCCAGTAAACGTACCAGGTGAAATCTTGACCAAGGGACCTAATGTTCTTCTTGGTTACTATAAGAATGAAGAAGATACAGGTCAGACGATTGACAAGGATGGTTGGTTCCATACGGGTGACCTTGGTTTGATGGATGAGGATGGTAACGTCTTTATTAAGGGACGTTCTAAGAATATGCTTCTTGGAAGTAATGGGCAAAATATCTACCCAGAGGAGATTGAGGATAAACTTAATTCTCTGCCTCTCGTAAGTGAATGTTTAGTTATTCAGAGTGGTGAAAAGCTTATTGCCTTAGTTCATCCTGATTATGACGAAGCTCAGAACTTAGGACTCAATGCGGATGACCTCAAGAATATTATGGAGGAAAACTCGCACACAGTTGAATACAATTGTACCAGCTTACTGCAAGGTTGCTGAGATACGTATTCAAGAAGAGGAGTTTGAAAAAGACACCAAAGAAGTCAATCAAAGCGATTCTTATACACAGAATAATCTTTTATTCTATTAGAATATCGGGGATATAAATCCTCTTTTATCCAGCATTTTATGCAACTATGGGTAGAAGGGAATTTATGTCCCTCTTTTGTTTTTACCCTTTTGATAGATTGATTTATAGTTGAGGAATTCTAACTTTGCCCTTTATTATAGTACGACAATAGTTAGTAATGTAAAATAAATTCACATAGCCAATTTGTAAAGACCACCAAATAGCTTTGCAATTAACGCCCTTTTTGGCTTGCAAAAGGTGCCCTTTTGAGTCTTATTAACGCCCTTTTGAAGGCTAACTAACCACCCTTTAAAAGGCTATCTTGTAATATCTTGAGTGTCAAATGATTACAAAGGTGTGGTGTGAAGCTGTTTTTAGGTGTAAAATAGGATGTTGATTTGTGGGTTTTGTAATGTTTTTTCTTTCCTTCTAATATGCACTCATCAGACTTATTTTAAGCTGATGAAATAGAATTAATCGGCTATGATTGACTCTGAACTTTAGAAAGAAATATGCATTGACAGACAGTACTATAACATTGTTAGCGATCTGCCAGTATCCCATAATAATCGTTTTGCCCAACGGAGAACAACCAATGCGCTGACAACAGCTACAGCTGAGTCAATCCAAGTAATGTTCCAAAACATGGCACAGAGTATTCCGATGATTGCTCCAATCTCTGTTAGAGCATCTGAAAGGACATGGAGGTAGGCTGCATGGCTATTGTAGTCTGCTGCACCATGATGTCCATGAAGGATTGAAGCACTAATAGTGTTTGCTACCAAACCTATTCCTGCTGTTGTTAATGCCAATTCATAGTTGTGGATTTCTCCATGTGAAGATAATCGTTCTACTGCTTCTACGATAATAAAGATAGCTGTGAGAATCAGAAATATACCACTTGTGAAAGCAGCTAAGTTTAGTATCTTTTCTGTATCGTAATGGGTTTGCACCCTTGTTTTTGTAGGTTGCGTACTAACACGTAGGCAGCCCAGTTGAGTCCGATAACCAATACGTGTGAACCCATGTGAACGCCATCTGCAAAGAGTGCCATTGAGTGGGAAGATAGTCCCACAACAATTTCAGCAAGCATAACACAGAAAGCGAAGACTACCACAAAGGCAGTACGTTTTTCTTGTGAAGAACGTTCTATCTTGTTTTGACATTGTTTTCTTTAATTCCTAATGTATAGTTATATATGCTTATGAATCAAGATTAGAAGCCATAACCCTTAATCTTTTAGTTGTTTATAATTCCGAAATGAATGAAGGCATTACGTATACCGTCCTCATCTACACTTGTTGTGACATAGTCAGCTACATCCTTTACCCCTTCATAGGCATTTCCCATTGCGACACCGATACCAGCTGTTTGGAGAATCGTCATGTCATTGCCACCATCACCGAAGGCAATACATTCTTCCAAACCGATACCAAGGTGCTTTGACATCTGCTTCAATGCGTTCCCTTTGTCAGCTCCTTGTACAGTAATATCGGTGAAACTTTGGATGCCAACGTGCTGATACACAGTGTGGCATTGATGGAGAAATAGCTTCTCATCTTCTTCACTAAAGAAAGGAGTTAGCTGCAGAACGGCTTGGCTAAGCAGCGGCTCTACAGGTTTATTGATATCGATGTTGTTAACACCCAAGGCTTGGACGAAGATTTCGTCAAAGATAGGTTTATGATTATGAAGTGCAACAACATCTCGACCACATACCAAAACGGCATAGTCGCGACGGCTGGCATCCTCAATCATTGCTCGTACCTCGGTTTCGGGAATAGGCATCAAAGTGATATCTTCTTCGCCAACAAAGGAACGTGCACCATTAAAAGGTGATATATCCATCAATAAGATGACGGATGGCATCAATGTTATTAATAATGGCTACAGGGCGTCCGGTGGAGATGAAAATCTTCACGCCTTGTTCTTTTGCCTGCTCAATAGCCTTTATCGTAGATGCTGGAATCTGATGCGTCTTAAAGGATACTAACGTACCATCTATGTCGAAGAATGCAGCTTTTTATTGCCATGATGAATCACTTTTTAGAGTACAAAGGTACAAAAAAATATCTTGTAATCAAGTGAATTTATGGCTATGCAGTCAGTCTAAATAAATTAAATACTGCTCCTTACGGCTCGTTCCTTAATTTTTATTGTACCTTTTGCACTCATGAGTAAAGGTAAGTTAAAGAAATTTGCAGAGATGGAAACGTTTAAGAACGTTTTCCAATATCCTTATGGCGTTATCAGTGAAGTTCCGTTTGAAATGAGAGGGCATTGGCGTGAACAGTATTTCCATAACGATAACCCGATTGTACTTGAGTTGGGATGTGGTAAGGGTGAATATACTGTTGGTTTGGCACGTGTTTACCCTAATATCAACTTTATTGGCGTTGATATCAAGGGTGCTCGTATCTATACAGGTGCTAAACAAGCTTTGGAAGAAGGGTTGGATAATGTAGCTTTCTTGCGTACCAGCATTGAGATTATCGACCGTTTCTTTAGCGAAGATGAGGTGCAAGAGATATGGCTTACCTTCTCGGACCCTCAGATGAAGAACGTGCATAAGCGTCTGACTTCTACCTTCTTCATGAATCGTTATCGTCGTTTCTTGATAGATGGTGGTATTGTTCATCTTAAGACGGATTCAAACTTCCTCTTTACATATACTACCTACATGGTTAATGTGAACCAATTGCCAGTTCTGTTCCGTACAGAAGATCTCTATGGTAATGAGTTAAGCGAGGGTAGGGTAGCTGAGAATCAGATGGATGAGAAGACACGTGAGATTCTTGGTATTCATACTTATTATGAGAATCAATGGATTGAACGTGGATTGAACATCAAGTATATGAAGTTCCAGTTACCAAGAGATGGTGAACTGGTAGAGCCAGATGTTGAGATTGAACTTGATGATTACCGCTCATTTAAGCGCACGAAACGCAGTGGATTGACTACGAGTAAGTAGCGTTGTTCTGATGTTTGCGTGGTAGAAACATATATATGAGTTTTGAAATGGATAAGTTTCACTATCCATTTCGTCTTTTTGACTTTTCTTACCCATATAGTTATCTATGGGTTTAAAGCATAAAAAAGACACTAACTTCTATTTTCTTCTTTTGAAAGAGACAGAAGTTAGTGTCTTTATTATTTTGTTTGTTTTATCTGTTCAAGCTTATAATGTATGTCCATCAAGATAATCTTGAAGAACTGTCTTATAACTATCTGAGATTGGAAGGATAGAATCTCCGATTACAACGCGGAAACGATCAATGCCATCAATCTTCTTCATGTGTACGATGTAGGAACGATGAATGCGCATGAATTCAGGTTTAGGAAGTGACTCCTCAATCTTCTTCATGTTCATTAGACTCATGATTGGCTTATGGTCGTTAGCAAGATAAATCTTAACATAGTCCTTCAATCCTTCAATATAGAGGATGTCATCAAACATGATTTTAACCAGTTTGTACTCGCTCTTCACAAAAGATAAAGCGGTCGTTTCGACGCATTCTCTGTCTGACGAGTACTTTGGAACCAGTCTAAAGCCCTGTTTGCACCAGCTAAGAAGTCATCATAGCTAATTGGCTTCATAAGATAATCAATTGCATTTGCCTTGTAACCATCGATAGCATATTGGCTGAATGCAGTTGTGAAAATAATCTTAGTTTCCTTTGGTAGAATCTTTGCAAACTCCAGTCCACTAAGTTCAGGCATCTGTATATCTAAGAATATGAGGTCAACCCTATTCTCACGGATGGCTTTTACGCCTTCTACAGCACTATTAAAAACACCAATTAAGTTCAAAAAGAGTGTTTTCTTAGCATAACTCGCAAGCAAGTCTGCTGCTAAAGGTTCGTCGTCAATGATTATACAGTTTAGTGTCATAAATGATAATTTTAGATGAATATGTATTTCTATTACTATCAAATCCCTTCTCCCATTTGTACTTACCAGGGTAAGCAAGTTCAAGACGGCGCTCTACTTGTTTGAGACCTATGCCGTGACCGTTCCTTTCTGCTTCTCCCTTTGGGTTATTACTGTTTTGTATGGAGAATATTATTTGCTCATTATTTGCATCTAACTTTATGTGAATAAAGTTCTTTTGCTCTGGATTAATACCATGTTTAAAGGCATTCTCTAACAATGAGATAAATATCATTGGCGCAACATGGATGTTGCAATTAGATGGGATGTTACACTCGCGTTTGATTTCTACATTCTCTGGTATGCGTATCATCATCAAGTCGACATAATTGTGTAAGAACTCTACTTCTTCCTTCAGGCAGACGTAAGGCTGCTGGTTGTCATAGAGAATATGTCGTAACATCTTTGAAAGGTCGATAATTGCCTTCTGCGCCTTTTCTGTATCGAAAGCTGTCAGCGCGTAGATATTATTCATTGTGTTGAGCAAAAAGTGTGGGTTGACTTGCTGACGTAAGTTTACCAACTCGGCTTTTGTCATTGCTGTTTCTGCCTCACGCTTTTCTTTTTCAGCCTTTGACCAACGCTGTGCCATTAGTATCGATGTTGCAACACCAGCACAGATACTTAGGTTAAAGACATTGCGTATAATAAAAAAAGATGTGTGGGTATACGTACTTGTTCTCTTTGTTTTCTACAAAGATTTGGTATGGATAAGTCATCAGGTTTTGCTCACCTGAGATGTAGTATAACCATTCGTGCTGTACAATAGATAAGAAAAAGGATGAGCAGTGTATTGATTACCCAAAAACTCTTTCTTCCGTCCCTTTAATAACATGGGGGCAAGTACAAAAATAATTGGTATATGCAACTGCCATCATTGAAAGGGGAATGATATATATCGACAAGTCGTTTTGCCATGATGTATGTCCTTGCGGAGCGTACAAAATGGGTATGAGGAAAAGCGGAAGCCAAATGATAATTTGGTTCCAAAAAGCTCTTAAATATGTCTGTTTGTTTCCTCATTTATTACTTTTTATTTGTCTTTACAACTATATCTGCAAACAAAGGTAATAAAACTTTTTGTAAAAATAAAATGTATTGATTGAATATGTGAGTTTTTTTACATTAACCTATTGTTATATATATACAAAATGTTTTTAATTAACTTATTTTTATAATAAAACAACCCTAAACAACACTGAAATAGCTTTCTTTACTCTATTTCCTACGTTGTTTAGGGTTGTTAGATCTATGACAATAAATATTTACAATATCTATTTTGTAAAGCTGTTTAAGCGTGCTATATATTTGCCAAGAATGTCAAACTCGAGGTTTACAATAGTGCCAATATGAATGTCAGCAAAATTGGTATTCTCTCGTGTGTAAGGAATGATGGCTACCTTAAAGCTGTTATCTGTTGGTTCGCAAACAGTCAGTGAGACACCATTGACCGTAACTGACCCTTTATCAACAGTGAAATAGCCACGTTGTGCCATCTCTCGGTTGCACGGATATTCGAAGGTGAAATAGGTACTACCATCTGCATCTTCCATATTAACACACTTAGCTGTTTGATCAACGTGACCTTGTACGATGTGTCCATCTAATCTACCGTTCATAATCATTGAACGTTCTATATTCACACGATCTCCCCACTTTGAGTAAGCCTAAGTTCGAGCGTTCAAGGGTTTCCTTCATGGCTGTCACCGTATAGGTATCGTCTTGGAAGCGAACGACTGTAAGGCACACGCCATTGTGTGCAATACTTTGGTCAATCTTCAATTCCTTTGTAAATGAACATTGAAAAGTGAAATGGATATTCTCCTGTTCATGTTCAATCCCTCTAAGGATTGCCATCTCTTCTACAATTCCTGAGAACATTGCTAAATTTCTTTTATTATCCCCTTTAAGAAAGCCTAAATGATGGTATAAGTATTGATAGATAATCTTTTATAACTTCACAGGCTACTTATAGGAGGTTAAGTTTTACATAATTACTATACGTTTGAATAATTGAAAAAAGGTGGGGAATCACTTGAAACCCCACCTCAATCCCTCTTCTTTAAAGAAATGGGAATTAGAAAAGTCGTATCGACGATGTGATGAAAAAGTCCGAGTATCAATGATAAGAGAGCTCCTCGTCTTTGTAATCCACTGACCTTGCGGCTTAGTCGCTGAAATGCGATTTATGTGGCCCGCCATTAACAAAAAGAAGTCATCTCGGGTTTTCTAATTTATTTGATGACTATCCCGATCGAATCGATACGACTAAATCTGTATCCTTTCTGCGTGCAAAGTTAGCATAAAGATTTTTTTATCCTCCAAACATTTTATACTTAAAAAGTATTTACTTCTGGAGGTGAATCCCTTTGTTCTTTGTGTTGAAAGGAGCAGAAATGATAATGTTCTTTTTGTGTATAACTTTAATCGTTTTATTGGTTTTATAACCTTCTTTTTGACAATAATTTGCCCTCGTCATGAGTACATATTTAGAAGGTGTTTAAATCGCTCCGCACAATTGGTGCTAAGTATCAACACCACATGTGCTAAGCCTCCGCACCATACGTGCTAAGTATTGACACGTTGATAAAATGAGGGAAGAAAGGCTCATTATTGTCATTTTAGAGAATGATACTAATATCCCTATTTTTTAGAGGAGTGCATCTTGTAGAATCTCACTTAACGTTGGATGGATATGAATGATGTCACGTATCTTATCCAGTTTAGCATCATAATTCATTAAAGCTGCAACTTCTTGAATAAGGTCGGCAGAGTGAGCACCATAGCAGTGTGCACCTAATATAGAGCCATCTTCAGCTATAAGCACCTTTATCATACCTTCAGTTTCTTCCATGCTTAAAGCCTTACCATTGGCACGATAGAAACCTTTTCGAGTAGAGTACTTGATTTCCTCAGCTTTACACTGGTCTTCAGTCTTACCTACGCAGGCTGCTTCTGGATATGTAAAGATCGCAGATGGCATGATATCAAGTCGGATGTTATCGTCCTTTCCAAGAATATGATTGACAGCACGGAAGCCTTGGAAGGTTGCAGCATGTGCTAACATTTGGCGTGCATTGACGTCACCGATAGCATATACACCCTTCACATTTGTTTCCATATTGTCATTGACAACAATACCCTTTGCGTTTACTTCTATACCAGTCGATTCAATACCGATATTGTCGAAGTTAGCTTGACGACCAGTAGCAATCAATACAAGGTCGGTATCAATTCTATCTTCTTTACCCTTTTTATCGAATACAACGGTTGTATACTCCTGTCCACTCTCTGCAGGTGATAGGATTTGTTTTACTGCACTCTGCATGTAGAAGGTCACACCTCTTTTCTCTAATGTCTTCCTTAAGCGTTTAGCTATATCGCTGTCAATAGGAGGGAGGCATTCCTTCATAAATTCAATAACTGTCACTTCACTACCGAAAGCTGAGAAAGCTGAAGCAAATTCCATTCCGATAACTCCTGCCCCAATGATTGTGAGGCGTTGAGGAACCTTCGCAATAGAAAGTAATTCCGTGGATGTGACAATGTTTTGTGCTGTTTCAGACTGGCTCAAGAAGTCTTCTTCACTCATGAAAGGTGGCATCTTTGAACGTGAACCAGTCGCAATGATGATATGCTCAGCCTCTATTTGTTCGCCATTTACTTCAACAATATGGTCAGAAACAAAACGAGCCTCACCTATAATAAAGTCTATACCAGGCTGACTAAGTAAAGTGCTTACGCCCTCTCTAAGTTGATTGATAACTCCTTCTTTCCTCTCCATTACCTTCGCAAAATCGAGTGGGGGAGTCGTTTCGTAAAGAGAAGAAGTCGTAAGGCGTAACTCCGCATCATGTGCAAGGCATTTCGTAGGAATACAACCAGCATTCAGACAGGTTCCACCAGGCTGTGCTTTCTCAATGATTGTCACTTCGAGACCATTCTGAGCAGCATAGGAAGCGGTTCGGTAACCACCAGGTCCCGAACCGATTATTAATAGATTTGTCTTTTTCATATTCAATCTCTTATAGAGTTACTGTGGAGATACGCTATACATTCTCCTCTACGTCGTTGATAAGCTGACGATAAGTAAGGATTGGATGCTTAGCTGCAAGAACATCATCTACACGTCCAATAGGTGTGTTGTATGGTGCTCCCTTAACAAGCTCTGGGTTCTCAAGAGCCTCTTTAGCAATGGTATGCATCACCTCTATAAATCCATCAATAGTGTCCTTACTTTCTGTTTCTGTTGGTTCAATCATCATAGCCTCATGGAACAGAAGTGGGAAATATATTGTTGGAGCATGATAGCCATAATCGAGTAGGCGTTTGGCAACATCCATTGTTGTTACACCGGTACTCTTATCTTTCAAGCCATCGAATACAAACTCGTGTTTACAAAGTGTGTCAATAGGAAGCTCGTAATCATCCTTTAGACATTCCTTGATATAGTTCGCATTTAGAGTTGCAAATGGTCCAACCTCCTTGAGATGCTTCTTGCCAAGTGTGAGAATATAAGTGTAGGCACGAAGAATAACGAGGAAATTGCCGAGGTAACCACTAATACGAATATTATCAGATGAGAATTCTCCTGTCGTATCTGGATTGTCAATAACAAAACCATCCTTCGTCTTCTTTACATGTGGCTTTGGTAGGAATGGAATTAGTTTCTCACCGACACCGACAGGACCAGCACCAGGTCCACCTCCACCATGTGGTGTAGAGAATGTCTTGTGTAGATTGAGGTGAATAACATCGAATCCCATGTCTCCAGGACGTGCTGCACCTAATAGTGGATTGAGGTTGGCACCATCATAGTACAGCAGACCGCCACAGTCATGTATGAGCTTAGCAATCTCTGGAATATCTTTCTCAAAGAGACCTAAGGTGTTAGGATTGGTCATCATCATACCTGCAATGTCATCACCCAAGAGCGGTTTTAAGTCGTTGACATCAACAAGTCCCTCAGCTGTACTCTTTACTTCTACAATCTCTAAACCGCAAACAGCAGCAGAGGCAGGGTTAGTACCATGAGCAGAGTCAGGTACGATAACCTTTGTTCGCTTTGTGTCACCACGCTGTTGATGGTAAGATGCTATGAGCATCAGACCTGTTAACTCGCCATGTGCACCAGCGTATGGGTTAAGTGTGACTTCTGCCATACCCGTAATAGAAGCAAGAGCACGTTGAATATTGTATTCAACCTCCAGTGCACCTTGGACTGTTTCAATAGGTTGGTGAGGGTGAAGGGCTGTAAAGCATGGCATTGAAGCTATCTCTTCGTTGATGACAGGATTGTACTTCATCGTACAAGAGCCCAAAGGATAGAAACCATTATCAACGCCAAAGTTATTCTCACTATGATTAGTGTAATGACGTACAACCGTCATCTCATCACATTCTGGTAGCTCTGCATCTTTCTCTCGTTTGCAGAAGTCGGGTAAAGGATGATGGCCAAAACGATTCTCAGGGAGGCTATAAGCACGTCTTCCTGGATGTGACAACTCAAATATCAGATTGCCATATAGTTTATTATTCATTGTTGCGTAGATTTAGAAAAACTTTGTGTGACTATAATAATCCGACGAGTGTATCAATCTCCTCTTTTGTACGTTTCTCTGTAACGGCAATAAGGAGTTTGTCATCATCAACCTTGATACCTGGGAGAATACCTTGTTTGATAGCCTTGTCGAAGAAGGTGTCGCGTTCCTTTATTTGAATAAGGAACTCATTAAAGAAAGGCTTGTTGTGAACAAGCTTAACTTTACCTGTACTAAGGAGTTGCTCGCAAAGGTAATGTGCACCATCATAGCCCATCTGAGTAGCCTTTTTATACCCTCTTTTCCCATCATACTCATGTAGATTGTAGCATAAAGCGCCATCAAACTCTGGTTAGAACAGATGTTTGAAGTTGCTTTCTGACGACGGATATGCTGTTCACGTGCTTGTAGTGTCAGTGCGAATACACGCTGTCCACGGCTATCGCATGTCTTACCAACGATACGACCTGGGAGTTTTCGCATTAGCTTTTCGGTTGAACACATGTAGCCAGCGTATGGTCCACCAAATGCCATTGGAAGTCCAAGACTCTGAATATCGCCTATAGCAATGTCTGCACCCCATTCTCCTGGTGTCTTTAATAAAGCAAGGTCAGCTGCAACACTGTTAATAATGAACAGTGCCTTTTCTTCATGGCAAGTATCAGCAAAGCCTGTAAAGTCTTCAATAATACCATGTCGATTAGGCTGTTGTACGATAACTCCAGCCACACCACCTGCCTGCAATTGGTTCTTTAAGTCTTCGTGTGAAGTCTCTCCATCAACCGCCTTGATTGCCTTGAGCTTAATGCCATGAAAATGTGCGTAGGTCTTTAATACGCCAATGATATTCTTGCATAAAGTCTCAGAATATAATACAGTGTCAGCCTTCTTTGCATTATCAAAAGCCACCATCATAGCTTCAGCAGTTGCTGTAGTGCCTTCATACATAGAAGCGTTGGCGATATCCATACCAGTAAGTTCAGCCATCATACTTTGGAACTCAAAGATATAATGGAGTGTTCCTTGTGATATTTCAGCTTGATAGGGGGTATATGATGTAAGAAACTCCGAACGACTGAGAAGATTCTGAATAACACTTGGCGCATAGTGGTCATATACACCTCCACCTGCGAAGCAAGTAAGCTTGTCATTCTTTTGTCCAAGTTTCTCAAAGAAAGCGCGTATTTCTAACTCGCTCATCGTCTCAGGAATATCATAATCTCCCTTGAAACGGATGCTCTCAGGTACTTCAGCATATAGGTCTTCAAGCTTCTTTATGCCAATACGATCAAGCATCTGTTGTATATCCTCACCTGTGTGAGGTAAAAACTTATGAATCATTTGTTTAGGATTGAATAGGTTAGTAGTAGACTGATATAAATATAAATAAGCGTTTATAAGCGATGATAGGCTTTTCTATCATCACCTATTTGTACTTATAAACGCCCATATATTTATTTCGTAGAACTTTATTCTGCACAGAATTCTTCGTAAGCTTTAGCATCCATAAGATTCTTCAGCTCTGCAGTATCTGTAAGTTCAACTTTTATAATCCAGTTTTCGTATGCATCTTTATTGAGCAAAGTCTGGTTCATCTTCCAAAGCCTCATTAACTTCAATCACCTTACCAGAGACTGGAGATTTGAGGTCTGAAGCAGCCTTAACACTCTCTATTGCACCGAAATCTTCATCTACTTCAATGTCATCGTCTACATCTGGCATATCAACATATACGATGTTACCTAAAGCGTGCTGTGCATAATCGGTAATACCAATATAGCCAATACTACCAACTACTTTTCACGAATTCATGTGACTCTGAATAATAGAGTCCTTCAATTACTTTTTGCCATAATATTATTTTTTTGATTGTTTATTAGCTTTATAGATTTTATTTCTTATAGTGATTCTCATAGAATTTCTTCTTAACAACAGTGCCTGGGAAAGTCTTCTTGCGGATTTGGATCTCAAGTCTATCACCCATCTGAACGGAAGCATCTACCAATGCGACAGCACAACTCTTATCAACAGAGATGAGGTGGTAGCCCGTGGTGACTTCACCGACTTCAACACCATCTTTCAGAACCTTGTATCCATGACGAGGAATAGCATAATCGTCTAACTCAATACCACGGAGACGCTGGCTGACACCTTCTGTCTTTTGTTTCAAAAGGGCTTCCTTTCCGATAAACTCTTCTTTATCAAACTTCACGAACATTGATAAACCAGCCATGACTGGGGTTATCTTATCAGAAAGTTCATTACCATAGAGTGGCATGCCTACCTCAAAACGCAAGGTGTCTCGGCAGCCTAATCCACAAGGTTTTACGCCAGCTTCAATCAGTTTATCCCATATCTTTACGATATATTCTGGTGTGCCATAAACTTCAAAACCGTCTTCTCCAGTGTATCCTGTACGAGAAACGATAACCTCAGTACCATCTTGCTGAAGGCGCTTTAACCTCATAGAACTTCAATTCTTTGCAAGCAAGACCGAGCACATCTTCTAACATGCTTTCAGCCTTTGGACCTTGAATTGCTAACTGACCATAAGCTTCGCTCTTGTTCTCAATAACAACATCGAAACCTTCTGCGTTCTGTTCAATCCATGCTACGTCCTTATCAATATTGGAAGCATTGATAGTCATGAGATACAAGTGGTCGTCAAGTTTACAAATACATGTGTCATCTACAACTCCACCATCAGGGTAGCAAATCATACCGTAAAGCACCTTACCCGCAGCAAGTCCGTTTACGTCATTTGTAAAGATATGGTTAATAAACTTATCTGCTTCGGGACCTGATACTATAACCTCTCCCATGTGAGACACATCAAAAACTCCGCAATGTTCTCTTACTGCGTTATGCTCATCAATAATTCCTGTATATTGGATGGGCATGTCAAAGCCTGCAAAAGGAGTGATAAGTGCGCCTAATGCTACGTGTTTGTCATATAGACATGTTCTTTTGTTTGTCATATTGTTTAGGTTTATAAGTTTGGTTCTTCGTTTGGTAGCTTGTAAGTATATGCTTAGGTAGACCTATTTGCAAAGTCTGATTGCAAATATAGGAAAAAAAGCCGTGAAGAGGCAAAAATAAAAATATAATATTTTGATGTTAATAAAGTTAAAGTATAAAAAAAGTTCAATTATCTGTATCTCACATTAGGTTGATTTCGATATTTATTTGTATTTTTGCATTTCCCAGAATAAAAAGATGTATCAGTTTAATGAAGAAACTTCAACAATTATTTTTGTTATTAGCCTGCATATTGGTTTTGGCAGTTGCGGCTGTACAACGTGATGGAAAACTATTGGGTAATCGTGTGTTTAGTAATGATAACAAGGAAACAAAAACCAAGATAGATACCCTTCGTACATTAGATGATGGTAGGGTTGTTATCAATACCACTTATTTAGCAAAGGATGTAAAGGGCTTTGGAGGTGCAGTTCCTTTAGAGATTTATCTTAAGAAAGGAAAGTTCAGCAGGTAAAGGCATTACATAATTCTGAGACCCCCGAATTCTTCCAAGAAGCCAGTGAATTGTTAAATCGTTGGAATGGTAAAACGACCGAACAGGCGTTGGCTATGAAGGTTGATGGCGTAACTGGAGCCACTTACTCTTCAAATGCTATTATTGGAAATATGAAGGCTGGTTTACAGTATGCGGCTAAGAATGTGAAAGAGACTTCATTCTTAGATAGACTGGACTTACGAGCAAAGACGATAATTGGTTTTATTGTTGTTCTTATGGCAGCTATTATTCCTTTGTTTGTTAAGAACAAGCGTTATCGTGTCTTCCAGCTCTTATTGAACTTTGTGGTTTTAGGCTTATGGGGAGGAACATTCATTTCATGGTCTGTTCTTGTTGGTTTCATGTCTGGTGGTATGAATGTATGGATATCATTGATTCCTATCATTATGTTGATAACAGCCTTCATTTATCCCCTTTTTGGTAAGAAGAATTACTATTGTACACATGTTTGTCCGTTAGGCTCTGTACAAGAGTTGGCGGGAATGACAAATCATAATAAGTTGAAGATGAGCAAACAGACTGTACAATATCTTGAACATTTCCGTAAACTATTGTTTTGGGTGTTGATGATCTTGATGCTTGCAGGTGTTTGGTCACAGTGGATGGATTATGAATTGTTTGTAGCTTTTATATTTCAAATCAGCAGCTTGGGTAATTATTCTGATAGCTGTTGTGTTTATCTTTGCTGTCATTCTTTGTACCACGTCCTTATTGTCGCTTTGTCTGTCCAATGGGAAGTCTATTAAAGTTGCCTACAACTAAGGTTACGAAAGTGGGTGTAGTGTAGGAATAAAGACTTTCCCACATCTATCTTTAAGTAAATAGGCTAGGATTATGTTTCTGTTGAGAAAAAATATTGACATTAGATGGTTAATTTCCCCCTTTGAATGGTCAAAAATCACCTCTATGTGATACGTTCGTAACCTACAGAGAATCAGATATTTGTAAAACGTGAAAGTAAAAGGTGCTTAATTGGACTTCAAAAGGGCGTTAGTAAGACCTCAAAAGGGCATCTTTTGCAAGCTTATTGGGCGTCTTTTAGAAGCTAAAAGAGCATATTCTTAAAAAGTTAGGGAATGAAAAATTAGGACAAATGCTCTTATATCAATCTCTCTTCAAATGGGTAGGGGAGTTGACGATGTGTTTGCCGTATATAAAATAAGGAGGAAAGATTAGCTTAATCTTTCCTCCTTATTCCTCATCTCCTTTCAGAAAGTTTTATGGGGTCTTCAGTAATTTGGAGTGATAAGGTTTACCTTATTATGTAAGGGCTTTAGTTTCTCACTATATATTTTGGATGAATCAGTTTTATTTCTGTTCTTCTCCTTCCCAAAACTCCCAGCTTGCGAAAGCCTGTAGAAGAAGCATTTCAAGACCATTCTTTACAATAGCTCCATGCTCACGCCCTTTTGTCATAAATAAGGTTTCATCAGGGTTATATAGTAGGTCGTAGAGTAGTGTGTGGCTGTCCATAGCCTCGTATGGAAGCGATGGGCATACCTCCGTATTGGGATACATGCCGAGTGGAGTACAATTAACAATCACATTATACTCACGAATAATCTTAGGAGTTATTTCTTCGTAGGTTAAAACTTCAGCTCGTTTTGTACGTGATACGAACTTCGTTTCCAGTCCGAGCGACTTTAGCCCATAGTTGATAGCCTTTGATGCACCCCCAGTTCCGAGGATAAGTGCCTTCTTATGGTGGCGTTCAAGTAAAGGTTCAATACTACGTGTGAAGCCAATCACATCGCTATTGAAGCCTTTAAGTATAGTTTTATTGCCTTTGTGGGTGACACGAATAACATTTACAGCACCAATAGCTTTAGCTTCTGGACTAAGACTATCAAGATAAGGAATTACCTGCTCCTTATAAGGAATGGTCACATTCAGTCCACGTAATTGAGGATTAGCATCAATTACCTCTTTGAAATCCTCTATAGATGGAATTTCAAAGTTGATATATTGGGCATTGATGTGTTCGTTCTCGAATTTCTCATTGAAATAGCCAATAGAGAAAGAATGCCCTAATGGGTAGCCAATTAGTCCGTACTTGTCCATATCTTTACCTTGTTCTATAAATTATTTTATCCATCCGTTACATCGAACGATATTCTACTTACAAACGAACTTTCCTGTCACTTCTGTCATTCAAATCGGTTGCTTAATGCTCTGTATCATACTTGTTTAACTTGAAGTGTTAAATGTGACAGGAAAACGAAATCAAAACTATTATGATAATGTGTCTAATAATTTCTCTCTGTCATATTAGGTTTTGTAAGTCAATATCTCAGAAGAATCCTATTTCTCTGCAAAATACATTGTACAGATACCGAATGTCAATCGGCAGAAAGAGCTTTTCGCAAAGCCTGCTTTTTGGAATATCTCCATCATCTTTTCGCCTTGTGGGAAAGCCTCAACAGTCTTGTTAAGGTATTCGTATGCACTTTTATCTTTTGAGATAAACTTAGCATAGTTCAGCAAGAATGTGTTAGAATAGATGCGGAAAGTTGTTTCATTGGGAACTTAACAGGTGTTGTCAGCTCTACAATGCTCAAGTGTCCACCCTTCTTCAGTACACGGCAAATCTCAGCAAGTCCCTTATCAAGGTTCTGGAAGTTACGAATACCGAATGCAGCTGTCACAGCATCAAACGTATTGTCGGGAAAAGAAAGGTTAAGACAGTCTTCCTTCTGAAACGAAATGACATCACTTAGTCCTGCAGCTTTTACCTTCTCACGACCGATAGCCATCATACCTTCAGAAATATCTGCACCGATAAGATGTTCTGGCTTCAGCTCTTTAGCTGCAAGAATGGCAAAGTCGCCAGTACCTGTAGCAATGTCAAGCATCTGCTTTGGACGGAAAGGCTGCAACTGACGAATAGCTTTCTTACGCCACCCCTTATCAATATTTCCAGAAAGACGATGATTTAGGGTGTCATAAGTTGGTGCGATGTTATCAAACATCTCTTCTATTAGTTTTCCTTTCTCGCCCTCTCCATCATAGGGCTTAATCTTTTCCTGCTCGTACATAATTCTTTTAATTCATAATTCATAATTCTAAATTCATAATTATGATTACTATTCTTTGATATGCTATAGGGGCATATTAGAGATTAATCACTGAATAGTTCTAATCAGAATTAAGAACTTAGAAATATGAATTTGTATTTATCATTTTACTTTCTTGAAGCCAGATATTGCTTTACATTCTTCTCGATGCGTGCAGCAATATCGCCATCTTCAACAGCCTTGTCAAACTTTTCGCCTGTAATATGCTCGTAAAGCTCAATATAGCGGTCGCTAACTGTCTCAGCATATTCATCTGTAATCTCAGGCATGGTCTGTCCTGGCTCATTCATAAAGTTGTGCTCGATAAGCCACTGACGAAGGAATTCCTTAGAAAGCTGCTTCTGAGGTTCACCCTTCTCAAGTTTCTCCTCGTAACCTTCTGCGTAGAAGTAGCGGCTTGAGTCTGGTGTGTGAATCTCATCAATGAGGTAGCACTGACCATCACGCTTGCCGAACTCATACTTTGTATCAACGAGTATCAAGCCCTGCTTTGCAGCAATCTCCTGACCACGTGCAAAGAGTTTGCGTGTCCAGTCTTCGATGATTGCATAGTCTTCTGCAGAAACAATACCCTGCTCAATAATCTCTTCCTTAGAGATGTTCATGTCGTGACCTTCGTCAGCCTTAGTAGTTGGAGTTACGATTGGCTCTGGGAAACGCTCGTTCTCACGCATACCATCAGGGAGTTTTACGCCACAAATCTCGCGACATCCGTCCTTGTAGGCACGCCATGCAGAACCTGTAAGGATTGAACGGATAATCATTTCAACACGAAAGCCTTCACACTTCAGACCAACGGTTACCATTGGATCAGGAGTAGCCAACTTCCAGTTAGGACAGATGTCTGTTGTCAGGTCAAGGAACTTGGCAGCAATCTGGTTCAAAACCTGTCCTTTGAACGGTATTCCTTTAGGCAGTACGACATCGAATGCTGAGATTCGGTCGGTAGCTACCATGACGATAAGATCGTCGTTGATGTCATACACATCACGTACTTTGCCGTGATACACACTCTTCTGTCCATCGAAATGGAATTCAGTTTTTGTTAATGCTTTCATTGTTTTTATGTTTATAGAGTCCTATCTCTTGTTAGCCTTATCGTGTGCTTCGTATGCGTTCACGATACGCGTAACTAATTTGTGTCTTACAATGTCTTTTTTATCAAGATTGACGACCGAGATACCATCCACACCATTTAGAATCGAAAGTGCTTCCTTTAATCCACTCTTCTCTGCATGTGGAAGGTCAATCTGAGTCAAGTCACCCGTGATAACCATCTTTGTATTCCAACCCATACGTGTTAAGAACATACGTATTTGTGCTGGTGTTGTATTCTGTGCTTCGTCAAGGATCACTACAGCATCACTCAGTGTTCGTCCTCGCATGAATGCCAATGGAGCAATCTGAATGATATGTTTATCCATCATATCCTGTAGCTTTACAGCTGGAATCATGTCCTCTAAAGCATCATAAAGTGGTTGCAGATAGGGATCAATCTTATCCTTCATGTCACCTGGAAGGAAGCCAAGTTTCTCACCAGCTTCAACGGCTGGGCGTGATAAGATAATCTTCTTTGCAGCTTTCTCTTTGAGTGCCTTAACAGCCAAAGCAATACTGAGATAGGTCTTACCCGTTCCCGCTGGTCCAACTGCAAATATCATATCGTTTTTCTCGAAGGCATCAATCAGTTGCTGCTGATGTTCCGAACGACCTTTAATAGGTCTGCCCGATACAGAATAAACAAGGACGTCCTTTACCGCATCAGCTTTGGTCTTACGACCTTTCACGATATCAAGGATGTCCTCTTCTGTAATGGTGTTATACCGCTCCACATGCTTACGCATGGTTTCAATGTCTTCTTCAATCTTTACCATCTCTTCCTCATCACCTAAGATGCGAATAACATTGTCTCTTGCAACAATTCTCAACTTAGGGAAGAGTGATTTTATCATTTGGAGGTGACCATTGCCAACCCCATAGAAGACTACTGGGTCTATATCTTCAAGAACTATATGCTTCTCTATCAATTTTTTCTACTTTATATTTGTTCGCAAAGTTACTATAAAAATAATGATACTTACAAATTATTCTTAATTCATAATTCGCAATCAGCAAAAAAACTTATTACCTTTTGTATCAATGAAACAAAAAAAGAAGATAACAAAGAATCGTTTTTTTATTGGGCTTCATTGCTATAACTTTTCTTTTAGCCATCATAAGGTTACTGTTTCCGTCTATCGCTCATGATAGGATGAAAGCATTATCCAAAGTTGATAGTGATAGCACGCATGTCATGGAAAAAGTTGATTCAGCTAAGATTAAAGCTCAATCAACTCCAAGTAATGTTAAGATGTCTCATTTCTTTACATCAGATGGATCACAGAAGAAAAACCGAATCGTTGGTGTAAGAGATTATGAAGAGAGCTTTCCTGACTCGCAGCCACAACAGCTTGATGCTGCGTTGCGTTATGGTGTGAAGCCTGTTGCTGATCGTGCTGATGCTGAGAAGCGTAAGAGCGAATTGGTATATGTTGGTAGTAATCCATATTATAATATGAAGAAGTTGAATAGTAGCATACCATACCTTGTGCCACGTGCTGCTATCTTACTTCAAGATATTGCCCGTAACTTTATGGATAGCTTGCAGACAAAGGGAGTGCCTATCAATAAACTTTTAGTTTCAAGCGTATTGAGAACAAAGGAAGATGTTGAGAAACTTCGTCGGTATAATCATAATGCAACAGAGAATAGCTGCCACCTGTATGGTACAACCTTTGATATTGCTTACAATAAATATGCTTCAGTTACTCGTCCTGTGACAAATGATACTCTTAAATGGGTTTTAAGTGAAGTGCTTAACGACTTACGCTCACAAGGGCGATGCTTTATTAAGCATGAGAAACATCAGGGTTGTTTCCATATAACAGTAAGATAATTTAGTATTGAAAGCTATCATATCTTGAAATGCTTTTATGGGAAAAAGCCGTAGCGGGATGCAAAAAAATAATCGTTGTAGTATTAATATAATCATCAGATTATTTGGCTGTTAGAAAAAAAAGAAGTAATTTTGCAGTCGCTGTCACGAGATGACAGCATTAAATTCAAACCTTTAAAATATTTATTAAAGAATTATGGCAACAAAAATCAGATTGCAGCGCGGTGGTCGTAAGAACTATGCTTTCTACAGCATCGTAATCGCTGACGCTCGTGCACCACGTGATGGTAAGTTTACTGAGAAGATTGGTACTTATAACCCTAACACCAATCCAGCCACAGTAGATTTGAATTTTGATCGTGCTCTTTACTGGGTTGAGACAGGTGCTCAGCCAACAGACACTGCTCGTAACATCCTTAAGGGTGAGGGCGTTTACATGATGAAGCACCTCCGTGGTGGTGTTAAGAAGGGCGCATTCGACGAGGCTGCATGCCAGCAGAAGTTTGATGCTTGGAAGCAGGCTAAGGTTGCAGCTACAGAGGCTGTTGAGAAGAAGGTAACCGACGCGAAGAAGGCTGCTGCTGCTCAGAACCTCGAGGCTGAGAAGAAGGTTAACGAGGCTATTGCTAAGAAGGTTGCAGACAAGAAGGCTGCTGCCGTTGCAGTACAGGCTGAGGCTGAAGCAGCACAGGCTGCTGAGGATACTACTTCTGAGGCTCCTGCAGAGGAGGCACCAGCAGAGGCATAACCCTCGCTCGCTATTAAAGCATAAGTCCATAGACTCTTCAAGAGTTTATGGACTTTTTTTATTTGTGATAGATTCAAAAGTGTTACAATACGGTAAGCATTCCCACATAAATAAGTCATTCTTGTCTTACTAAATAAAAGGTAATGATGTCCGATTTTTTCACATATCAATTTTGTAAAGACCACTAAACGGCTTGCTATAAACGCCTAATTGGCTTGCAAAAGATGCCCTTTTGAGGTCTAACTAACGCCCTTTTGAACCCTTATTAAGCATCTTTTAAACGCCCTCTTTGCAACTATTTGATAACAAGTAACTTATGCAGGCGCTAAAATAATTCACTTTTAAGCCATTTCTCTACCTTTTCTTTAATCGTTTTGTCAATATATTTCGTGGTTTTCCTACGTTAAACTCACACAGAGATTGTGGAGTTTACAGAGGTCTTATTTAAAGACGTGTATCCCACAGAGACACCGATGGTGTAGGGAGTATAGGAGCATAACAGCAATGTTTATTGGAAAAAGAAATGACAAAGATATTAGAAAGCTGTATGGAACATCTCTATTGTTCTTTGTGCCGTCGGTATCTTTGTGTATAGCTTTTAGTCCTCTATGCTTTCCGTATACCTTATTATGTAATGGTTTATTTTATTACTGTATTGTTCGGAAGACCCGCAATAATGACCTTTTCCTCTTTTCAATAGATGTGTTGTTGAGGCTTGATTACCTTGCGATATGTTGCTAAAGTAGCTTTAACTTATTATGATGCTTCATTAAATCTGCCTATACATACTCTTCTCCTTGTAGGAAGACTCGTTTTACAATAGGGGTTGTATAAGCGTATGGGATAAATTCTATAGAAGGGATTGTATCTGTAATAAAGAAATTAGCTACCTTCCCACGTGTAATAGAACCATATTCTTTACTCAATCCCATTGCACATGCTCCATTCAATGTTGCAGCATTGATCGCTTCTGCTGGCATTAGGCGCATCTTGATACAGCCAAGAGAAACGATAAACTTCATATCTCCTGATGGAGTAGAGCCCGGGTTATAATCGCTTGCAAGGGCAAGTGGCAATCCTCGATCTATCATCTTTCGTCCTAAAGTAAAAGGTAGGTTAAGGAAGAAGGAGGTTCCTGGAAGTGCAGTCGGCATTGTTTCGCTATTCTTTAGAATCTCAATCTCTTCTTCAGTCATACTCTCTAAGTGATCAACTGATAGAGCGTTATATTCTACACCAACCTCTACGCCACCTGATGATCCTAACTCGTCAGCATGTATCTTGGGTCGCATACCATATGCTGCACCAGCTTTTAGAATCCGTGCAGTTTCTTCTGGCGTAAAGAATCCAGTGTCGCAGAACACATCGATGAATTCAGCTAATTTCTCATCACCCACAGCGGGTATCATTTCATTGATGATTAAGTCAACATAGGCATCTTGTCTACCTTTATATTCACGTGAAACGGCATGTGCACCAAGGAATGTTGCAACGACTTTCAGCCGTGTTGTCTCTTTGATACGACGGATAACACGGAGCATCTTTAGTTCATCTTCCGTGTTAAGTCCATAACCACTTTTTATCTCTACACAACCTGTTCCTTTCCTAATAATCTCATCAACACGCTTCATAGCTTGTTGATAAAGTTCATCTTCACTTAATTCATGAAGGCGGTCAGCCGAGTTAAGGATACCACCACCACGTTTAGCAATTTCTGCATAGCTGAGTCCACGAATCTTGTCAACAAACTCTTGCTCTCGACTACTTGCATAGACAATGTGAGTATGGGAGTCGCACCATGAAGGAAGAATTGTTCCCCCTTCGGCATCAACAACTTCTTCATTATCAGAAACAGATGGGCAATTGCTCATCTTACCGTAATCAGCAAAATGTCCGTCCTCTATAATAAGGTAAGCATCGGACAGCGTGTTTAGTTCTGTCATCTCTTTACCTTTAAGACATAGCTTTCCCTCTTGCCCTATACCAGCAAGTAAGCCAATGTTTTTAACTATTAATCTTTTCATTTCAAGTGTTCCTATAATCTATGAAAGTGTGAGAATATGGGATGTTCGATAGGAAAGGGGTTATTTCAAAATTGTAGACAATCTTGATACAACCCCTTTATGACTTACTTATTTGCGTAAGAATTCAACAGACTTGGCGATGTGAGGTGCCATAAACTCGTCTGTGTCAATGAAAGGAACGTTCTCACGATAAGCCTTGTGGATAGCTTCAATCGTTGGAGAAGACTTCAGCGGACGACGGAACTCAAGTGCTTGTGCAGCATTAAAGAGTTCGATAGCAAGTACACGTTCCGTATTCAATATAACCTGATAGAGCTTTGTTGCCGCATTAGCACCCATACTAACATGGTCTTCCTGACCTTGTGAAGATGGAATACTGTCGACAGATGCAGGTGTACAATAAGTCTTACTCTGGCTGACAATAGATGCTGCTGTGTATTGTGGAATCATAAAACCACTGTTTACACCGGGCTTAGCCACAAGGAAACTTGGTAGGTTACGTGTTCCAGAAACGAGCTTATAGATACGACGTTCAGAGATATTGCTTAGTTCGCATAGAGCAATAGCAAGGAAGTCCATTGGCTGTGCAATTGGTTCTCCGTGGAAGTTTCCTGCTGAGATAACAAGATCTTCATCAGGACAAACGGTTGGGTTATCAGTTGCAGCATTCACTTCAATATCTACAACAGACTTAACATAGGCAATAGTGTCCTTTGATGCGCCATGTACCTGTGGCATACAGCGGAATGAATAAGGGTCTTGTACATTGACTTTAGGCTGTTTAATAAGCTCACTGCCTTCTAATAGTTCTCTTATACGTGCTGCAGTGTCAATCTGTCCCTTGTGATGACGAACAGCGTGAACAGCGTGTGTGAATGGTTCAATACGTCCATCGTAAGCCTCAAGAGACATTGTACCGATAACATCAGCCCACTCGCTCAAAGCGTTCACTTTGTAAGAGTGCCCATACAGCGAAAGGCATTCATGTTCTGAGTTCCATTGAGTAAGGGCAAGACCTTCTTTAGAAACGAGTTCGATAACCTCCCATTTCATCTTCTTCAAGGATGTCAGAACCAGAGAAGATTTACGCCTTTGTATTCAACTTCACCCATACCGATAAGTGGTAGAGAGAGGTGAGCTAAAGGAACGAGGTCGCCTGATGCACCCAACGAACCTTGCATATATACAATAGGATAGATGTCGTTGTTGAAGAAGTCTATCAGTCGCTCGACGGTCTTCAGCTGACAGGCTGAGTAGCCGTAACTGAGCGACTGAATCTTGAGCAGCAACATTATCTTTACAATCTCATTAGGAACGCGGTCTCCCACACCACAAGCATGAGACATCACGAGGTTTTTCTGCAGCTGTGAAAGACTATCCTTGTCGATAGATATTTTACAGAGAGAACCGAAACCTGTTGTCACACCATAGATAGGAGTTTCTGATTCTTTAATCTTATTATCGAGATACTCTCTACAACGAATAATACGTTGACGTGCATCTTCAGAAAGTTCAAGCTTTTGTGCCGTTCTTGATTATCTCACCAATCTGCTCAATAGACAGATGTTCGGCACTAATCTGATGAATTTTGTTCATAGTTTCTAAGGATTAGTATAATAGATTTAAATGATTAAAAAGCAGTGTTTATAACGTCATCATCAACGAAGTTAGGGAGTGTAACACAGAGTCCTGAGGTACGTTCCATCTCTCTACGAATAGCATCAATAGAACCCGTGTTGCGTGCCCAACTACGACGTGCAATACCATTGTTGACATCCCAAAGAAGCATCTGACGGATGTGACGGTCAGAGTCTTCGCTACCATCAATCACCATTCCGAAGCCACCATTGATAACTTCTCCCCAGCCAACACCGCCTCCATTGTGGATAGATACCCATGTTGCACCACGGAAAGAGTCGCCGATAACATTCTGTACAGCCATGTCAGCACAGAACTGTGAGCCATCATATATATTAGATGTCTCACGGAAAGGAGAGTCTGTTCCCGACACATCATGGTGATCACGTCCTAAAACGATAGGTCGAGAGATTTCTCCCCTACGTATTGCTTCATTGAAAGCCAAGGCAATCTTGGTGCGTCCTTCCGAGTCAGCATAAAGGATACGGGCCTGAGAACCAACAACTAAATGGTTCTTTCCTGCTTCTTTTATCCAATGAATGTTATCGTCAAGTTGACCGATAATATCTGGAGTTGCCGTCTTGCGTATTTCCTCTAATACCTCTGTTGCAATGCGGTCGGATGTTTCTAAGTCCTTTGAGTCACCTGATGAACAAACCCAACGGAATGGTCCAAAGCCATAATCGAAGAACATTGGTCCCATAATATCTTGTACATAAGAAGGATAACGGAACTTGCCATCAGCCTTCATGATGTCCGCTCCCGCACGACTTGACTCTAAAAGGAAAGCATTACCATAGTCGAAGAAGTACATACCTTTCGCTGTCAGCTTGTTAATAGCTGCCACCTGACGACGTAAAGACTCCTGAACTTTCTCCTTAAACACCGCTGGTTCCTCTGCCATCATACGTTTAGATTCTTCCAAAGAAAGTCCGACTGGATAGTATCCACCTGCCCATGGATTGTGGAGGGAGGTCTGATCACTTCCTAAGTCAACGTGTACATCTTCTGCTGCTAAGCGTTCCCAAAGGTCAACAACATTACCAACATAAGCCATAGAGACAGTTCGTTTCTCTTCAACAGCCTTCAATGCTGCAGGATAAGTTCGTCGAGTGAAGTATGCAGTTCGTCAACCCAACCTTGGTCATAACGTTTCTGTGCTGCCAATGGGTTGATTTCTGCTGTAATACTTACTACTCCAGCTATATTACCAGCCTTAGGTTGAGCACCAGACATACCGCCTAAGCCAGAAGTAACGAAGAGCATACCTTTGATACTTGTCTCTCCAGCCTTCAATCGTTTGCGTGCTGCATTTAGAACGGTAATGGTTGTGCCATGAACAATACCTTGTGGACCAATATACATATAGGAACCTGCGGTCATCTGTCCATACTGACTTACGCCCAAGGCATTATCTCGTTCCCAATCATCAGGCTTAGAATAGTTTGGTATTACCATACCATTCGTTACCACAACACGAGGAGCATTCTTATGAGAAGGGAAGAGTCCGAGCGGATGACCAGAATACATCACCAATGTTTGTTCATCGGTCATCTCACTCAAATACTTCATCACCAATCGATATTGTGCCCAATTCTGGAATACGGCACCATTACCACCGTATGTAATCAATTCATGAGGATGCTGTGCAACAGCCTTATCAAGGTTGTTCTGAATCATCATCATGATGGCTGCCGCCTGTTTAGAGTTATGAGGATATTCGTCGATAGGACGCGCATACATCTCATAAGTAGGGCGGAAACGGTACATATAGATACGACCATATTGGCGTAACTCCTCCGCAAACTCTGGTGCTAATGTTGCATGAAACTTCTTTGGAAAATAACGCAGGGCATTGCGTAGTGCAAGTTTCTTCTCTTCTTGTGTGAGAATATCCTTACGCTTTGGTGCGTGATTGATAGAAGGGTCATATGCTTGTGGCTCAGGTAGCGTGTCGGCTATGCCTGTGCGAATGTCTTTTATAAATTCTTCTTTTGTCATAGTTACTTAGTAGATCTATTTGGGTTGTAGTTATTTAAAAAGGTTTTCAGCGTAAAGTGTATTAGTTAAAGCATATAACAGCTTTAGCTACGATTATATATCTATTATCTTATAGAGATTTTAATCGGGCAAGTAGGGTATACTTGCCCAATTTATTGACATATAATTAACTTCGTTGTGGGATTGCTAAAATGTTGTTTATTTCCTTGTTTATAAGGAATATAACCCTTATAATATAAAGAAAAACATTATAGTTTAGCCTCAACTATCTTCATTATCTCTGCCTCAGCTTCATTAGCTTGAGCAATCAACTTGTTTGCCTCGGCAACTAAATGTTCTGCTTTTTCTTTGTCTTTCAAGCCAGAAGCATTAATCTTCACATTCAGACCTGCGCCGAGTACAGCAGCACGAGCTGCCAATACACCAACACCAGCATCTGAAACACTGTTAGGATTACCTTCCTCTGCCATTGCACGGCAAAGTTCAAACACCTTGTATGAAGCCTTCATCGTGTGCAAAGGAACTTCTGTTGCGAAGAGTGTTGCTTCTTGTATCGCCTGAGAACGTGCAGCCTTTTCCTCATCGGTACCCTTAGGAAGTCCAAAGGCAGACATGATTCGGTTAAAAGCTTCTGTGTCTTCATCAACGAGTATCATTAGTTCAGCTTGTATTGCTTGTCCCTTCTCAGCCCAGTTACTGAACTCTTCCCAGCGTGCATCCCAACCTGCTTTATGGCTGGAGAGGTTGGCTACCATTGTACCTAAAGCAGCACCTAAAGCTCCCATATAAGCAGAGATAGTACCACCTCCAGGTGCTGGAGATTCACGTGAAGTCTCATTGGCAAACTCTTTGACAGTCAAATCAATGAGTTTTGGAGTCTTATCGGCATCTTCCAACAGATATTCAATCACCTTTTCACGTGGATTAAATGGCTTCAAGTCGTCTAAGCCCATTGACATAATGGCAATCTTGATGATGTCTTCTTCTGGAATACCTGTTGAACGTTGCTGCTTCTTTAGGAAATAAGTTCCAGCTTCAAGGAGTGTTCGTTTAGGAATAAGACCTACTATTTCAGTACCAGTCACGCGTATTCCTCGGTTCTGTGCACAGCGACAAACCTCATCAAAGGCAATGTGGAGAGGTGTGATATTGATATCAGTTATATTCATTGACACCTGTGCTATTCCATATTCATCAATGAACCAGCCAATAGCCTTTGTTGCTTTCAACGTACCGGGTTGCATGATGATTTCGCCCTTTTCGTCCTTCATTGGCTTACCCACAGGCGAACCACCTTCACGCATTGGACGCCCCTTTTCTCTTACATCAAATGCTATTGCATTGGCACGACGTGTAGAGGTTGTGTTGAGGTTGAAGTTTGTTGCTATCAAGAAATCGCGTGCACCGACTGCTGTACAGCCTGTTCGTGCTAACTGCTCATCCCATTCACGTGCACCATAATCAGGTGCCTCTGCTGCTTCTGACATACGCTGTGGAAGTCCTTCATACTCTCCCTTACGGCAAATAGCAAGATTCTTACGTTCTGGAGTCTTGGCTGCAGCTTCATAACAGTAGCAAGGAACCTGTAGTTCATTAGCAATACGCTCTGCCAACTTACGTGCCAATGCTGCACATTCCTCTAAGGTGATACCAGCAACAGGGATAAGCGGACAAACATCTGTAGCACCCATACGAGGGTGAGCACCATGATGCTGTCGCATGTCAATAAGTTGCGCAGCCTTCTTAACACAACGGAAAGCAGCCTCTACAACTACTGATGGTTCACCAACGAAGGTTACAACCGTACGATTGGTTGCTTCTCCGGGGTCAACATCCAGTAATTTAACGCCTTTAACGCGTTCCACTTCATCAGTAATCTGCTTGATTACATCTTTGTTTCGTCCTTCACTAAATTAGGGACACACTCGATGATTTGTTTTTCTCGTGCCATATATAACAAATATAGATTTAAACAATGATAGTTTAGGTTTCGAGTGTAAAAATACAAATTAGTTTTTGTAATTCAAAACTTTTAATGCAAAACTATTTAAACAAACTTTAGTTACCTTCATTTGGCAAAGTAATGGAAGGTAATCGTATTAGAAATAGGTTTATAAATACAGTTATTAGGCATAGAAATAGGAGTGATTAGAAGGTGAAAAAAATGGTTTTTCTAAAAATATAGAGTGATAAAAAGCCATTATATAATAAGTATACAGAGCAATTCTAAGTTTCTTGCAGAAAGCTTAGAATCGCTCTATGCGATATTTCTTAAAACTCTAAACGTAAGTAGTAAACCTTATCACTTCAAACTATCGAAGTCGCCTTTTGTTAGAATTTTTCACATATCGTTTTTTAAAAGACCACCAAATGGCTTGTAATTAACGCCCTTTTAGCTTGCAAAAGATGCCCTTTTGAGGTCTTACTAACGCCCTTTTGGACCCTTACAAAGCACCTTTTCAAATCTATCTTTTCAACTGCTTGATAGCAAATAACTTACAAAGGTGATAAAAGAACTTGCTTTTAAGTTATTTCCCTACCTTTTCTTTGAATATTTTGTCAATATATTTTCTTATCTTTTGGGAGTCAAATCTCATGCGAAAGTACGGGAGTTGACGGAGTTTTTGTTTAACCCCAATCAGTCATTAGACCATAATAATGTATAATTCTTACAAGTGTATTGACTGATTTGGGTTTAAAGATACGTAGCCCACACTGTTTCTGACGATGTAGGAAGCAAAGGAGTATAACTGCAATGTTTCTTGGGAAGAATAAAGAGATATTCTTTTAGTCTAAACTATCGTCCTTCGTCAACGATAGGATATAGCTCAACAAACTCTCCTTGATGCTTTTCCCCATCATTAATAACCTCTGCAATCTTCTCACTAACAACATCTATCGAGTGAGAACCTGGTCCTGTATAATGGTTATTTAAATCGGTTGTCGTAGCACCAGGGTGGATATTGAAGATTTCAACAGGTATGTTGTTCTTCTCAAATTCCATAGCCATAATGCTGGTCATTGCATTCTGTGCTGCTTTGCTGGCTACGTAAGCCATTGGATGCCAGTAAGGACTTACTTCAGATGGTACGGTTATGTTCACAATTCTTCCTTTGTTTGCAGATAGTAATGGGGTAAGTGCCTTTGTCAAGCAGAATGTCCCGACATAGTTTACTTGTACGGTATCTATTACATCCTTTAGCTCTGACTCATAACTTGCTACTTCCATATCGCCAGGAATACCAGCATTGTTTACCAATAGTTCCAAGTCATGATATTTCTCTTTTACTTCTTTTGCTGTTTGCTCCAAAGAAGCATTGTCTGATAGATTGACGTATTGCCATCCAATCACGTCCACTCCCTCAGCTTTCAATGACTTCATCGCTTCCTCGGCACGCTCACTATTACGCGCACCAACGATTACCTGCCAGCCACTCTTGCCTAAAAACTTACAGATACCATAGCCAATGCCTTTGTTAGCACCTGTTACCAATACTTTTGCCATATTTGTTTTTCTATGTTTATCAGTGTGATATATTTGCTTGCAAAGATACATTATTTTATTGAGAGAATAATCTTTAATGCTGGGATATAATTACATAAAAGACTTTATTCTTTATATAATTTTAATGTGTGTGTTCCTTGCTTTTGATCATCATATAGCTTTATCTCTTTCTTATACAGTTTTTTTTACGTACCTTTGCAGTGATAATTCGTCTATTTTTAATAATTAATCGCATAATCTAATGAAGTTATTTAGACCAATGGTTCTTGCTATGATGGCAGGACTCTTACTTTCTTCTTGTATTAAGGAGGAAGCATTAAATGCGGAAGCAGATATTACAGATGTTATGGTTGACGGTACAACACTGGTCCGTAAGCCTGTTATCACAAATAATGAAGTACTATTCTATGTCAATGGTTGGGAAGACTTAACTAACTTGGCTCCAATGTTTAAGCTCACTGAAGGTGCTAAGATTGAGCCTGAGAGTGGTACTAAGTTAAACTTTACACAGCCTCAGAGCTATACAGTGACCTCACAAGACGGTCAGTGGAAGAAGACTTATAAGGTGTCATTTGTAAGTAATGATGTTGCAACTGATTACCATTTTGAGACGCTTAAGGTTGATTCTACCAGTAAGTATCATACTTTCGTTGACAAGACGGATGATGGTAATCTTGCAGAGTGGGGTAGTGGTAACTCTGGTGTGTCATTCCTTATGGGTGATAGTAAGGCAACTGAATACCCAACAAGTCAAGCAGAAAATGGTTATGTGGGTAAGTGTCTGAAGCTGACAACTGTTAGCACGGGTTTCCTTGGTGCTATGTTCGGTGCCCCAATAGCAGCAGGTAATCTCTTTACAGGTGATTTCCAAATTGATATGGGTAACCCAGCAAAGTCAACTCACTTTGGTCGTCCATTCTACAAGATGCCTAAGGAGTTGATTGGCTACTATAAATATAAGGCTGGAGAGAAGTTCCAAGATAAGGATAAGAAGGATATCAAAGGGCGTAAGGATAGTTTGGCAATTTACGCAGTACTCTTTGAAACAGGCGACGGAGTGGAGTATCTTGATGGTACCAATTCATTAACCAGTGACCGTATTGTCCTCCTTGCACAGCTTAAGAATGCAAAGGAAACAGACGAATGGACACGTTTCTCTATCTCATTTGAGCCTGTAGCAGGTCGCACTGTAGACAGTGAGAAGTTGAAGAACGGTAAGTATAGCCTTGCTATCATCATGTCTTCAAGTAAGGATGGTGCTTTCTTCAATGGTGCTGTTGGCAGTACGCTCTATGTGGATGAACTGAAGTTATACTCTGAGTAGTAGTTGTTTGGAGTTGACAAGTAACGAGTTTAATGGTTTGAGAGTTAACACAAAGATATTAAAGATAAAATAAGACAAATGAGACAACATATTATTGCAGTTGCAATCATGGCAATGAGCTGCGCAACGACAGCCTTTGCACAAATAGACCGCACTTCTTCACTAAGCAGTGCAGAACAGAATGGCTGGGAATATGAGGTAAAAGCTGGCGTAAACATTGGTGGTGCATCTCCTCTTCCTATGCCTGTAGAAATCAGAGAGATAAGTAGTTATAGTCCAAAGTTCAATGGAACGTTAGAGGGAACAGTCACTAAATGGCTCGGTAAGGAGCAGAAGTGGGGTGTTTCTACTGGTTTGAAGTTTGAAGAAAAGGGTATGATAACTGGTGCAAACGTGAAAAACTATAGCATGGAAATTCTCAATGATGGTAGTCGTGTGGCTGGTTACTGGACGGGTTATGTAAAGACAAACTATAATACAACCCTCCTCACCGTTCCTGTTATGGCAAACTATCGTTTCAATGATCGCTGGAAGGTGCGTGCAGGGCTTTACTCTTCTATCAAGTTAGATGGTCAGTTTACGGGTCATGTAAGTGATGGTTATCTGCGTGAAGGTACTCCTGTGGGAGAGAAACTTACTTTTGCTGATGGCAATACAGCGTCATATGATTTCTCATCTAACCTCCGTCACTTTCAGTGGGGTGGTCAGTTAGGTGCAACATGGCGTGCTTTCAATCACTTCACAGTCAATGCTGACCTTACATGGGCATTCAATAACATCTTTGAAAGTGATTTCAAGACGATTAGCTTCGGACTTTATCCAATCTATCTCAACCTCGGATTCGGATATCGTTTTTAGTGTTCTTCCGTTAAATGTGTATACTTTTCGTATAGCTTTAACGGAAAAAACCGAAGTTGCTCATTAAATAAAAACATAGCTAAGACAGCCATCTTCCTATTTTATTATCAGCCCTCGACACGGA